>MDSX01043785.1_pt1 | contig 10659 bp, 7 predicted proteins | sample 811141 | NCBI WGS metagenome assembly MDSX01 (sample SAMN05326642, study PRJNA326480) | marine metagenome | isolation source: seawater | place: Atlantic Ocean: South East | collected 2010
CGGAACACGGGCCCGCCGTCGGATCCCACGAGGAACGAGCCGGCTTGCCCTTCGGTACCCCGTTTCTTATCGCGTCCGGGCGCGGCTCCGGATGTCATAAAGGACGCGGATGCCGCTCCCCACGCGGTCATGGGACCGCCGTCCCTCCCGCGTTGCGCCCGCAGCTCGTACCCAAACACGGGCCGCGCCATCGACCCCGGGCACCACACCAGCACCCGCCCGTCCCCTCCCGTGCTCACCAGTTCGTGGCCGTCCACGTACCCCTCCGTCGTGCCGGTCGAACTCGAGGAGCTCCTCGTACTGAGCTCCGGGTTGAACGACCAATGCACCGACGTCACCGGCTCCCGGTGCGACGCGTCGCTCACCTCGCTCTTACCCACCAACGCATCGCCGACCGTTTTATCGGCGTTACGAACATCTCCCGCGTTCTCCTTATCGTCCCGTGAGAGGTCCCACACCATGACCTCGCCGTCCAGGGACCCCGCGGCGACGAACGACGGATCCGTGGGGTGAAACGCTACGCATTGGAGGCACGACGACGTCTCCAGCGTGACGTGCGGCCGCCTCGGGTCGACGTCCGCCCGTCGTAGGTTCCACACGCACAACGCCCCGGGTGAGTCGCACCAGCCGGTGACGTCGAACCTGCCGTAGGACACCGCGAGTGAGTACCCTGAGCAGTTCCAGCTCACCCCCGTGGGCACGAGATCTCTCCACGGAAACGCGTTTGCATCTGCGTCGTCGTTGGATGCGGCGTCGGGGTCGTACGGGGAGAGCGCGTGCATGGGTACGATGGATACGCTCGCCGGATCGTCCAGCCCCGCGACATCGGCGGTGGACGCGAGATCGCCGTCGAACGTCGCGCTGCGCTCGTTCTCTTCGAGCGCGGCGACCATGACGGGCACCGCGCGACGTAGAAAACCGGGAAGATCGTTGAGGACGTCCGCGGCTCCCACGGTCGTCGCTCCCGCGAGCCATCCCTCGGTCTGGCACTCCGAGTCCGATCTGACGTACGATTGGATCCTGCGTTCGAAGTGTGAATGACGGGTCAGAGTGATGGAGGCGCGGTGGGATGGAGCTCCGTCCATGGGGGCGGTGGATGGTTTTGAAATCTGCATCGCGCACCTGACGTTCCGCCGCGACACGGGATCTGTGGACGTCTCCGCGTCCGAGCTGCGAATCGCGCCGCGCCACGTGGATGGTATCTCCGCCGCAGCCTCCGGCGGCGTCGCGTCCACCAGCTTCGCCGGGCTGGGGCCCACCTTCGGCCCTCGCATCGGCATGGTGGGGCGAAGCGTGCGGTCAACTACTGAATTCCATCTGACGCGTGACCACACTTTTTTGCGCGCGAACGTGACTGAGCATCAGTTTAGGGCTCACACATCACACCACGCGCCGGGCACTCGTGTAATAAGCCCGTCGCCACCATGCCGGGCCGTAAGCGGAAGAGGGACGTCGTCCCCAAGACGGATGCCGCAGTCTCCGTCTCGCCGCTAGTCGCGTTGCTGCGAAGCGGAGATCTCTCCATCCTCGGAGCGATCAAACACGAGCTGCCCGAGGTGTTCGCCGCCGAGATACTACCCAAACTCGACATGGAGGCAACCCTGAACTTGGCTCAGGTGAACAAGTTCTACAACAAGACGGTGTGGAGCGTGGACGGCGTTCGGTCGTCGCGGGCGAAGTTGGATTCTGCCTTTGAGAAGCTGAAACCCACCTACAAACGCTCGCGCATCCCCTTCCAACCAATACCACAAAGTGTATTTACAGAACCGATACACTGGGCAGCGAAACGAGGCAACTTGCCCGCGGTCAGGGCGCTTCTGGACTCTGGGGTGGACGTGGACAAGGCTGCGGTCTCTCACTGGATCTTTCTAAATACGCGGTTGGGGTCTTCGGGCGTCAATTCAACAGAAGGCCAGATTGCTCTGTGATGCGCCGCTCAGAAGGGTCACCTGGCGGTGGTAAAGGCGCTTATTGAGGCAGGAGCTGATGTGAACAAGCAGGGCCGTGATGGGGATACAGCTCTGGGCGCGGCCACTGCACATGGTTCCACGCTTGTAGTCATGGAACTCATAAAGGCGGGCGCGGACGTAAACCCTTTTTGCTCCCCCATCTTCAGCGCTGCCGAACTGGGAAATTCGATAATCGTGGCCTTGCTTATCCAAGCCGGCGCGGACGTGAACAGAATAGACGAAGATGATATGAAGCCGATTGACATTGCCCTGAGGTATTCGACTGAAGACGATGACTGGCGCGAGGACCTTGGCGCGAACGGTGCAAGTATCGAAGAGTATAAGAAATGCGTAGAGATGTTGAGATACGCAGCTTCGTAATACAAGACGTCAACACTCTCACGCGGACACAGCCTGGGCCCGGGCCAACTCCTCCTCCTCCTCCTCTTCTTCCTCGAGCCGCTCCGCCTCCTCCGCCTCCGCCCGCAACCGCGCCAGTCGTCGCTCCTTCATCCTCCGATCCAACTCGTCCGCGTCTACGCCGATGATGGAAGCCGCCAGGTTCTTGTTCAAGTCGCCGCCGTGCACGCAAAACTTCATCACGTTGTCACTCGCCCGCAGCGTCCGCCCCAGCACGTGCTCGCACGCGTCCCGTCTGTTGGCGTACGCCACGCACCGGTCCACGACGCCGCGTCTGTTGGCCCTGGACGCGAAGTTAACGGTGAGACTCACGCCGTGGTCGAGCGCGACGGCGTAGTGGGGCCACTTTCGGGGAATGTAAACCGTCTCGCCCTCGCCCAGGACGAACTCGATCGGCGTCGCCTTGTGAAAACGTGGGAACTTGTCCAGGTCCGGGGCGTGGAGGTCGACGTACGTCCCGGTGGTTTCGTCGTGTATGTACTCGAGGTGAGCGGGGTGGAACATGATAAACTTTTTTGACCCGCGGAGCATGGTGAGCCACGCGTCGGTGTGCCAGACGTCCACGTGCAGCCGCGTGGCGCATCCTCGCGGCCCTAGGAAGAGCCAGGTGAAGGGCGGCCTCCACGTGTGCTTCAGGGTCTGGAAAAAGTCCCGAAAGTAGGGCGAATCGTGCGGGAACCCGTCGGCCAACTCTGGAACGTCATCCTCGAAGTTCCACGTTCGCAGGTACGGCACGGTGACGCTCGGCCTGCCCGTCGGGTCGTCCGATGCGGACGCCTCCGCATCGCGCGCGAACTCGTCGAACCGGTCGATGTACTCGCGCATCGTCGTTCGCATCTTACCCTTGCTCCCGTCGTCCACGGATACCTCCATATCGCCGTACGTATCGGCGAAGAAGGACAGGCTCCATGCGTGGCGACACGGCCACTCCGCGGTGACGTCGGTGAGGACGCACGGGATGGCCCTGTGGACGTAGTCGCGCTCGAACGCGTCCGGAGTTATGTCCGCGACGCTCTTCTTCTCGCACGCGATCGCATCCGGGAAGGTCGGGACCGCCGTCCACTGAACTGGCGTGCTACCCATGCGTGCCTGTCCAACTGTCGATCGTCCGATCTGCGTCGAGAAGTTTGAGCAGACGATTGGAAAGCGCTTTGCAATTTGAAATCCGTTGGGGGGGGGCGCGCCAGACGGGGTGGCGCAGAGAGCGCCGCGGGCGTCACGAGTGGAAAAAACACCATGTCGCGCCCCGATGAACTCGTGATCAAGTACGGCATCGACCTCGACGGCAGCGACACCGACGATGACGACGGCGAGGCGCCGGTCGGCGTCGGCGGGTTCGTTGAGATCCCTACCTCAGAAGCCTCAGATCCCACGCAGCAGACCGCCGACGACGGTATGGAGGACGACGGCATCACCGCCGCGGGGGCGAGAGACGCGGGGGTCGCGGCCGCCACCGCGCCGCCCCCCGAGCCCACCCACATGGACGCGCTCGAGACCCCCCAACCCGAGATGTTCGATGCGCCGCAGCCGACGCCCGGGCGGATCGTCTTCGGCGGCGCCCTGGACGCGACGAGGTCATCCCGCGGATGGGGAGAGCCCGACGTCCATCGCCGCCCGGCGTTCGCGTCCGCCGCGGCGTCCGAACTCTTCGCGCCGCCGACGATGAACATCCCGACCGCATCCGGCCGCGGCGGCGGCTTCGGCTTCCAGCCGTCCGTCGAACCGGCGGTCGTGCCGACCCCGGTGACCGCGCATCCCAGCGCCTCGCACAGGCCCGCGCACAGACTGCCCCCGCATCACCATCACGCCACCCCCGCTCCCGACCCGGCGCCGACGCCGACACACACGGGCGGCGGCAAGCGACGCGACCCGCCCATGCAGACCGCGTACGCCATCGCGTGCGCCGCCATGAACGCATCGCAGAAGAAGCGGCTGGACCTCCCCTTGAGGCCGCGGACCGATCGATCGACGGAGACGCTGACGGATGCGCAATCTTTCCACGGAGCCGCGTTCCGGGTTGGATGGGGACCCGGCGGCCGGCTCGTACACGCCGGACGCATGGACGCCTCCCAGGCGACTCGCGCGGGAGGGTACGCCGCGCTGAGTGGCGAGGCTGCGGCGAAAGGGCGCGTGCACGCGCCGAACACGGCGGTGACGGTGGAAAGATTCGCGCCCGGCGCCGGCGGCGGCGACGTTAACGCTAAGCGCTCGGCGCTGGACGTCGCGCTCGCGCACACGGTCGGCCTCAACGGGCCCCGTAGAACCGGGCCGTCCACGCCCGGCCGCGAGTCCGACGGCGACGTCGCCATGGACACAGCCGGCGAGACACACGGCCGGACACGAACCGCGCCGTCGGTTGGGCCGCACGGACCGTTACTTAAATTCAAGTGCGACAGGCTGGAACTTCCCAGCCTTTGCGCGCAACACCTGTCCGCGGTTGAACGGTCCACCACCGCGTTCGGCGCGTCCACCATCACGCCGCCGCAAGAGCTCGCAGCTGAGGTTGGCGTCTGGGACCTACTCGCCACGCTGTTTGGCGACGGCGAGGGATGCGCCCCTCGAGGCAGCGCCGCGGACAGACACGCGAGACGAGCCGGCGTCGGCGCGTGGCTCCGCAAACAAATCGCGCGCGACGTACCTGCGCCGGGCGATGAATCGCTCTCCGGGCGTAACGCCGCGGGGACGCACGTCGCCGCCGGGCGGAGCGTCAAGGCGGTCGCCGCCGCGGTGTCCGCGCGGGACCCGCGGCTGGCCACGCTGCTCGCGCAGTCCAACGCGGGGGGTAAAGGGAAGGAACTCGCGGCTGCGCAGTTGCGAATCTGGCGCGATTCACCCGCGGCGAACTACGTGGACGCCCCGACGCGCGTCGCCTTTGGTTTACTCGCGGGGGACGTCGCGCCGCCGCCGCCCGACGCCGCGCCCATCGCTCCCGGGAACTGGAAGGCGAACTTTGGTTTACACCTCTGGTTCGGCCATCCCCCGACGGCGACGCTGGCGCGTTCGTTGGAAGGGTACCTCGGCGCCGTCGCGAACGACACTGCGGCGTTCCCCGCGGCTCCCGCGGATACGTTCATCGACCCAGACGCGGCTCGGCTCAAGGATCTGTGCTTCAACATCCTCGCGCTTGCGTCCGGCGGAACAGTTCCGGACGACGTGGGCGTCGAGAAGACGTTTCACCCGCTGACGTACTGCCAAGGCGACTTGACCAATGTTTCACTCGCGTGGCACCTCTTCGTGACCATGCGCGCGGTGGGCGCGCTCGGCAACGGGGATAAGATCGCGGCGCTCGCCGATGAGATGCACGTCGCGTTCGCCGCGCAGTTGCTGTCCGCGGGCGCGGGCGGCGGCGGTGTGGGCGACAGGAAACGCAAGGCGGCGTACGCGGGTGGAGCCGAGACGGTGTCATCATCGTCCATGGTTGAATGGGCGGCGTTCGTCGCGATGCACGTGGAGGACGGCCCGCGGCGTGAAGCGCTGGTGCGGTGGACGCTGCACGGACGGTGCGCGGACTGGTGCGACGACGAGGTCAAGACGTCGTTCTTAAGGGACCGGCTCGGGGTGCCGGAGCATTGGCTGGAGGAGGCGAAACGGGAGTGGTTCGCGTACAACTGGTGGGAAAACGACGAGAGCGCGTTTTAGTGGAGAGTATATAATGTACCGGTGCGAAATACTTGTACGAACGCCGAGTCGCTGTCGATGGATATCTTTACTAAATGTAGCGGTCGTCGCCCGCCCGCGCGTGTTTTGTCTACCTTCCGTCCCCACCGAGCACTCAGATCTCGCCACCTCTCCTACTCGGACCTCCTTTTCCTCCTCCTCGTGAAATGCATCTCGAACATCCTCGAGTTCACGATCAAACATCTAGAGTGAGTCGTCAGTCGAACCGTTCATGCACTCACTCACGGCTTGAAGTCGAGCACGGTGACCCTGTTGTTGCTGTACGCCGCCGCAACCTTCGTGCCATCTTTATTCCAGCATACCTCGAAGATCCCCCCGTCACCCTTGTACGTCTTCACCAGCTCACCCTTCTGCACGTCCCAGATCAGCAGCCTGTTGTCGAAGGAACCGGACGCCAGGTACTTGCCGTCGGGGGAAAACGCGACGGAGTACACCGGCTCCGTGTGCCTTCGCAGCGTGTGCACGCATCGACCTTCCTCGGCGTCCCACAGTTTGATCGTCGCGTCATAAGACGCAGACGCCAACATCAAAGGCAGGTCCGGGTTGTTCGTTCCCGGCCCGGTCGGGGACCACTTGATGGTGTAAATCTCCTTAGTGTGCTCTTTAAGCTCGTGCACGCACTCGTCCTGCTTCAAGCTCCACACGCGCGCGGTGTAGTCGTCTGAGCACGACGCCAGGAGTGTGCCCGTTGGATCCCACTTGATGGCGTTCACCTCGTCTTTATGCCCCTTGAACGCCTTGATGGGCTTGGACTCGCCGAGCTTGCAGACGTAGATCATGTGGTCCATCGAGCTCGTCGCGAAGGACACGTTGTTACGCCAGTCCACGTCCAGCGTGGGCGCGGCGTGGAAGTTAAACTGTTGCTTCGCCTCCCCAGTCTTGGCGTCCCAGACAATCGCCGTCTTATCCACGGAACCGGAGAGAAGGTAATCGCCCTTCTTGTTCCACTTCAGGGAGAAGATCGGGCCTTTGTGCTTGGACAGGGTGTTGACGAGGGTCCCGTCGGCGTCCCAGATTCGCGCGGCGCCGTCGTACGACCCGGTGGCCAGTAAGGACCCTTCGCCGTTCCAGTCGAGCGTGGTGACATCTTTGCTGTTCTTGTTCCTGTCCTTCGACTCGAACTCGCGCTTCTCGTCACCTTCGGCACCCTCGGCACCCTCCGCGGCGTCGTCCGCGACCGGGGTGTGCACGAGGACGATGGGATCGCCGAGCGATCCTTGCGCCTGCCGCCCTGACGGCCCCGCGGGTACCGACCACACCCTCGCGGTGGCGTCGCCAGACCCAGACGCCAGCTGTGACGTCGCCGGGGACCACGCGCAGATGAACACCTCGCCCGTGTGGCCCTCCAGGCGGGTCACGTCCTCGTCGTCGATCGCCTCGGCGGCGCCGTCCGCGACGTCGTCGTCGGCGTCCATTGGCGCGGCTCCGTTGGCGTTGGCTTCGTCGGCTTCGAGTTTCTCCCGCTTGACCTGCGCCTTCTCCTTGTCCCGGTCCTCGTCGTCGCCGCTCTTTCGTTTCTCCTTGACGATGTTCTTGAGCTCCTCGACGGGCTTGGAGAGCAGGTCGGAGGAGTTCAGCATGCTGAAGTTGCCGTCGACGTCGGTGCCATCCTGTTCGAATTGATGAAGGGTTTGTGCGTGGTCAGTGAATTGTGAGGAATTGTGATTGGGGGCGTCAACGCGTGTTGGGGCGGTGGCGCGCGAGTGTGGCGCGTTGGGGCGACGTGATCACGCACGCGTGGTTCTCGCGCCGGGCACGCGCCGGGGCGGGCTGGGTGGAGGGGAGTCCGAGACGCGCGCGGGTGGAAATTGGCGCGCGCCCCCTTCGGAGCGAAATGGCGCAAATTTTCCCCGCGCGACGAAGGGTCCGGGAAGCGACGCGCAATGCCGACGCGATCGGTGGTGGCGGGGTAGATTCGACGGGACACGCACCTCGTTGAGGTTGGCCTCGAGCTCGAGGTACTGGAGTCCCTTCTGGATGAACGAGATGAGCGCGCCGGGCGGGAGGTCGGTGCCCGCGATGGACGTCTTCTGAATGTAGGACTCGTAGCCGAAGGTGTACGCCGCGTGCGTGAAGCCGCTCTCCTGGAGGTAGCGGTAGACGAGGTAGTTGACCTCGTCGGAGGAGATGGACATGGTGTCCCTCCCGGTGACGCGCACTGGTGAAGCGCGAGGTCGCGGACGCGTGTGATCGCCGGATGCCGGAGCGTGTGGTATAGGGTTTGAATAGTTGGCGCGTGGCGCTGTAGACGAAATAAATCAATGGTCAACTCGCCAATTTCTCTCTCATTTCTCATACAAAGTCTGTATTTTCTAATTCATTCGTAACTGCTCGCCGTGTACCGTACTTGCGATTTCCCCGTCGACGGGGCGTTTTCCAACGGCCTACAAGAAAAGGGCCAGGCACTCTCAGGCGCCGAGAGACACCGACCGGCAAGAGTGTCAGTGAGGAGGATGCCGCTCATACAGATCACCGATGCGTACAACGAGCCGCTCGAACTGTGGCTGTCCCCGAACCACGAGGGTCAGACGCGGTTCGTGCGCGAGAGCGACGTGCCCAAGGTCGTCACGGACGAGGCAAATCTCGCGCAAGATGGAGACGAGCGACTCCCCGAGGACGCGGCCGACGAGCAACCTACCGTGTGCCCACCCTGCGAGGTGGAGGACGAGGCGTCGGTAGTCCGCATCCCCGCGCCGCCCCCACTCGGCCTCGTGGGCCTGCTCAAACCAATCCCCACCGTCCTCCCGCACCCCGACAAGGACAAGGAACGTGACAAGGCTGTCGAGGACACGCGCAAGTTCTCGTCCGAAGCGGGCGTCCCGACGGTGTTCGTCACACGTCCCCCGCGGGACGTCATCTGCCGCGCGTGCAGGGACGTGTACAGAGACCCGGTCATCGCGCACGACGGATTCACGTACTGCAGACAGTGCGCACCGAAAGACTTCGACTCGGACGACGAAGAAGGCATCCATCACTCAACCGTCGACCCGGACTTCGATCCAACCGCCAACCTCGTGGAGGACCACGACGCGTGGGAAAAAGTCCTGTCGATGCAGATCCTGTGTAAGAACGGCCTGACGTTCATGGACAACGCGGCGGGTGCGAACAGATGGGTGTACAATCCCGAGGGATGCACGCAGTCAATCACGCTGGAAGCTCGGTAAGTTTATTTTAATTATCGTATGGGCAATTAGAATGACGTCGTGTTTTGTTTACAGGGCGAAACACGAGATCGACTGCGGATACAGACGAGCTCGGTGCTCACTACCGTACGGCCGCCGGGACAACGACTCGTGCCCGGTGACGCTGTACCAGTTCGAACGCGAACAACACCAAGTCGAGTGCCCGTTCCGTTTAGTGGCGTGCGGCATCGAGGGATGCGTGAAACGGATCCAGTTCAACCGCCGAGCGGTAAGTTTATATTTTTATTTACGTACGGGCAATTAGAATGAAATGACGTCGTGTTTATGTAACAGCAACACGTCGCACTCTGCGAGTACAAAGTATTCGAATGCGCCAACGGGTGCGGGTGGCGCGGACAGCGGAACGAACGCGGCGTCCACAAGAACGCGTGCGAGCTCGAGGTGGTCACCTGCGGCAGGGAGGACACCGAGGATCCGACTCTGTTTTGCACGCACCTGGCGGAGCGCCGGTTCATGGCGCCGCACGCCAACGAATGCGACTACCGCCCCGTGCCTTGTAACCACTGCAAACGTAAGGTGAGCGCGCGGCACCTTCCCGAGCACGAGGCGCACTGCGCAGAGCGCCGCGTGCTGTGCGACGACTGCGGCGCGAGGGTGCTGGAGCGTAACCTTCCGGAGCACAAGGAGGTTCACTGCGGGAAAGGTTCGTTTCACTGCGAGTTTCAAAAGTACGGGTGCGCCGAGCGTGGTACCAGGGCCGAGTTGGAGGCGCACTGCGCGCACGACGCGGCGCGTCACCTGCGACTGGTCATGCTCCAGCTGGACACGCAACACGTGAAGTACGCGGAGTGGTACGGGGAGGTGGACGGCGTGAAGGAAAATGTGGCGGAGAGGATCGCGGCGGATGACGGGGCCATCGCGGCGACCCGGGCCGAGGTGACCAGGGTGGAGGACGAGGGTAAAGCCGAGATTGTCACGCTTCGACGGGGCCTCGCGGATTTGAAGACGTATTACGAGGAGGAGGTTGGGCGGTTACGCGCGCAGATGAAGCGGGTTGTGAAGGATACCGACGCGAGGGTGGCGGACTTACGGGCGGAGAACGCGGCGCTTCGAACGGCGTTGTCGGACAAGATGACGCGGGACGAGTGCGACGCTTTCGTGAAAGACGCGTCCTCGTTTCGTGAAACGCTCGAGCACGAAACGGCCAAGGCGCGGGAGGAGATGGACCTTCACCGACAGCGATGGGAGAGGGACGTGTCACAGGTCCACGAGGACATCAAGGACGTGCGTTCGATGTGCGACGAGCGGGTCAAGTCCGTCGACGCGAAAATCGCCACGCACGAAGCATCCGATCACTTACGCGTCGACGCGGTTGAAGCTGAGTTGCACGAGGCGAACAAGGAGTTCGTGGAGGATCTCGATGAACTCGCGCGGCGGCAACGGGACCTTGAGCAGCGGTGGCAGGAGAC
>MDSX01045552.1_pt1 | contig 10659 bp, 2 predicted proteins | sample 811141 | NCBI WGS metagenome assembly MDSX01 (sample SAMN05326642, study PRJNA326480) | marine metagenome | isolation source: seawater | place: Atlantic Ocean: South East | collected 2010
AAGTCACTGGTGCCTACGGAAACCCACCTCAGCCAAGTAACCCTCGTGACAACAATACTGACGGAGACGCATTTGATGATGGCGAGGAAGATACCAACTTCAACGGTGTTATCGATGCGGGTGAAACAGACCCTACTCGCATGGAAGATTCTGGGGATGAAGACAACGATGGTATTCAAAACTGGGAAGAGAATCTTTCATGCACATCGTGGGATATCGCTGATACAGACTTTGGAGGAATCAATGACGGTGATGAGCGAAATGTATCCCACGGAACCGACCCTTGCGATTCGTTAGTGGACTTTGTAACAACGATTGTCTCATGGAATGGCGCAACCAGTCGACTGGATGTGGCGAATGGTTCAGGATTTAATCCAAGCGGCGGCGTTGGTTGGTACAATACTTCAGGGACATGGTTGCCGTTTGCCTATGCCGGTACGGTGAATAATGTCATTCAAGGCGTCTCGACTGCTCCGAACTCTGGTGTAACTCAGGTAGCAAACCGAAACGGTTCATTTTGCCATACCGATGCAACTGCTCAAGGTACGATTGGGACGACACAGAAACACTGTGATGACGATTATTACGACTCAGATGGTGATGGATTAGCCGATTGGCAAGAATTACTCGGAACCTTTGGATGGTTTTCCAACCCAACCCTTGCCGATACTGATGCCGATGGTGTAAGCGATTTCGATGAAGTCTTTGACAACACTGACCCCAACCAGCCATGTACAAATCTTTTGGATGATGATTTGGATGGCTTGAATAATTACTTTGAAACCTCAACCGGTTGTGACCTTTCATGGATTGGAATTCTTAACGGCTCAACAGATGTGTGGGTTACCGATGATGCCACTGCTGATACCGATGCTGGAGGGGTCGACGATCGAAATGAATATTTTGACGGAACAAATCCAGAAAATGACCCAACGGATGACCTCTTGCCTGCTGATTTTGACGGTGATGGTATTCCCGATGCTGTTGAAAATCAAACCGGAACCGACTGGACAAATCCTGATACCGATGGGGGAGGAATGATTGATGGATTGGAATGCACACAGCAGTTTTGGATCGTCGGATGTGTAGGCTCTCCGTTTAACCCATTTGATCCGACTGATGATTTGATTTCGTCGGATATTATCTTCTGGGCGAACAATACAACCGGAGTTGTTGATGTTGATTCAATACACCGTTGGCGTCAATACACGAATGACTTCTACACGGGCACAACCTATGCACATTTGGCAGAAGTTCACCCATCAGAGCCGATGGTTCTTCCATCTTCGAACCTCACGCATCTCGCAGACATCGCATTTTCAAACGGAACCATTGACTGGCAGATGACGTTTACAAATCCGTCAAACTCTGGGAATCTCATTGTTCCGCATTCGCTCTCAAATCTCTCTTTCTATTCTGATATCAACGGTGAGTTACAACGTTCAAACGATACTCACAACATCGAAGTTGTAACCGGACCAATCCAAGAACTCTTTGTTCAGCAGCCTGAATATTACTTTGATTGGGCCAGCCTTGCATCGACTTCAGTCCCCGGGACAAACTCGAGCTACGAATTGGTTCTACCACCCTCCTTTACCGACCCAACTCACCCTCACTCCTTCCTTCTGAATGTCACGACTGCTATCATCAATGAGGCAGGTGCGACCAATGCATATGCGAGTGCTCTGGCATTGCAAACTTTCCTTGCTGAAGGTAATGCGACGACTGAGTTTAAGCGAAATTATAACGGTTCAGGCACTCCAAATACTGAGGACCTCAGCGTTTCATTGGTGCAAGCGACCCAAGAGGGTACGTGTTCTGAATTCAACACCGCCTTTGTCACCATGGCGCGACTCGCGGGAATACCTGCTCGAAAGGTATCAGGATTCGCGGGTGGTATTTGGAACGGCGACGGCTATGCAGTCTATCCGATTCACCTCACGACTTGGGGTGAAGTACGACTTCAGCAAAACTCTGCGAATGGCGATACCGACTTTGGTTGGGTAGCCTTTGATGCATGTCCAGAGCCAGAAGAAGTTGAAATCATCAGCCAAACCATCTCGACAATGACCTATGATCGTGATTTAAGTGCGTCAATGAATGTGTCAGGCCAACTCATCTACACAGAGAACTCTTCTGCCATTAGCGAACTTCCAGTCATTGGGTATCTCGTCCCAATGGCTCTTGAAAATGAAGTTCCTGGTGCAGGTTCTGTTCCAAACTTTGAGATTGGTTCAACCATTACTCTTCCAGACGGAACGTTCAGTTTCAACGGAACACCTCCTGAATTGGATGGACCCGGTATGTATCGAGTTGTCGTTAAACTCACGCAGGCCGGCTATGTTTCTGAATCCGGAATAATCTATGATGGTTACATCAATGTCACAGAAGATTCCGTCATCAATCATACTGCTCCTAATGCAATTAATGCACCTATTGCTGGTGCTGGTGCACTTACCGTGATCGAAGGTATTCTCTCGCTCGAGAATGCTCCTACAAATAAGATTGACAACGTTGGTGCCAATGACCCAACGCCTCCTTCGGTTTGGTTAACATTCACTTCTTCTGTGGATGGATTGACGAATCTCAGTAGTTTCCTCAATGTCGATGGTTCATGGAGTTTTGACTTAGAACTCGATCCCCTCGAAACGAAAACCAATATTTCTGCAACACTTGGCTTTTCAGGATGGCAGGACACACAAGCACCCGGAATTACGCCTTCACAATTCCATTTGCGACCATCGACGACCTCTCTTGTAATCGATGTGCGAGATGCTCCAAATGTGACTGCAACGCTTGAAGGTCCTCTCGCCAACAACAGTATTCTTCTCATTAACGACAACATATGGCTCAACGGCACTGCCCTTACAACCGGAGCATCACCCGTCGCTATGCCGGGTAATCTGTCTCTCTCCATTCGAGAAAATGGAACATCGCAAGATTGGGTTCAAGTGTTTAATGTCAGCGTGAACGGCTCGTTCAGTATCCAGCATTTCTTGGCAACCGCAGATGCTCAAGTAATGGCAGGAATTCTTGAATTGCAAATACGCTTCTATCCGGATGCCATTGAGGCAACTGATGATGCAAATGTCTCTGACGGAGGGCCTTACCTCCTACGTGGATTCCTTGATTTCGAAGTTTTGACATCCCCGCAACTTCGAGGTACTTTGGCGACAGTTCTCGTAACCGCTCTTGACCACAGAGGTATTTCCACTGACCTCCTTCTCTCTGGAAACTTTGATTTCAGTTTCAATGGTAACTGGGTGAACACAACCGTTGACCCACAGACTGAAACAATGACCATCAACTGGCTTGTTGACTCAACGCTGTTCGCATCTGATTACGCGTTTGACATTTCGTTTAACGGCTCTGAATTGTATCAGCCGTCAATTGGTGCTGATACGATGCGAGTAGCTGCAGAAGTAGCTTGGAATCTGAGTTTGAGTCAAGATTGGACCCATATAGGGAACACCAGTTATCTCTCGGGTGACATTTTCGATGCGCAATACACGAACATCAGCGTACTTGGTGACAACATCACGATGCTCTCTATTCTCATGTTAACAGCAGATGGAATGCCAATTGATTTGGCTCAAGGTTTCTTGAACAATTCCACCGGAAGTTTCCAGATTAACTTTACAGTTCCAACGACAAGTCCGTCCAACACGTATGAGTTCATCTTGAACATGGACTTTGACACAATGGCACCTGAAGGTGGCGCTTACTTCCGCTTTGTTGATACATCCGTGCCTCCGGCTTTGCCATCTCTTCCTTCGACACTCGTTGGCATTGAATCGGAATTCGTTGTCGAACCGGAACAGGATTCGCTCATTGTCGAGGTCAATCAATCCCTCGACTTTAATTCAAAGATTTTGGATGTTGCAGACATGTCAAATGTGACTGGAGCAACTGTTGAATACATTTTCGACTATGGTAACAGTAATATTTCGATGGGCACAGATGTGACCGATGCACAAGGAAACTCTTCGCTTCTATGGACTGCAACCAACATTGCGCCAGGTTACTATGACGTTTTGGTTGTGGTTAATGATGACTTGACTGATCCACTTGCACAAGGTAATTCTCGTCGCACTGGCAACTCTTCAATCGTCAACCTAACGGTTCAGGTACCGAGCGATATTCGTATCGATTCGATTCCAACAGTGACCACTGCGGGACTGAATTTCAATGTGCTTGGTCAAGTACTCGACGCACAAGACCCCACACGACCTCTTTCCACATCGGTTGAAATGTCGGCATTTTGGCTTAACAATCCGAACGAAACATTGGTCGCTGCATATCGAACTTCGACCAATGGAACATTCAACATCAGTGTACCAACAGATACCTCTGGAAACGGTACAGAACGCGGAAACAAAATCTTGGTTTTGAGTGTCAATGAAGGCTCATCGCCGTTTTACCTCACTGCATCTGCCCAAAACGGTATACTCGTCATGGGCGTTAGTCAGTTTGACAATATCCTCCCTCTCAATCCAATCACGGTGAATCGTGGTGATACGGTCAACATAACCGCTCGACTGCTTGAGTCTTCGAATCGATTCGCACCGCTTTCAGCGTTTGATGTTGATATTCAGTTCCATGAAACATGGCTCACTGGAACGCAAACCGATGGAGAAGGATTTGCGAACTTCAGCCACCAGATTCCAATGTCTCACCCTCTTGGCCTGATTGTTGTATCACTGGTATTCAACGGCTCAGTGGATTTGTTAAGCACACAAGTGAATCTTTCAACGATTACGATTCGCTCGACGACGGTCTTAGTTATCGACCCAATTGCTGCTAACCCTGTCGCTGGCACCTCATTCAATGTGACTGGTCGAGTGAACAGCGACAATGGAAGCGGCCTTGAACAACGTGATGGTAGTGTTCTACCTGCAAATATTCTGTTCAGCATTAACGATCAACCCACTGGCTTCACCGTTACAGGTGGTTCTGTTACAGCGGGTGGAGTTTGGTCGGCGACTCTCCTCCTTGGTGAAGGATTTGAAGCAGGTAACAACACCCTTGAGGCCTCTTATGTTCCAAATGTCAACTATTACATCGGCTCTACAAGCAACACTTCGTTTGATAGTCGTGGATTTACCACACTCGCATTCATTCAACCTTCTGTTGATGGCTTGGGAACGCCATCTCTCAACGACCGAACTGAACGTGGTGAAGACCTTGACATTCGTGTTCTGCTCAGAGATAACACGCTTGCACCTGTAGGACTGCAACAGGTTGTCGTCTCGCTCATTGGCACAGATGTCAGCGTCCTTATGACGACGTTCGAAAACGGAACTGCATCTGGAGTTCTTACGGTTCCGAGCAATCAGAGTGTAGGATTCAGTGACCTTGAGGTGACCTTTGCAGGTACGCCTGGAACAACCGGCTTGATTGGTTCAAATAAATCCACACAGTTTGTCGTACTTGCTCAAACCAATGTCGTGATTTCATCCTCCCCATCAACACTTGTGGCTGGAGATTCATTCACCGTTGAAGGAACGTTATTGGATGACCTCAATGAAACGCTTTCCATCAATGGAATCCCTTCAATTGCAGTGGTTCACCTTCTGGTTGACGGTGTTCCGGTCTCCAGTGTTGAAACGAATGCCTCAACGGGTAACTATTCCATTGGATGGACGCTTCCTGATGATACCTCGGCTGGCGCTCACTTGATTGAAGTCCGCTTCCTTGGTGGACGTGACTGGGTTGATCCAATTGGTGTTGGGGACCCTGCAAATCCCGATTTCTATCTTCCCAGCAGCGCTCAAGTTGACTTCAACGTCAGTGTTCCGACGAAGATTCTCCTCCTCACTCCGAGCGGAAATGTCGACCGTGAAGCGTCGATGACCATCGAAGGTCGCTTACTCGATTTGGTCGATTCACCGCTCAGCAACCTCACCGTTGAAGTGTGGCTTGGAGGTCAGTGGATGACAAACGTCACTACAGATGGCGCTGGTCTATTTGTCGCAGTATATCCTGTTCCAGCTGATGCACCATTAGGTCCAATCTCGCTCGAGATTCGTTTCACTGGAACTACCTTCTATCTGCCAAGTAACGCCACTGGAACTTGGGATGTATACAGCCAAATTCTCGTTCAGGTTGAAATGGGAAGTCCAGTTGCAGTCGGGCAGAATACAACGATTACTGGGACTGTTGCTGACAACCAATTACTCGGTATTTCAGGTCATGCGGTCGACCTTGAAGTTGAGGGAATCATCATTGCATCATTAACGACTGATTCAGAAGGCGCGTTCACATTTACCTGGACTGTTCCTGATACTTTCGGCTTTGGCAACCATACGCTGTTTGCGAATGTCGATGCACAGGGTTACTACCGCTCGAACTCGGGTAACACGACATTCTTCCTTGCCCATCGTTCTGATGTCACCCTCATCTTTGATGACGGAAAAGACGTGACGCGTGGCAACCTTTGGACACTTTCCGGACGCTTGTTTGACATTGATACAGTCAATAACGACGGTTTGGGAGACATGCAACTCAGTTTGCGTTTGGATGATGTAGAGATTTCAACGCTTACAACCGGTGATGATGGCAGCTGGTCAGCAATTGTTCCTGCGACAATGGACCTTGCACGAGGTAACCATCAGTTCACCATCTTCTTTGCTGGCACTGATGCACACATTGGCTCTCAGACCTCAGCAACTGCAACCGTTTGGGCAAATGCTCTGATTACTATCGATGGAACTTCAGAGAACATTGTTGTTCGTTCCGATTCGACTTTCGCGCCGATCGTGCTCACAGGCTCAGTATCTGAAATCGGTGGGCTTGGTGAAGTATTCGACAATGTGACGCTCTACCTCGGCAATGGTTCCAAGTGCTTGGCACAAAAAGACGGTGCTCGTTGTATTGATGAGGTGAAGATTGATTGGTCGAATGGAAACTACACCCTTGAGGCGACTGCCCCAATATTCCTCAGTGCCGGTTCGCAATACCTGTATCTTGAAACGCCACGAAACGATGAGTATTATCTCAACATGGCCAGTGTCTCTCACCCAATTTTTGTTAAGATTGATGCCGACATCACCGTGACGCTCGATGATATTATTGAAGATGAGCAAGAAGTAGTTGGGGGCTCGATTCTCATTACTGCTACAGACACCAGATTAGGAGTTGACGGAATTACCGTAACGGTCTACTTGTATTCAGATAATGGAACTCAACTCTCGGCCCCTCGACAACCGCTTACCAACGCCGATGGTGTGGCAGAGTTTGAATTCACATCGGATCCACCATTTGGTGACTCTTCCCAAGATTGGGGCAGAGTTACCTTGGAGATTCTGATCAATGACCCACGTCTCTCGCAGTCAACGCTCGACACTTTTAATCAGGACTATGATGAATCGATAGCACTCTCCTACGAGTTCCAAGAAGAAGCGACTCAAGTTCCATCTTGGGCGTACGTCGCTCTGACACTCATAGCAGCAGCAATTGCTGCTGGAACTGTCATGTATCGTCGTCGCAAATCAAGTGAACTGATGGAAGAGGCAGCCGAAATCTTTGCGTATACCGCAGAGTTACTCGCTGCAGGAGACTCGATTCGTGAAGCCATTTTCAACTGCTATCAGAGCCTCTGTTCTACATTCCAGGAGCATGGTTTCTTGCGTCGTGATTTCGAAACAGTTCGTGAGTTTGAAATGGCCATTCGCCAAGCAATGCCACAAATTTCAGAGGAAGCACTCCAAGCACTCGACAATATGTTTGAGCAGGCGCGTTACAGTCGTGAAGAGATGGGTGAACAGCACAAAGCAGCTGCTCAACAATCATTAGATCGAATGGGCCAAGAGATTTCATCTCTTGCTAAGATTCCTGCTCGGTGATGTTTCACCAGCGAAGGTGCAATCGGCCATTGATGAAGTGCGCTTTGATTTCACCTGCTTCAGCAGGAAGTGGAAGTATTCGCGTCAAGTCATCATGACCGGCTTCTTTGACAACGAGACGTAATTGTCGCTGTGTTTCATCGCTCAGTGTTGAGAGTTCGATATCGGAATTGTCGGCCCCATGAAGTGGAATGGTAAGACCATCTGGGTTCACTGTCCCATGTAATTGTTCAACCATCCAAGTCAAACTTCGCTCCGGTTCAATCTCCGCAAGGTGAGATTCTGGGATCATTCCAGATGCAACCAATACACGTTGATGATTCAATTGAACTTCAGACAAGTGATCTGCAACTGCGTGAAACTCTGCATGCAGTTGTTGAGGTTCTGCTTCAAGACCCAATGCACTTACATGCTGCGTTTCTTCAACGAAATCTTCGGAAATACTCGTATGCAGTTGAACGGGTTCCCATGTCGACATGGTGTCTCGGTTGTGTGCGGCCTCCATGAACCTTCGTCCTCCGATGTTTCTCTTTGCTCACACTTCTTCAACTGTGTGAACTTTGGAAAAGAAGCGACGAGCAAAACTTGCAGTTGTTTGAGGGTCGTTGGTTGAGTTCATACGTAAATCACTTGGATAGCAACTGATGTATGTACGGTCTGTATGGCGCTGATCAAGAAGTAAAATCAATGCTCGGTCACCAATTGAACGAATGGGACGACCCATTGCTTGGAGAACAGCATTGATGGCCGGTTGCGTTACGGTATATCGCCAAGCATTGTTTTTGCCAAATCTATCTGCTGCATATGCTTTGAGTGAATCGGAAAGTACGGATGGAGGTGGGTTCGGTATCCCTATGCAGGCAACCGCATCTAAGATACCACCATGATAATCGATACCCTCTGAAAGTCGAGCACCGTATACTCCGCACAAGAGTATGCGCTTGTTTTCGGATTTATCTTGTCGTAACTTCACAACCAATTGGTCGATGTCGTTTTTACTCCACTCTCGGTTTTCAATTATTTTCTCGACACCCTTGAATTTCACGTCTCCGAGGATGTCTTCCATCATCCGATAGGATGGTGAAAATACAGCGACATGACCGGGTGTTTTTTCGAGAAGTGCATGAATGTGATTACGTATTTTATCCCACATTTGTGGTGACCTTTGAGTATATTTCGTCGTTACATCTCTGGCGATTAAAACCGGTCTTCGCTCACCTGCGAAAGGTGATTCATAAGCCGTTTTCGTGGTTTTTTCTTTCGGTAAATCAAGAATATCTGCATACATTTGGGGTGGGTAAAGTGTTCCCGACATCAAAATCGAGCCTTGAACAGATGAAAACAAGGGTCCTGATACGAGACCCGGGTCGAGAAGGTGCGATGTGATTTTCCCTTCTCGTCCCCTTAAACTGAATACAAGGGTGATTGCAGTCGTATCTCCAAACACTTCGATACATTTCAGCACATGTCCTAAGCGATGAGAAAAGGTTTCCTTATCTTCTTCATCATCTTCCAACTCCTGTTCGACGACGACCCGTGATAACACATCAGCCAAACGAGGTAATCGGTGATTCCTTTCGACTGCTCGTTCAGGGTCATTTGATTCTTGATTCAATGTTTTTTGGCCGGTAATCCCCTCATATTCATCGCATGAACGGTGAAAAATGTCTGTTAAACGGTCGGTTTCTACCAAAGATTCCTCGTCGTCTCCAATCAGATCCGAGCGGAGTTGGCGGAACAAATCCTCCATCTTTGTTCTGGCAATCTTCATGATTTCCCAAGCCCAAGTTGCCACATCAAGTTCAATCGCAGTCAGCGTGGAGGTTGTTTTTTGATAGGTCTCAGTAAGCGTTTCGACATATTCTTGCAATTCAAATTCGGTGTTACGCACGATGGACGGGGTAAGAACTCTTTCCATACTCATCCGGATTCGGTCGGGTAAGTTGTGTGCTTCGTCAATGATGAGTATTGATTGACTTAAACTGACACCCATGGCACTGAGGGAGCTTTCTCGAACGACTTCTGAAAAGACGTGGTTGTAATCGCATACCAGAATGTCACAGTCTTTCACTGCAGAACGGCATGTTGACCAGGGGCACACGCCCCATGTTCGGCTTTTTTCGATAATTTCTTCAACATGGCGAGGGTAATGAAGGATGAAATCTCTCACCTCTTCTCGTCCGGATGCCTTTGCGGAATCATTCGTTCCTTGTTCACAGAAACATTTTCCAGACAAAACATCCACATCTTTACACATTGATTCACGGCCAATGATATCTGCAACTTTGACAGGCCGTTGTCCTTCGTGAAGGCGTGAATTGATACTTCTCACCGTTTCTATGACGATGTGATGTTGCGATTGCCGTCCGGTTAAAAAGAGAATTTTGCACGAAGCACTGGACTTTTGTGCAATTTCAAGAGCGGCTGCAAGTGATGCAGCCGTTTTCCCAATTCCAGTTGGGGCAGCAGCAAGATGATGTCCATTCTTTCGTAATGCTTCTCTGGATTCTTGAATCATCTCAATTTGTCCAGGTCGGGGCTTTTCGTGAGCTAAAAAGGGGAAGGATGGATCCTTTTCTTGACTCACCCCTTCTGTCATAATAGCGGTTCTGCGTCGACCCCTCTAAAGGATTGGGGAAATATCAGTTGACAGCGGCTGCACTGTGGTGAGTCATTGTGCCCAGGTATGTGGGGGCCCTGAGCACGTGGGAACCAACCAACTTAGCAAGCTGGCGTGGAATCTGAGTCCCCCCGCCCGTCTTTCGAGGGGAGGTGTGTTGGGTTTTGTTGTAGTCCAGCGCGTGCAAGACGGGCA
>MDSX01091667.1_pt1 | contig 10656 bp, 8 predicted proteins | sample 811141 | NCBI WGS metagenome assembly MDSX01 (sample SAMN05326642, study PRJNA326480) | marine metagenome | isolation source: seawater | place: Atlantic Ocean: South East | collected 2010
GAGTTTACGCAGTGTCGAGTGTTTTTAGGCGTAAATTGCTCTCCTCGGAAAACGTGACCCAAATGCCCACCACAATTTTCGCATATAATTTCTGTTCTTCTCCCATCAGCATCTAATACCTCTCTAACGTTTCCTTCAATAGCATCGTCAAAACTTGGCCACCCACAACCGCTATTGAATTTGTCTGACGAATTGTAAAGTGGGTTATTGCATTGTTTACAACGAAAAATCCCCTTTTTCTTAAAGTTGTTGTATTCTCCGGTACCAGGATATTCCGTTCCTTTGTCAAGGATTACTTTTTTTTCCTCGGGTGTTAATTTTCTGTATTTACTTTTCTCCACGTCCTTATTTTTATTTGGTACTATACTTTTAATTTCAAGAGGTTGACCTTGGCAAGATGCCAAAGCAAAAAAGAATCCCAATAATATCGTTCTTTTTATTAACTTCATAAAGACCTCTAACTTAATTTACAAGAGGAAAGTTTACAAAGTTTAATTTTTTGATAAAAAAAATTGATGTCAGATATTACTCAACGAAAAATAGAAAAGGAGCAGAAATATAGCGCCCATAATTATCATCCTCTGCCTGTGGTTTTAAAAAAGGGGTTGGGCGTTTTTGTTTGGGATGTTGAAGGTAAGAAATATTTTGACTTTTTATCCGCTTACTCTGCTGTTAATCAGGGTCATTGCCATCCGGAAATAGTAGAGGCGTTAACGAATCAGGCTTCTAAGTTAGGTTTAACTTCACGTGCCTTTCACAGCAATTCATTTGTGAAGTTCTCTAAATACGTAACTAATTTTTTTGGATTTGAGAAGGTTTTACCCATGAATACTGGAGCAGAGGCTGTTGAAACCGCGATAAAAATTGCAAGAAAATGGGGCTATGAAAAAAAGAAAATTTCCAATAGTAAAGCAAAAATAATCGTTTGTAGAAACAATTTTCATGGAAGAACAATTACTGTAATATCCGCTTCTAATGATCCCGATGCGCGCGGTAATTTTGGACCGTACACACCGGGTATAGAGTCTATTCCCTACAATGACCTCAATGCACTTAAAAGAGCGGTTAAAGATTTTAACGTAGCAGGATTCATGGTAGAGCCAATCCAAGGTGAGGCAGGTGTTTTTGTTCCCGATGATGGCTATTTATCAAAAGCAAAAGAAATATGCCAAAAAGCTAATGTATTGTTTATTGCTGACGAAGTTCAAACAGGAATTGGCCGAACTGGTAAGCTTATAGCCTGCGATCATGAAAATGTCAAACCAGATATTTTAATATTAGGTAAAGCTATATCCGGTGGAGTATATCCTGTTTCTTGTGTTTTAGCTGATAGTGCTGTCATGGAGGTGATTACCCCTGGAACACACGGTTCAACTTATGGCGGAAATCCAATTGCATGTGAAGTGGCAACAGCAGCATTAGAAGTAATTAGAAATCAGAAATTATCAGAAAAAGCTCAAGAACTAGGTAGCTATTTTAGAGCTGAATTGAAAAAGATTGATTCAGAAATGATTACTAAAGTCCGTGGCAAGGGACTTTTAAATGCAGTTGTTATTAAACCTAAAAACGGTAAAGAGGCCTGGGATGTTTGCTTGAAAATGGCTGAAAATGGACTTTTAGCTAAGCCTACTCATGGAGATATAATTCGATTCGCTCCACCTCTGGTAATTACAAAAAAACAAATAATTAAGTGCATTAGTATTATCAAAAAGTCAATAAAATACTTCCACTAATATTTATTATTGTTTAAATGGCTTTATCTCTGAAATAATAATAGTTTGACCCATCATACAGGTTGTCATTGCTCTGGATTTTCTATACTTGAAAATGATTTCCAAACTATCAATTTTAAATTTATCTTCTAGATTAAACGGTTCAAAAACTAGAGAGTCATTTGTTAATATAACAAATGAGCAACCGCTTGTTTTTGATTTGTTAATAACCCTACCAAACGTATACTTAAGTTTTTTCTTACTTATAGTTGGTGAATATTTTTCAAGTTTAATAAGATTTACTTTATTTGAATCGACCGATAGATTCTCTGATTTAACTGTTACAAGATTTACAGGTTCTATTTTTTGCCCCATTTCGCCCCTCTGTTTTTCTTTAGAAGTAGAACATCCCAAAAGGATAATACTAGATAAAAACATTAAAAAACATTTATTCATAAAGCAATTTAAATAAAACTAATGCAAATGTAAATCCAATTTGTAATTTTGTGAAAAATTTGTTTTTATGTTAGCATTAAGAATTAAATCATTTGTAGAATTAGGAAGTCAAATTAAAGATGCTGTAGATAGAGAAGATGGCGATTACGAAGGTTTGAATAAACAACAAATAAACCTTCTGGTTCAAGTGAAAAAATCATTTTTAGCAAATGGTTGGTTTACAAGAAAAATGGTTCTTCAAGCTCTTGGTGGAATTATAAAAATGCTAAATGAAAAGTGCTTGGAGAAATGGTTAGAGGGTTATTTTGATGAGATTAATAAAAATGAACAAAACAAAGAAATTGGTATAATTATGGCTGGAAATATTCCGGCTGTAGGATTTCATGATTTTTTATGCGTTCTAATTTCAGGCCATACAGCTGTTGTAAAAACAAGTTCAGAAGATGAATGTCTAATTCCTTCCATTGCAGATTTATTAATTTCTATTGATTCTTCATTTTCAAGTAGAATAAATATTCTAACAACACCACGAAGTAAATATGATGCTGTAATTGCAACTGGTAGTAATAACGCTGCTCGATATTTCAACCAGTATTTTGGAAAATATCCAAATATAATTAGAAAGTCAAGAACATCGGTTGCAGTTCTTACGGGCGAAGAATCGAATGAGGAAATAAGTGGTTTAGCAAAAGACTTGTTTACCTATTATGGTTTAGGATGTCGGAATGTGTCCAAATTACTAGTCACAAAAGATTTTGATTCAAATAAATTAATAGATGAGCTTTTAAAGCACACTGATTTTTTAAAAACTAATGGTAAATATCAAAATAACATAGATTATAATAAGTCAATATTTATAATTAATAAAGTTCCTTTTTTAGATGGAGGTACGTTTTTGCTTAAAGAGGATGTTGGGCTTCACTCTCCCATTAGTGTTACTTTTTATGAGAAGTTTGACTCAATGGGAGCTATTAAAAAGTACCTTGAGCAAAACAAAGATGAACTTCAATGTGTGGTATCCTCATCGTTAGATTTTGGTGTTTCTTTTGGTGAGGCGCAATCACCAAAAGTCTGGGATTACGCTGATCAAGTTGATACTCTTAAGTTCCTTAATAGTCTTTAGAACGGTAGAGTTTTGTTATTATAAATAATAAGCTTTTGGAACTTGCTGTTCTAAAAACCTATCTTTATCATCATGTCTGGGAATAATTTTATTGATTATGTGAAAATCAATTGTAAGTCAGGAAGCGGAGGTCCTGGCTCAAGTCATTTATATCGAGATAAACTTACCTCTATGGGTGGGCCTGATGGAGGTGACGGAGGACGTGGTGGTCATATCATCTTAAGAGGGAATTCACAGTATTGGACATTGCTACATTTAAAATTCCGCAAGCATGTTAAAGCGACACATGGTTCGTCGGGTAGTGGAAGTACAAGTACAGGGGCTGAAGGAGAAGACGAGTATCTGGATGTTCCAATTGGTACTATTGCTAAGGATTTTGAAACGGGTATTCAATATGGAGAGATTTTAGAGGAAGGTCAAGAAGTTATTCTCCTAAAAGGAGGCAAGGGAGGACTAGGAAATGCCCATTTTAAGAACTCAGTACGTCAAACCCCACGCTATGCACAAAAAGGGATTTCGGGAACAGAGGCATGGATTGTTTTAGAGTTAAAAGTTTTGGCAGATGTTGGCCTTGTTGGTTTTCCAAATGCAGGAAAGTCTACCTTGCTTTCTGTAATGAGTGCAGCTAAACCAGAAATTGCCAATTATCCATTCACTACGTTAGTGCCTAACTTAGGCATAGTAGGTCATCGAGAATCAAAATCTTTTGTTATGGCTGACATCCCGGGGATAATAGAGGGTGCGTCAGAAGGTAAAGGTTTAGGATTACGATTTTTAAGGCACATCGAACGAAATTCTATTTTACTCTTTTTAGTTCCATCAGATTCAGAAGATATAGCAAAAGAGTATGGAGTATTAGTTAGCGAATTAAAAAAATATAACCCAGAATTGTTAGATAAGAATAGATTACTAGCAATTTCTAAAAGTGACTTACTTGATGAGGAGTTAAAGGAAGAAATAAAACTTGAATTACCAAGTGAAGTGGACGCCTTGTTCATTTCATCTATAGATCAACAAGGGTTACAAGCCCTAAAAGATCGGCTATGGGAAGAAATTAATTATGATCCATTTAAAAATCAATAAGTTTGTTTAACTGGTTATTACATTTAGACCATAAGTTGTTTACGTTTCTAAACAGTCTGCATGCAAGCTGGATGGATATCGTTCAATATTGGATAAGTAATAAGTACATATGGATTCCCCTCTATATTTTATTGCTTATTGGTGTGATAGTGCATTACAAAAAAAAATCTTTTTTAATCATATTAATGATGGCAGGTTTAATTACAGTTTGTGATCAGAGTTCGCAGTTGTTTAAATATGGAATAGGTCGTTACAGGCCATGCAGAACAGAATCAACCCATCAACCAAAACCTCATCTTGTAAATGAGCATTGTGGGGGTAGATATGGCTTTTACAGTGCGCATGCTTCTAATTCTTTTGCAATAGCTTTATTTATAGGCTATCTTTTAACTCCTGTCATGAAGCACTCTAAAAAATATTTACTAGCTTGGGCTGGTATTGTAGCTTACAGCAGAGTTTATTTAGGAGTCCATTACCCTTCTGATATATTAGTTGGGGCATTTATGGGAGTCATCTACGGCTGGTTGTTTTATAGAGTTTTCAATCTTATCAATGTAAAGTTAATCCAGTCTAATTCTAAAACTTGATTAAGTCTTATTTAATTAAAAAAATATATTCGTTTGACTTTTAATTACTTATTACAGAGAATTGTGAATAATTTAACAACTCATAAACATTGATTCTTCTCAGTATTTATTAAATTTGCTTGAATTTTAATTTTTAGGATATGTCACAAGTAACTAAAATAATGGAAATTCAAGAAGGCCTTACCTATGACGACGTGCTTTTAGTTCCGTCATACGCGGATATATTACCTACTGAAGAGGATATAGACTTAACCACAAATTTAACCAAAAAGATATCGTTAAAAACACCAGTTATATCTGCTGCGATGGATACCGTAACAGGGAGCGCTATGGCTATTGCTATGGCTCAAGAAGGAGGGATAGGAGTAATTCATAAAAACATGTCTATTCAGCAACAGGCTGATGAAGTTAGAAAAGTTAAACGAGCAGAAAATGGAATGATTCTGGATCCAATTACTGTTCAAGCTGATTCGACAGTAGCTGATGCTCTAGAATTAATGTCTGAGTATAAAATTGGAGGAATACCTGTAGTTAATGAAAGCCAAAAATTAGTTGGTATAGTCACTAACCGTGATCTTCGTTTTGAAAAGGAAATGCAGAAAAGAGTTACAGAACTCATGACCGGAGAAGGGTTATTGGTTACCGCTGATGAGCGCACAAGTTTTGAAATTGCTGAGGAGATTTTACAAGAGCATAAAATTGAGAAACTACCAGTGGTCGATGCGAAAGGAGCGTTAGTTGGTCTTATTACTTACAAAGATATTATCAAAATTAAATTGAGACCGAATGCCTGTAAAGACAAAAGAGGTAGACTAAGATGTGCTGCTGCGGTTGGTGTAACGGACGATTGTTTAAAGCGCGTAACTGCTTTAGTAAAGGCTGGTGTTGATGCGGTGGTATTAGATTCGGCACATGGTCATTCATCAAGAATTATTGATAAGCTTCAAGAAATAAAAAAATCCTTTCCTAAATTAGATGTGGTAGCTGGAAATATAGTTACCCCTGAGGCTGCATTGGCCCTAGTAGATGCCGGTGCGGATTGTGTAAAAGTAGGGATTGGTCCTGGATCTATTTGTACAACTCGAGTAATTGCAGGGGTTGGAGTACCTCAATTAACGGCTATTATGGATGTTGCAAGAGCCTTAAAAGGAACAGGTGTAGGCTTAATAGCTGATGGGGGCGTAAAGTATTCTGGGGATTTTGTAAAAGCTCTTGCCGCTGGTGCTGATGTAGTAATGGCAGGATCTTTGTTTGCTGGTGTGGAAGAGTCTCCCGGAGACACAATTATTTATGAAGGACGAAAGTTTAAAACCTATAGAGGTATGGGTTCTATAGAGGCCATGCAAGCAGGTTCAAAGGATCGGTATTTTCAAGGGAAAACAGCCGATTCTAAAAAGTTGGTTCCAGAAGGTATTGTGGGACGAGTTCCTTACAAAGGAACTCTTTCTGAGGTTATGTATCAAATAATTGGGGGGCTAAGGTCTGGTATGGGTTATACTGGATCTTCTAACTTAGATAAATTAAAAGCCGCCAAGTTTATCAGGATAACTGCTGCGGGTGTTCGTGAAAGTCATCCTCATGATGTTACAATTACTCGAGAGGCACCAAATTATAGCCGATAAAATTATTCAACTAAAAAATACAATAATGAGATTTAACACATTACTATTAATAACACTTTCTCTTTTTACAATTGCTTCCAAAGCTCAGGTTTTAGAATTGAAACCTGAAATAGCAAACCAATGGTTAGTAGCTATCGATGGAGATACTATTAGTGCGGGTGATTTTTGGTACGTTTACAATAAAAATGCAGACCCTGAAAAAGTAATAACAAAGGACTCTTTAATAAGCTACAGAACCCTTTATGACAAATTTCTTTTAAAGGTAAAAGAGGCTAAAACATTGGGTTACGATACTACGTCTAAGTTTATGAAGGAGTTTAAAGGTTATAAAAACCAACTGGCTGACTCCTATCTTAAGGATAAAAATGTAACTAAAAACTTAGTAAAAGAAGCTTATGATCGTATGCAGTTAGATGTAGAGGCTAGTCATATATTAATAACTATACCTAACTTATCAATGCCCTCCGATACTCTTTCCGCCTATAAAAAAGCAATGGAAGTAAAAAAGTTAGCCGAGTCAGGATCAGATTTTAGTGAGTTGGCCAAAAAATATTCATCAGATCCAAGTGCAGTTTCAAACGGAGGATATTTGGGGTATTTTTCTGTTTTCAGAATGGTATATCCTTTTGAAACTGCCGCTTACAAAACGGAGGTAGGTGAAATAAGCAACCCTTTTAGAACAAGGTTTGGTTATCATATTGTCAAGGTTCATGAAAAAAGGAAAGCTGTTGGTGAAATTAAGGTAGCCCATATTTTAACTGTTTCAAGAGATGACATGTCTCCAGAAAAACAAAAAGCAGCAGAGAAAAATATTTATGAGATTTATTCACAGCTTCAAAAAGGAGATATTGATTTTGCTGTACTTGCAAAAAAGTTTTCTGAAGATATGAGTTCTGCGAAAAACGGTGGAAACTTGGATTGGTTTGGACCAAGTAAATTTGTTCCTGAGTTTGAAAATGCAGCGTTTTCACTTGAAGCTAATGGAGATTATTCTAAACCTATTAAGACAGTTTATGGATGGCACATAATAAAAAGATTAGATCGGAAAGGAATTAAATCATTTAAGGATTCTGAAATTGATTTAAAAACTAAAGTCGCAAGAAGCGATCGTGCAGAGCTTAGTGAAACATTTGTTCTAAACAGAATAAAATCGGAATATAATTTTAGAGAGTACAGAAAAGGAATAGATAACTTTTACAAATTCTGTGATTCAACATTACTCACGTCAAAGTGGAAAATACCTGAAAGTAAAAAATTGAAAACTAAAATGTTCGATTTTAACGGAGTTACCTACACTCAAAAAGACTTTGCCGAGTATTTAAAAAAGACTCTTGTACCCAAAAAGGGAGGAGATTATCTTAGAATTGTTACTTACAGCTATAATAGATGGATAGAAAATATGTTGAAAGATTTTGAAAAGTCTCAGCTTCCTTTCAAAAAACCAGATTATGTTAGGTTATTAAAAGAATATAGAGAGGGTATTATTCTTTTTGATTTGTCAAGTGAGAAGATTTGGAATAAGTCAATAACGGATACTGCTGGATTAAGATCTTTTTACAATGAAAATGCCTCAACATGGCAATGGGATGAAAGAATGAATGGAACAGTGTATAAATGTATAAATCAAGAAACAGCTAATTTAGTTAGAGGATACCTTAAGAAAAAGAAAGACGATGTCTTTATTTTGGAAAAAATAAACATTGAATCCACTTTAAATGTAAGAGTTGAAGCCGGCGTTTATCAAGCAGAAGATCGTCCTGATTTAAATGGAGTCTCATTTAAAAAGGGGGTTAGTAAAGTTTTTGAGAAAAATGGTCAGCATATAGTTTTAAAAGTTAACAAAGTATTACCTGTTGAAAATAAAAAATTAAATGAGGTTAGAGGAAGCGTTGCTGCCAAATATCAAGATTATTTAATGAAAGAATGGATTAAGGAACTAAGAGCTAAGTATAAAATAGTTTATAACGAAGAAGTCTTTAATCAACTAGCGCTTTGATAATAGGATATTTGAATAATAAAATTAGAACTAAGGCTTCCCTAATCGGGAAGCCTTTTACGCTTATAATATTCGTGCTATTTTCTTCGTGCAACATTAAAGACCATAAAGAATCCCCGAAAAATCAAATAATTGCGGAGGTTGGTGTTAATCACCTAACCTCTAGTGAGTTGACTAGGATGTTTGGTAAAGATTGGCGTTTCAAAAAAGAAAAAGTTAACAATTTTATTAAAATATGGATAAAGGATAAAGCTATAGCTATTGAGGCAGAAAAAGTGTTAAGTGATGAAGATAAAGATTTTAGCAAAGAAATTAACTCATATAAAAACTCTCTTCTTAAATATACTTATGAACGCAAGATGTTAGATACTGCTCTCTCTCCAATTGTTGACGATAGTGAAATACTAAGCTATTTTAATAAGAACAAAGAGAACTTTGAGCTTAAAGAGAATATAGTTCGTGTTCGATACGTTAAGGTTCCTAATAAGCACAAGAAGTTCAATCGTTTAAGGTACATGATTCAGTACAAAGATTCTATAAAAAAAGAAAAGTTTTTCAACTTAATTCAAAAAGAGCATATTTTCTGTGAAGCTAATGATAGTCTGTGGCAAAAGTTGGAAGATTTAAAGAATTTAATACCCTTTAAGTTATATAATGACGAACATTTTTTAAGAAATTACAACTATACTGAAGCACCAGACGGTGATTTTACATGGATTTTATACTTCACCGAGAATCGATTGAAAAATGGTATAGCTCCAATTGAGACGGTAAAAGAAAAAATTAAAGCGATTATTCTAAATCACCGTAAGCAAGATTTAGTTCAAAAACTCGGGAATACAATTTATAAGAAAGGAATAAACAATGATGAGATCAAAGTGTACTTCGAAGGTGAATAGTGGTTTAGTTTGCCTGGTTATTTTCTTGAATTGCTTGTCTATAAAAGCACAGACTCCCCCTGTTCTTATAGATGAAATTATTGCTGTTGTTGGAAAAAATGCAATTTTCAAAAGCGATATAGATGCCTCTGTCTCGCAATTACAAACACAAGGTGCACCAACTGATTTTTCAACTTCGTGTTACGTGCTTGAAGAGAGGTTGTTTGAAAAATTATTAGTTCATAAAGCTGAGGTGGATAGTGTCGATGTTTCGGATCAAGAAATTGATAATGCTATCGATCGAAGAATGAATTATATGCTTATGCGTCTTGGTGGATCCGATGAGGAATTTCTTAAATATTATGGAAAAACTGTTTTACAGTTCAAAAAAGAAATTCGAGGAACTGTAGCGGATAATATATTAGGTCAAAAAGTAAGAAATAAAATTACAGGTGGAGTTACTATAAGTCCTTCAGAAGTAAAAGATTATTTTCAATCATTGTCGCCTGACTCATTACCCGTAGTGCCAGAATCGTATAAAATAGCTCAATTAGTTATAAAAGCTAAGCCTAATTCTTATGAAAAGAAACGAGTGGAAAATAAATTAAATCAAATTAGAAACCGTATTTTAAATGGAAGTGATTTTGGATTAATGGCAGGGATTCATTCTGATGATCCTGGCTCACGTCAAAGGGATGGTGATTTAGGATTTTTATCTCGTAATCAACTTGTTCCTGAATTTAGTGCTGTTGCTTTTAAACTTAAACCTGGTGATATTTCAGAAGTGGTTGAATCACCTTTTGGTTTTCACCTTATTCAAGTCATAGAGAAGAAGGGGAATTTAATTCATGCTCGACATATTTTAAAGTCACCCTCTATTTATGAGAGTGATATGCAAAAAGCTAGAGAGCGCGCGGATAGCATATCAAAAGTAGTTCAATCAGGTGTAGATTTTAATAAATTAGCTTCTGATTTAAGTGACGATGAACAGTCAAAAATCAACGGTGGAGTTGTGCTTAACCAACAAACAGGTGGTAGTTATTTCGAGGTTGAGGATTTAGATCAGAACCTATACCTCAAATTACAAAGTATGAAAAAAAATCAGATTTCTAAACCTGAAATTTTCAATATGTTAGATAATTCAAGAGCCTACCGTATAATTTATTTAATGGATAAGTTAGATTTCCATGTTGCGAACA
>MDSX01066675.1_pt1 | contig 10653 bp, 11 predicted proteins | sample 811141 | NCBI WGS metagenome assembly MDSX01 (sample SAMN05326642, study PRJNA326480) | marine metagenome | isolation source: seawater | place: Atlantic Ocean: South East | collected 2010
AACAAAAAAATCCAATTTAGAAACACCAAATACTACTGGCATATCATTCAATACTCAAGAAGAAAAAAAACAACCTCTAAAGCCTAAAGCTTCTAAAGCGGAAACAATTAAAAATGTTGGCATTAAATTAGCAGATAATCAACTAATTGATACAGATCTCATTAGTATTTCAGACGAGATAATAGCCATGAAAAGTTCTAATCAAAATAATATTGAAGAAAAAAAAGAAAAGACTGAATGGATTGAGAATGAATTAATAAATAAGTGGCAATTATTTTCTCAAGAATTAAAAAAGAAAGAAAAAATAAACTTACATAATATTTTTGACAGATATTTGCCAAAAAAAAATAATAACACTATTAAATTAAAACTAGTAAGTTTGTCAGAAAAAGCAGAGATTCAAGAGATAAAGTCAGAATTGTTATTTTTTATTAGAAAAGAATTAAAGAATGACTTCATTGATCTAGATATAAGTATTTCTGAAGAAAAACAAAAAAACATGCTACACACCAAAGAAGAAAGGTATTCACACTTACTAGAAAAAAACGCAAAAATTGCAATACTGAAAGACAAATTAGATTTAACTAAAATATAAATTATGAATAAAATCATTGTAACAAACCCAATTGTAGAATTAGATGGAGATGAAATGACAAGAATTATCTGGAGTTTTATCAAAGAAAAATTAATTTTTCCATATTTAGAATTAGATATTAAATACTATGATCTAGGAATGGAAAGTCGAGATAAAACAAATGATCAAATTACAATTGATGCTGCTGAAGCGATTAAAAAATACCATGTTGGTATCAAATGTGCTACAATAACTCCTGACGAAGAAAGAGTTGAAGAATTTAAACTTAAAAAAATGTGGAAATCTCCTAATGGAACTATTCGAAATATTGTTGGAGGCACTGTTTTTAGGGAGCCAATTATTTGCAAAAATGTTCCTAGGCTTGTGCCAAACTGGACTCAACCTATATGCATTGGAAGACACGCTTTTGGTGATCAATATAAAGCAACTGATGTAGTAATTAAGGGTAAAGGGAAATTAAAAATGTCTTTTGAAGATGAACATGGGAAGGAAACAACTTGGAATGTATATGAATATAGTGGTGGTGGTGTAGCGATGAGCATGTACAATACAGATGAATCTATCTATGGATTCGCAAGATCATGCTTTAATAAAGCCTTAGATAAAAATTGGCCATTGTACTTATCTACAAAAAACACAATACTTAAAGCATACGATGGTCGCTTTAAAGATATTTTTCAAGAGGTCTATGAAAATGAGTTTAAAACTCAATTTGATGCTAAAAATCTAACATATGAACATCGATTAATTGATGACATGGTTGCATCAGCACTTAAATGGAATGGGGGTTTTGTATGGGCTTGTAAGAATTATGATGGTGATGTACAATCTGACACTGTAGCACAAGGATTTGGCTCATTAGGCTTAATGACTTCAGTGTTACTAACTCCTGACGGAAATGTTATGGAATCTGAAGCTGCACACGGTACAGTAACAAGACACTACAGACTTCATCAAGAGGGAAAGCAAACCTCCACAAACCCCATTGCCTCAATCTTTGCATGGACAAGAGGATTAAGTTTTAGAGGAAAAAAAGATAACAATACTGATTTAATCAAATTTTGTCAAACTCTGGAAAAGGTATGTATTGAAACAATTGAAAGTGGAACTATGACAAAAGACCTGGCGCTATGCATTCATGGTAAAAAATTAAATGAAACTCACTATGTTAATACGCAAAATTTTCTTAATACTATAGATAAAAACTTTCAGGAAAAGATGCAATAAATGAGGAGAATAATTTTAATTATATTATTGTTTTCTTTCCAACTATCCTTTGGTCAAGGAGATAGGGGATATATAATTAATGTCGGTGATAAAGCTCCAACTTTTCAAGTCAAAAATAATAACGATGAAATATTTAATCTAAAACAACATCTTGGAAAGATTATTATGATTCAATTTACTGCCAGCTGGTGTAGTGTTTGTATTAAGGAGATGCCATATATTGAAAAAGAAATATGGCAAAAATATAAAAATAACGATGACTTTATATTAATTGCTCTTGCAAAAGACACAGAAAAAAGACCTCAGAAAAAAAAAGAAATTCAAAATATGATTGACAAAACAAACGTCACCTACCCGATTATGACTGATCACGATTCTCAAATATTTGAATTATTTGCAGAAGAAAAAGCTGGAGTAACAAGGAATATTATTATTGATCAAAATGGACATATTGCATTTTTAACAAGACTATTTGAACACACTGAATTTAATGAGATGAAGTCAAATATTGATCAATTACTTAAAAAGAAACACTAACTTTATTTAAAAATAGAATATCATGCAAACATATTACCGCATACTATCAATACTAATACTTTGTTTTCTTGTAAGCTCATGTTCACAAGAGGAAGATTCAATATCACCTGTCAATCCCAATAATCCTAATGAAAATACTGAGGGTTGTACTAACTCTGAAGCCTTAAATTATGACGAAAATGCCACAATTGACGATGGAAGTTGTATTATTTTAGGTTGCACAGACGAAGAAGCAATCAATTATGAACCTGATGCAACAGATGATAACGGATCCTGCGAGTACTCCAATGCTAATTTATTAAATGGAGTATGGAATATTGTTTCTTTAGAATATAGTACTGAAATCGACCTTTCAGATGTGCCAAAAGTTGGGACACTACTTGGCGTACAAACTATTTCAGGGGAAGCAAGCAATGCAGGTGAGTGGATTTTCCAATATCCTAATTATACTTATAGTAATAATTTGAACTTTACAACAGAACCAATTACAATTATAGCGTTTGATGTTCCTGGTATTCCAATTGACGTATCTAGCAATGGTAATTGGACTCTTGTTAATGACGACACCACTTTACTAGCGACTGACAATGACACAAATCTTGAATCTTCTTTTACAATAATTTCACTCACTAATAATACTGCAGTTATAAGTGGAATTGTTCCATTTTCTCAAGACATCATGGGACTAGCAGTTGATCTTGACATAGAGATGGAAATGATATTAGAAAAAGAATGAAAAAGAGACTATATAGAGACCAAAAACAAGGAGTTTTATTTGGTGTATGTTCTGGTCTAGGAGATTATTTTAATATTGACCCAGTATTTATAAGAATTGTTTGGGTATTAACATTAGTTAGTTATGGTTTTGGACTAATTGCTTATTTGTTTTGCTGCTTATTAATTCCGCGTAAATCTAAATAAATATTTTCTGCAATTTTATTAAAACAACCTGTCCCACTTAATTGATTTATTATTTTATCATATTCTTTGAGTATTATTTTTTGTTTTTTTTCATCTAGCACATTTTGCAAAGAATGAATGATATTTTTAATATTAAAATCGTGTTGAATCAATTCATCAACAACCATTTTTTTTGCTAAAATATTAACCAAAGAAATGAATTTTAACTTTATAAAAATTTTGGCGATTAAAAATGATAAATAATGTAATTTATAACATACAACTTGAGGGATCCTACACAAAGCTAACTCTAAAGAAGCTGTTCCAGAAGTAACTAAAGCAGCGTTAACACTTGGCAAAATATCTTTATTGAATTTTAACTCTATATTACAATCAATAACTAAATCCTCATAGATAGACCTATTAATACTCTCTGCACATATGATAACAAATCTATAATCTTGAAAAAAAGATGTCACTTTAAGCATTGCGGGCAACATCTTCTTAATTTCTTGAACACGACTTCCAGGAAAAAGAGCTATTATTGGCTTACCTAAATTAGGGTGCAATTTATTATGACGTTGATTACCTAATATATCTATTAAAGGATGACCAAAATAATATGTTTTAATACCATTTCTCTGAAAATAATCTAACTCAAAAGGCAAAGCAACAAATAATTTATCTATATATTTTTTCATTTTGATAACACGTCTCCCGTTCCATGCCCAAACTTGAGGGGCAATAAACCAAAAAACCGGTATTCCTTTTTTTTTAGCATATTTAGCAATCTGTAAATTAAAGCCTGGATAATCAATTAAAATAAGTGCATCTGGTTTAATTTTACTAATATGTTTTTTGGCAAAAAATAGATTTTTTAAAATTGTATTACTATTTTTCAAAACTTCCCAAAAACCCATGTAAGAAAGAGAGTCTAAATTAACTACAACATCTCCTCCAGCATTATGCATATTTGAACCACCCCAACATGAGAATTTAGAATTTGAATCTAATTTTCTCAAGGAATGTATTAATTTAGAACCATATAAATCACCTGATAACTCTCCTGAAATAATATAATAATGCATTTATATATTGCCTTTATTTAAATAGATCCAAATAACCGCATAGATAAATGTGGCAAAAAAAATACCTTTAGCAGTTTTTTCAAATTTAAGATTCATAATATAATATCTAAAAAAAATAAGATTAGCAACAACCGCAAATAATTGCATACTTTGAATATCAAATTTACTACCTAGAATTACTGGAACTATTAGATCTTGTAAAAAGTAAAATACTACTGGATTAACAAGACCAATGAATAAACCTAATAATGCTGAATCTCTCTTAAAAAACATTCTCTAAATACTTTAACTTATCTAAGTTAATACTTAAATGAGGATATAGATTAACTGGAACTATCGAAATAAAATTATTAGTTAGCGCCCAATTATCTGTATTAATCAGATTATTGTTTGATTTAAATTCTCCACCTATCAAAAAATGTTTCTCAAATTTTTCTTTTTTAACTAACTCAAATTTTTCTTTCCAAACACCTTGACCAGTCAAACACACCTTCACACCTTTTATATCTTTAAACGGAACATCTGGAAAATTAATATTAAATGTCACTCCCTCATTACTATCACCCAAAACTTTTTTAGATACATCATATATAAAGGATGAAAAAGGAGTAAAGTTAATAATAGTTTCATAACTCAAATGAGAAAAAGATATTGCAGGAACACCTTGAATATTAGCTTCCATAGCGGCATGGAGGGTGCCAGAGTACAGGCCGTTAATCGATTGATTTGAACCGTGATTAATCCCTGAAACACACAAGTCCGGCGTACGAGGCAAGATCTTGTTTAAAGCTAATTTTACGCAATCCACAGGAGTTCCAGAGCACGCAAAATCATTTACGTTTTTGTTCATTTTTTTGATTGAAATTGAATTATTTAAAGTCATAGAATGTGAATAAGCTGATCTGTTAGTGTCAGGTGCAACAACATAAACATCACCTATTTGGCACATGATTTTTTTTAAAAAATTTATTCCTTGAGAATCAATTCCGTCATCATTAACAACTAATATAAGCGGCTTACCTTTTTTCATTACTAATCTCTGTTTTAAATAAACGATCCCACAATTTAAATGTTGTAGCATAATTACCATTCAATTTGGCGTGATGTAAATCATGATGTTCTGATTCACCCCAAAATGGGATATATTTAGAAAGATAAGATTTAAAGCCCGAATGAACATCTAATTCGTGGACATTTCTAATAAATTGATATAACCAAAATGCCAATATATTTACTGGAGAAACAATGCTTATAATGAAAATTGCTAAGAAAGGTCCTAAATAGCCCATAATCCATTCCAAAGGATGCACATAAATATACTCAAGCGCAATGGGAGTTGTTGCTCGATGATGTATACGATGAATTTTATCTAATATATATTTATTTTTATGCATCCAATAGTGAAGAAAATAAAAATAGATGTCATCTATAATTAAAATAAAAAAGAATTGCAAGAAAATAATTAAAATATCTAATCTAACTATTGGGTCAAATAAATCATAAAGAAAATAAAGACCAGAAGATGAAATAATGATTAATAAAAAAATATTAAACAAAATTAATGGCAATCTAGAATAAAATACACTAGCTTTTATTTTTCTTTTTTGTATTCTGTATCTTGATAAAGACGGCAAATAAATAGATGCCAATGACAATATAAATCCAAATAAATTACAACACACTACAATAAAAATAGTATAGAGAATAAATGTTAATTTTTCCATATATTACTTAAAAGTATGAAAAAAATTAATTTAACTGACGGAACTAAAATACACTGCTTAAAAGAAACTGAAGCACTTGTGCTTGACGAACATATAAGTGGGTATCTAGAAATAGGGCTTGACATTTCAGAGAAAGATACAATTATTGATGTAGGAGCAAATATCGGAGTATTTGGAGTCCGGCTATCACAAAAATTTCAAAACATAAGCATATATAGTTTTGAGCCCATTCCAGAAATATATAAATCACTAAAAAAAAATTCAGAATTAAGCCTAAATCCAAATTTCAAAACATATATGATGGGACTGTCCAATAAAAAACAAATACTAGATTTTACATACTATCCAAATAGTCCAGCATTATCAACGTCTCACCCTGAAGTGTGGCAAAATGACAAAAATCATTTCAACTCTGCAGTTGAAGGAAGTATTTTAACTATGGGGTCTCAGTTTTGGTGGTCTAAATTAATACCTAAAGTTTTTATACCATTCATTGCAAAATACTTACAAGCAAATCAACAAAAAATATCAAGCCAAGTCATTACATTAAGTGATTTTGTTGAAAAAGAAAAAATTCAAAAAATTAAACTTTTAAAAATTGATTGCGAAGGTGAAGAAATTAATGTTTTATATGGGATACAAAAAAACCATTGGGAAAAAATTGAATCCATAGTGATGGAGATAAATGACATAAATCATAATTTAAAAATGGCAAAAAGTATTTTATCAAAAAATGGGTTTCAAAAAATTAAATTAGTCAAAGAAAAAGGTTTTGAAAAAACCAAACTTATCAATTTATATGCCACGAAATAGGATGTTAATTACTTAAATATTTTACCTGGATTTAAAATATTTTTTGGATCAAATAACAATTTTATATTTTTTTGAAGATTTAAGTTTTGAGAACTAAAAGGAATATCCATGTATTCTTTTTGCACCAAACCAATTCCATGTTCACCTGAAATGGTGCCGTTTAAAGAAATACATAACTCAAATATTTTTCTAATTGCTTCCTTAAGAACAATATCCCATTCATGATCACTTAAACCTGTTTTTAAAATATTTACATGTAAGTTTCCATCACCCGCATGACCGTAACAAATAGATTTAAAATTATATTGAACACCAATTGCTTTAACTCCCTTCAATAATTTAGTTAAGTTAGCTCTTGGAACAACAGTATCTTCTTCTTTATATATAGAATATGATTTGACTGCTAGACCTATTGAACGCCTTACTTTCCAAATTCTTTCTTGCTCTTCTTTAGTTTCAGCAAGAAGTATATCCCCACAATTATATTGGCTTAGTAAAGAATAAATTTTTTCAGCATCAACCAATAACTTTTCTTTCCTTTCACCATCAAGTTCAATTAATAAATAAGAACTAGTTTTATTATTAATTGCAAAAGGGATATTGTGATAGTTTTGATCCCTTACAACGTTAACAGCTTGAGCTTCCATAAATTCTAATCCTGATGGAATAATTTGATGATTCATAATGTCAGCTACAGCATCACATGCATGAAAATCATTTCTAAATGGAACCAACATAAGAATTGTTTCAGTAGGCAAAGGCAATAACTTAAGAACAGCTTTAGTAATTATAGCTAGCGTGCCTTCACTACCAATTATTAATTGAGTTAAATTATATCCTGTAGAATTTTTTAAAGTGTTTGCCCCGGTCCAAAACACATCACCATTAGGTAAAACAATTTCAAGATTTAAAACATAATGAGATGTAACACCGTACTTAACAGCTTTTGGTCCACCAGCATTGAGAGCAAAATTTCCACCCAAAGTACATGAGCCTTTACTCGCAGGATCTGGGGGGTAAAATAATTTATATTCTTTTAATATATTCTGAAATTCTTCATTTATAACACCTGGCTCTACTGTTGCTTGAAAATTTTTTTTATTAATTGAAATAATTTTATTCATTTTTGTCAGTGATAGACTGACCCCACCAAATACAGGAATTGCACCACCACTTAGTCCTGTTAATGCAGCAGAAGGAGTTACAGAAATATGATTTACATTACAATATTTCATAATAAGAACAACTTCATCTGTGTTTATAGGAAAAAGAACTGTATCTGGAGGATAGCTTAAATTTTCTGTATGATCGCTTCCATATAAATTACAATTTTCACCCAGCAGGACATTTTCTTCACCTAAATGAGCAATAAAAAAATCAATGTGCGTTTTATCTATTTGAGTATAATTCATTGAAAATGATTTAATCAAATTTAATTAAATTAGCCAATTAAAATTTTTAATTAATATGAAACAAAACACATTTATACTTTTATTTATATTGCCAATCCTGGTATTATTCTCTCAAAAGGAAATACTAAAAGAAGATATTTTTCTAAACTGGACATTTAGTCAAGATCAAGTTTATGGACTAAACTCAATGAATGACGGGATTCATTACACGACACTTGAACGTGGTGATACAATATCAATAGAAAAACATAGCTATCAGTCTGGAAAAAAAATAGATGTTTTACTAAAATCTTCTGATTTAGGTATAAAATTTAGAAGCTATAAATTTAACACTGATGAAACTTTAATACTTCTAGAAACAGATTCTGAAAAGATTTACAGATACTCGAAAAAGGGTGTTTATTATGTATATAATACGTTCACCAAGGAAGTTCAAAAAATATCTGATAAAAAAATTAGACTTCCTGAATTTTCCCCAAACTCTAAATATATTTCATATGTTTATAGAAACAATATTTATACCTATAATATTGAAAATAAGGAGACTAAAAAAATTACTCATAAAGGTCTACCAAATAAAATAATTTGTGGAGCAACAGACTGGGTTCATGAAGAAGAATTTGGTTTTACTCAGGCTTATCAATGGTCACCGAATAACGATTTTATTGCATATTACACATTTAATGAATCTAAAGTTCCTGAGTTTTCTATGGATATGTTTGAAGATGGACTATATCCAAGACAAGAGAAATTTAAATACCCAAAAGCAGGAGAAAGAAATGCAAACGTCAATATTAACATAATTAACCTACAAAATGGTGAAAATACTACAGCAAAAATTAATAAAAAGCAAGAGTTTTATTTTCCACGTATCAAATGGACTAATAAAACAAATAAATTATTTATACAAAGGTTAAATAGACATCAAAATCACTTAGAATTATTAGCAGTCAATATTTTAACTGGAGATGCAGATCTCATTATTGAAGAAAAATCTGAAACATATATTGACATACATGACAATCTAACTTTTTACTCTGATGATTCTTATTTTTTATGGACTAGTGAAAAAAGTGGTTTTAATCATATATATGTCTATAGTATTAATGGAAAAGAAATACGACAAATTACCAAAGGTGATTGGGAAGTGACTAATCTTTATGGATTTGATGAAAAAACAAAAACATTATACTACCAATCTACTGAAAAATCGCCACTACAAAGAGATATTTATTCAATAAATACTTTTGGTAAAAAAAAGAAATTGTTATCTAAAAGTCGTGGAACAAACAATGCACAATTCAGTAAAAACTATAAATACTTTATTAATACATATTCCACTGCAAATACGCCAAACATTATCAATTTATACAATTCTAAAGGAAAAAAACAAAGAACTATTAAAGACTCAAAGAAATTAAATTCAATTCTAACAGATTATAACTTAACTACTAAAGAGTTTTTTGAATTTACAACTGATCAAGGGAATAACTTGAATGGCTGGATGATGAAACCTTTAAATTTTGATGAGAATAAAAAATATCCTGTCTTAATTTATGTTTACGGTGGTCCAGGTTCGCAAACTGTAACTGATTCATGGGGTGGACATTACATGTGGTATCAGATGTTATGCCAACAAGAATATATTATTGTTTCAATTGATAATCGAGGAACGGGCGGACGAGGCTCTGAATTCAAAAAATGCACCTATAAAGAATTAGGCAAGCTTGAGACCATAGATCAAACCGAAGGCGCTAAATACCTAGCAAACTTGCCATTTGTCGACAATAATCGAATTGGCATCTGGGGATGGAGTTACGGTGGATATATGTCTTCTCTTTGTCTATTAAAAGGGTCTAAATACTTTAGCACAGCTGTTGCTGTAGCTCCAGTCACTAACTGGAGATTCTACGACACAATATATACAGAAAGATATATGCAAACTCCTCAAGAAAATCCAAATGGATACGATTTAAACTCCCCTATCCATCACGTAGATTCATTAAAAGGAAACTATTTTTTGATTCATGGTTCCGCTGATGATAATGTGCATGTTCAAAATTCATATGAAATGGTAAATGCATTGGTGAAAGCTAATAAACAATTTGATTTATTTATTTATCCTGACAAAAATCACAGTATCTATGGCGAAAATACCAGATTACATTTATTCACTCAAATCACTGATTATATAATTAATAATCTATAAATTGACAAAATAATATTATCTTCGAGTAGATTTAAAAAAAATATATACTTATGGAATGGTTTAGCGCATTATCTCTCTCATATAAATTGCTTATTCTAGGTTGGGCAATTGTGTTAATATGGGTACCTATTGTTATTTCGATGAATAA
>MDSX01015581.1_pt1 | contig 10647 bp, 9 predicted proteins | sample 811141 | NCBI WGS metagenome assembly MDSX01 (sample SAMN05326642, study PRJNA326480) | marine metagenome | isolation source: seawater | place: Atlantic Ocean: South East | collected 2010
CTGCTCCGGACCTAACAGAGGCGATTAAGACATAAACATGGTGCCTCAGGCATTTGTCAGTAAGTACAGTTGGGAGGTCGAAAAAAATGGAACATGTTGCAATATTTATGGCCTGGCCATATGCTAATGGACCTCTACATTTAGGGCATGTTGCAGGCAATTGTTTACCTGCAGATATACAATACAGATACGAAAGATCACGTGGTAGATCTGTCATAATGTGTAGTGGTTCAGATGAGCACGGGACGCCAATTACAGTTACCGCAGAACAAGAAAATGTAAGTCCTCAAGATATAGTAAATAGATATCATGAAATTAACATCAAAGCATTGCATGACTTAGGATGTTCTTGGAATAATAATATTGATAGAAGAGGTATTCAGTTTGGTGGTGCTTTGTACAATAGAACTACTGACCCTAGACACAAAGAGTTAGTACAAAATTATTTCACTGAATTACTTGATTCCGGATTTCTTAAACAGGAAACTATGCAGCAATATTGTTCAATTAATTCTGAAGGTATTACTAAGTTCCTTCCAGATAGGTATGTGGAGGGAGAATGTCCTGTTTGTCATGTGGATGGTGCTAGAGGCGATCAATGTGATGAATGTGGTGCAACTTATGAATCAAGTGAGCTAATTAATCCGCGTTCGAAAATGGACCCTGAAGCAATTATTGAAATTAGAGATACTGAGCATTTCTTTTTTCAGCTTAATATGTTTCAAGAGGCTTTAGAAAAGCATTCTGCTACTAAACAAAAAGTCTGGAAGCCCAACGTCAAGGCAATGACCAAAAATTGGCTTAATATGGGACTGAGGCCTAGAGCAGTAACACGAGACATGGAATGGGGGATTAATCTACCTCTTTCAGAGGAAAAATGGGATACTAAGAGAATATATGTATGGTTTGAAGCAGTTCAAGGTTACCTGACATGCTCTCAGATTTGGTCAGAAAAATATGCAGATTCACATGATTGGAAAAAATGGTGGACTCGTAGTGAAGATGGCAATGAACCAAAACATATCTATTTTATGGGTAAGGATAATATTCCATTTCATACAGTTATTTGGCCTGCTATCATAATGGGCTTAAATTCAGCTAGATCTGGTAAGCCTCCTTCATCAAATATTGAAAATGGTGAATTAGTCTTGGAATCAAATGTTCCAGCAATGGAGTATTTGATGCTCCAGGGAGGCCAATTCAGTAAAAGTAGAAAGCACGCAGTATGGCTACCTTCTTTCCTTGAGAATCATGATCCAGATACTTTACGTTATTTCTTATCCATCAATATGCCTGAGGGTCATGATACTGATTTCCGTTGGGGCGAATATGTTGATAAAGTTAACAATGAGTTAATCGGAACATATGGTAATTTCGTACATAGAGTAATGACTCTATCTCATAGATTAACAGTAGATAATGACGTTAATCCACTAAATAAATATCTAAATTCTGTTAATCATAATGAGGAACAGATAAAAATCATAGATTTTCTTCAGGAGGCAATCGATTCTATGGAAAAACAACGTTTCAAGGAGGCTTTGAGGTCATTAATGAATATCTCTCAGTTTGGTAATGGATTAATACAACATTCAGAACCATGGAAGTATCTTAATGCTGAGGATTCTGAAGAGAAAACTAAATCCTTGTCCACTCTAGCATTTTGTTGGCAGATATGTAGAGGTTTAGCTGTATCACTTAGGCCATTTCTCCCATTTCAATCAGATAAATTGTGGTTAATGCTAGGTGAACTAAATGAGATTGATGATATACTATTTGATGATTCTTTTGACTTTAAGTCTGATCTTTCATGGAATAATTCTAAACCAATGCCATTGTTTACTAGACTTGATATAGAGAATATACTTGAGCGTGAAAAGTCAATCGCAGGCACAGGTGCTGAAAATACAGAGATTGCAGAAAAGGAAGTGAATTATATCGATTTTGAAGATTTTATGAAGGTAGAAATGAAAACTGGTAAAGTGATTGCTATAGATGACCACCCTAATGCAGACAAATTGTATGTAGTCACTATACAAGATGGACTTGAATCAACAAGAACGGTCTGTGCAGGACTAAAAGGCATATATGAAAAGGAACAATTATTGGGAAAACAAGTCATATTCGTTGCTAATCTTAAGCCAAGGAAATTGAGAGGAATAATGTCTGAAGGCATGATACTGGCAGCAGATGATGGGGACGGGAATGTCTCTGTTTTGACATTAGATAGTGAAATGCCTAATGGCTCACAAGTCAGATAATTCTGGTTTATCGAAAAATTCCCATTGAATTTCTGCTAAATCAGAATTGTTTTTTGCCTCTGAATACGCCTCTAAAGGTTCATTATTAAGATTGAAAAATGAATCAGCAAATCTAAATGGCCTCATTATTATTCTGGCTTGATCCCAACGACCTATTAAAATTAAACTTAGAGCTAATGCTTCTGCTGTAGATAATCTCCCCGGTTTCCCCCATGAGACGGGATTTGCAGCCAAAACGCATGGAAGCGTTCTTCCTTCTAGTCTTGTATTTTTAGCGATATATTCTAACGAACTATCTATTTGCTTCCAAGAACAATCTAAAGCAACAATAGATGCTCCTCTTTCAATACTTTGTCTATCATCAGGACCTACGAGAATTCCGGCCTTGGGGTCTAGTAAAAGCCCTCTTTTTGGAGTTTTTTTAATATTTGTATGTAGTATAGCATGTCCAAATTTATGTAATCTTCTAGCTGTGCACTTTTTCGGATCATCTTGGTCAAGGTGTATGATATGTAATGGAACATTATCCACTATTTTTCCCTCCGAGATAATAAATCATCAAGTGCATCACCAATTGTCATGTTTCTCTTTCCAGTACTCACAGCTGTAGTATGCTCTGAACTTCTCTCAACATTAAGCTCAATTGATAATATTTTTTCTATTTTAATGATTAATTTATCTGTAGGTCTCCCGCCATTTTCAACCTTTTGAACTATATTTAATCTTTCATTCATCTTTGATGCGAAAGTTCTCTGATCCCATCCTTTTCTCTTTCTAGCCTGAATAATTCTTTTATGAAAATCTGATGCTAATTCTGTAGATTTCTTTGCCATTATATCTTTACCTGCAATACCACGGCTTGAAACTGTATTAATTCTTGGTTTTTTAACCTTAGAGAAATTAATTGGGGATTCAACTACTTGTAAATTCATTGACTCTATACATCTACTGCATGCATCTACTTGAATACCAGCAGTACGTGCTTTTTTTGTGGAAACTTTCTCTTTCCCACATAATTCGCATGAGGCCATTGAAACCGGGAGTAGAGGGTGATACAAGACTGCTTCGGGTAATAAGCGTCAAATGTAGGTTCCATTAGGTTACACTATGGCAAGTAGAGCGGGGTCACCGAGAAAGGATAAAACAATACCTGATTCAGGTCAAGAAATTGTAACTGCTCAGGTGTTAGAGGAATTAAGAGAACAGTATGCATTGTTGTCAGATGATGCAAAACAATTAATGACAGAAAAGATGTACTTAGAAAATGAATTAAATCAATTGAAGAAAAGAATCAATAGACTTGATGAGGAAATTAGAAGTCTCCGAACACCGCCATATATCATAGGTAATGTTCAAGATATTGTTGGAGAGAAAGTAGTAGTTAGAAGCTCAAATGGGACAATTTTCTTGGTTTCGAAAAATCCTAGAATTGATACATCAAAAATTCAACCCGGGGCTCGAGTTTCTATGAATCAAGATACATTAGCAGTGATTGATATTTTGGATGAGGCATTTGACCCACTAGTTTCTGGTGCTGAGATTATTGAAAAACCTAATATTAATTATTCAGATTTAGGAGGTCTTGATGAACAGATTAGAGAAGTAAGAGATGCTATTGAACTGTCATTAGAAAAACCAGAAGAATTTGAAAAATTTGGGATTCAACCACCTAAGGGAGTTTTACTAACTGGCCCACCAGGAACTGGAAAAACTATGTTAGCTAAGGCTGTAGCAAATCAAACTAATGCTACATTCCTTGGCCTTGTAGGTTCTGAATTAGCTCAGAAATATATTGGCGAGGGAGGTCGCATGGTGCGTGAATTATTTGCGTTAGCTAGAAAGAAGGCACCTTGTATCATTTTTATTGACGAAATTGATGCAATCGGTTCAAAAAGATTGGATGCTTCAACTTCTGGAGATAGAGAAGTTCAAAGAACATTGATGCAACTTTTATCAGAATTAGATGGATTTGATTCTTTGGAGAATGTTAAGGTAATTGCTGCAACTAATCGCCCCGAATTATTAGATAAAGCTCTACTGAGACCTGGTAGATTTGACAGGATTGTCGAAATACCTCTACCTAATATAGAAGGCAGAGAAGCAATATTCAAAGTACATGCTAAAAAGATGCCACTTGACAAGAATGTAGACTTTGGTAAATTATCAATTATTACTGATGGATATAGTGGTGCGGAAATCAAGGCTATTACTATTGATGTTGGTATGAATGCGATTTCTGAAGGCGTTTCTAAATGCAAAATGTCACATTTCAAAGATGCCATTTCTTCTATTGATTCAAAGAGAAAAGGCGTCAAAAATAATGGTCCTGACCGTCTTTATGGGTAGATGGTGTTCCAATGAGCGATATTCTTATAGAATGTGTTCCAAATATTAGTGAAGGTAGAGATCTGAAAATTATTCAATCAATAGTAGACGCAGCAAAATCTGTAGAAGGAGCCTTTGTTCTAGGGTGTGAACCGGATTCAGACTATAATCGTACAGTGATTACAATAGCTGGTAAACCAAAGCCAGTAATGCAAGCGGCTTACAATCTAATCATTAAATCATCAGAAATGATTGATATGAGTAAACATGTAGGGAATCATCCAAGAATGGGTGCTGTTGATGTATGCCCATTTGTACCATTATCAAATAATTCAATGAAGTATTGCATTGAAGCTTGTAAAGAACTTTCCACACTCATAGGCACTAAAATTCCACATTTTTTCTATGGAGAAGCTGCTACTAACCATAATCGAAAGTCACTTTCATCACTAAGAAAATTAGAGTATGAAGGCCTTGAATCTCGTTTCAATGGTGGAAAGTGGGCAGATGAATCGACTAGAATGCCAGACTTATGGTCGGGCGATTGGGGCGATAGCGAGAGACGTTTTGGAGCTGTTGCAATCGGTGCAAGGAATATTCTTGTAGCATACAACGTCAATGTAGATGAATTAGATGCAAAAGCATCAAAGATTGCTGGTTCAATGATTAGAACATCTGGTAGATTAATAAAAAATACAGAACAAAAATTAAGAATTCCGGGTATGTTAAAACATGTTCAAGGTATGGGAGTACCATTGCCATCATCATCAATATCACAAGTTTCAATGAATCTTCAGAATGTATCAGAAACACCTATGCATATGGCATTTGAAGCTGTTAAATCTATAGTTAACGACCATGGAATAAGTACATGTGGTTCAGAATTAGTAGGTTTAGTCCCATTAAGCGCTATGATTGACGCAGGTAAATGGTATAATGTAAACCCGGAAAATGCCTCAGATAAAGAGTTAGTTGATTCGGCAATTACTGGATTGGGATTAGATTACTTGAAGCCGTTTGATCCACAGACTAGTATAATTGAATGGGCCTTAGAAAAGGAAGTTGAAAATAATGAATGAAGGATATATTTCTGTATTGAATGATATTAGTTCTGATGCACCGACTCCAGGTGGAGGGACCGTTGCTGCGCTGACATTATGTCATGCGAATGCTCTAGCGTTAATGGTATCTAGATTAACTGTAGGTAAAGAAAAATGGGCCAAGGGTCATACCATAGCTAAAGAAATAATTATTTTTTCTAATCAATCGATAGAAAAATCACTAAGTTTGGCAAAGGAAGATGCAGAGGCATTTAGCCTAGTGATGGAAGCTTACAGATTACCTAAATCTGATGAAGAAGAAAGAAAAATTAGAGATCAAACTATCCTGACTGCAACAATTGGCGCAGCTGATACTCCACTATCAATCGCTAAAGAAGCTCATAAATTATTGTCTCAATTGCCGGATTTAGCTAGATATGGCAATTCTAATGCTATTACTGATCTAGCGTCTTCGTCAGAGTTGGCATATACAGCAGTTTATATTGCTTCGCTTAACGTTAAAATAAATGTTGATTCAATGGATAGTGAAGACTTGGATATAATTCAAGAAGCTTCAACAAATATTCTTTTAAATTCTAAAGAGATAATAGAAGAAATTCGTCTAATAGTCGCCGAAAGGATGCGATAAAATGAGTAATCTAACAAATGAATTCAAACATATGATTCCATTAGTATTACCTAAATTGAAAGATCATGATAAATCTGTAGATCATGCACCAAAGAGGCCATCAGTACTGAATAAAAATCAAAGAAAATTAGCAATAGCCAATGCCCTGAGATACTTCCCCTCGGAATGGCATGAAATTCTAGGATCTGAATTCAGCAAAGAGTTAGATGATTTCGGTCATATTTACATGTATAGATTTAGGCCAGATTATGAAATGTTTGCCAGAACAATAGAGGAGTATCCAGCTATTAATCATAAGGCAGCATGTATTATGTTAATGATTCAAAATAACTTGGATCCTAATGTTGCTCAATACCCGCATGAGTTAATTACTTACGGTGGAAATGGTAGTGTATTTCAGAACTGGATACAGTACAGGATAACTATGCATTATTTGTCTATAATGAATGAAAACCAAACTCTTGTTATGTATTCAGGTCACCCTTTAGGATTATTTCCATCAAATAAAAATTCACCACTAGTGGTAATAACAAATGGTATTACTATACCTAATCATTCGTCTCAGAACGATTACGAAGTGATGAATGCATTAGGAGTAACCCAATATGGTCAGATGACCGCCGGATCCTACATGTACATAGGACCACAAGGTATTGTCCATGGGACGACTCTAACTATACTAAATGCAGCAAGAAAATATCTAAATTTTGACACTAAAGATGGGCTTGGAGGATTACTTTATGTCACATCTGGATTAGGTGGTATGTCAGGAGCTCAAGCGAAAGCAGCTGTAATTGCAGGTGCTGTTTCTATAATTGCCGATCCAAATCATTATGCTGCTAAAAAAAGATATGAACAAGGATGGCTATCTGAACTGTATGATGAGTTAGACGGACTAGTTGCTAGAACAAAGTTGGCAATTTCTAATAAAGAAGCTGTTTCTCTTGGCTATATTGGAAATATTATTGATGTATGGGAACGATTGGATAAGGAAAATATTGTTCCAGAATTAGGCAGTGATCAGACCAGTCTACACAATCCATGGTTAGGAGGTTATACACCACATGGGATGAAATATGACGAAATGAAAAATATGATTTCTAATAATCCTGATAAATTTAGAGATAAAGTGAAGAAAAGTTTAGTGAGACACGTTGAGATTATCAATAAACTCTCAAATAAAGGGATGTATTTTTGGGATTATGGAAATGCTTTCTTACTAGAAGCTGGCAGAGCTGGTGCAGATATTTTCTCAGAAGAAACAGAATCGGGATTTAGATATCCATCATATGTTGAAGATATCATGGGTCCGATATGTTTTGACTATGGATTTGGCCCTTTCAGATGGGTTTGCTCTTCCGGAAAAAATGAAGATTTAGCTATTACAGATCAAATAGCATCTAGAGTTCTCAGGAAATTAGCCGAGGACGCTCCAGAAGAAATTAAATCTCAATATTATGATAATATCAGATGGATCGAGAGTGCTGAAGATAACGGTTTAGTCGTGGGAAGTAAAGCTAGAATTCTATATGCTGATGAGAGAGGAAGAAGAGAAATTGCTGTTGAATTCAATAAAGCCATTGCTAGTGGAGTAATAGAATATCCAATAATCTTAGGCCGTGATCACCATGATGTGAGTGGTACTGATAGTCCATACAGAGAAACCGCTAATATCAGAGACGGTTCTATGTTTACTGCTGATATGGCTGTACAGAATTTCGTTGGAGATTCATTCCGAGGCGCTACATGGGTCAGCCTACACAATGGAGGAGGAGTAGGATGGGGTGAAGTCATGAATGGTGGATTTGGAATGGTAATTGATGGCAGTAATGAATCACATATGAATATTAATTCAATGTTATCCTGGGATGTAAATAATGGTATTGCAAGACGTGCATGGGCACAAAACCCTGAAGCTAAATTTGCTATCAGAAGAGCTATGGATTTTGATAAAAATTTGAAAGTAACCATTCCCACCGATGTATCGAAGAGTTTACTTGAAAGAATACCCTGAGGTGAAGTGATGACAAAGACCCTAATTGTTCTCGATGGAAACTCATTAACGTTAGAAGAGCTCGTTTCGATAAAAAATATTTCAACTAAAGTTATGCTCTCAGATGAATCAATTAATGCTATTAATGTGTCTAGAAAACTTGTTGAAGAAATTGTTTCAAGTGGTGAAGTCGTTTATGGAATCAATACAGGTTTTGGAGCTCTTTCAAATGTAACAGTACCTAAAGAACAATTAAAACAATTGCAGACTAATCTAATTCGGTCTCATGCTTGTGGCGTTGGAGAAAAAATGGATCCTGATTCAGTATTAATGATGATGATGGTACGAGTTAACTCATTAGCTAAAGGAAATTCAGGTGCTAGATTAGAACTAGTTCAGTTACTAATTGAGATGATTAACAATAGAATTGCACCTGTTATTCCTCGAATTGGGTCACTGGGCGCATCTGGTGATTTGGCACCACTTTCTCATATGACTTTGGCAATGATGGGAGAAAGTATGTCACAAGTTCAATCAAATGATGGTTCTTGGAATACTCGTAATTCATCAGAAATTTTACATGAATTTAATCTCAAACCAATTATCTTACATGCCAAAGAGGGGCTATCTTTAATCAATGGTACAAGTCAAATGTGCGCATATCTTTCTCAGAGTATTATCAATTGTGAGATGCTTATATTTGCTGCTGATGCTGCTCTGGCTACATCAATTGAAGCCATTAAGGGAACATATGTAGCCTTCGATCAACGAATACATGACGTCAGACCTCAATATGGACAAAGTATATCTGCTAGTAGAATTAGAAGTTTCTTAATTAATTCAGATATTAATAAATCTCATGAGAATTGTGATAGAGTTCAAGATTCTTATTCTTTCAGATGTGCACCTCAAGTTCATGGTCCAATGATTGATATTTTACGTGAGGCAAGAAGAATTCTTTCTGTAGAAATAAATTCAGCTACAGATAATCCACTCGTCTTCTCCAATAATGGAAAGGCTGAAGTTATCAGTGGAGGAAATTTTCATGGTCAAATTTTAGCCTTAACTAGTGATAACTTGGCAGTTTGTATTCATGAAATAGCAAGTATATCAGAACGTAGAATAAATCAAGTATTAGATCCACAATGGAGCAATCAGAAAGCTTTCTTAGCGAATAACGAAGGATTAGACAGTGGTTTAATGATAGTACAGTATGTAGCAGCAGCAGTTATTGCAGAGTTATCTTTACTTTCTAATCCAGTTACGACAACAAACATTCCAGTTAGTATGGGCAAAGAAGATCATGTTTCTATGGGGGCAACTGGAGCATTTAGGACATTTAAATGTAGTAAGTTACTTTCAAGTGTTATATCTAGTGAATTAATATGTTCATCACAAGCATTAGAAAATATACCCGAAAAGGCATCAGACTCAGTTATGTTGATTCATAATTGGATTAGAGAATATGTGCCGAAATTAGTAGAGGATCGAAGTACATCTAATGATACTGAAATTATAGCAGATAAGATATTAACATCAGAATTTTCAGGTATATTTAGGAATTGAGTTTATGCAAGAAAAATTGCATATGTCTCAACATCCAGGGATTAATCCACCTCCATTTAATACTGAAATCATCGAAATAGAAGGTAATAATATTTTTTTGCAAAATACATTTTGCTACCCAAAAGGAGGTGGACAACAGGGAGATACTGGAATTATTACAAACTCTAATGTACAGACAAAGCTATTGGAAACATTACCAGGTGCTCTAATTATTCATCCAGTGATATCTGTTGAAGGATTCAATGTTGGTGATGAAGTAGAATGTAGCATAAATCAGCAAAGAAGGAATAAGAATACTACAATGCATACAGCCCAGCATATTGTTTCTGCTATTGCTAATGATTTGTATGGTGCAGAAACAGTAGGTAATCAAATAAGCGAAGAATATACAAGAATCGATCTACTATTCCCAGATAGAGATAAATTTCTTCAATCTGATTTACAGGAAGCTGTTAATAGTATCATAGTATCAAATAAAAATGTCAATATACATAATTGGGATAGAAGCACAATATTATCTCATGAACAAATGAGACATACTAAGTTCATGGATAGAATACCGAGTACAATTACTGAATTGAGAGTAGTAGAAATTGAAGATGTTGATTTGTGCCCATGCGGCGGAACTCACGTAGACAACACCTCAAAGCTTGATGAAATTAGTATAACTAATGTTAAGTCAAAAGGATCTGGGAAATTAAGATTGAAGTATGAATTGAATAACCGTTAAGGTAGAATTGTAGTTACTGGTGGGCTCGGCAGGAATTGAACCTGCGATCTCCACCATGTCAAGGTGGCGTCATAACCCCTAGA
>MDSX01075772.1_pt1 | contig 10645 bp, 18 predicted proteins | sample 811141 | NCBI WGS metagenome assembly MDSX01 (sample SAMN05326642, study PRJNA326480) | marine metagenome | isolation source: seawater | place: Atlantic Ocean: South East | collected 2010
AGAATTTCTAAAATCGGATGAAATATATAAATCATATATTTTACACCCTTCTCTAATTTGTAGTTCAACCGTATTTGCGAAAGAAGACATAGTTAATCAGTAATAATATAATGTTATTGTAATAAATTATTTCAATTTTATAAAATGATGTATAAAATTGAATGAAATAGTTTCTGACAAATGTATTTAACAGTATAATTATGAGTTTAAAAAAACAAGTGAAAAATAAGATCGTTAAGACACCAAAACCAACTTGGTCTTTGACTATTGGTAATGGTGGTGAAAATCATACAGGAATGGAATTTTTGGGAAATTTGAGAAAAAAAGGGCAAGGCTGGGATATAGATAGGCTTTTGTATGCTAAGGATGTATTAGAAAATATATTTGATAAGAAGGTAGATTTGTATAACCTTAATAAAGAATGTTTGGAAGGAGTAACAATTCCAGAGGCAAGCAAGCCTAAGGATGCGTATTTAATGGTAGTAAGAGGATTCTTGAGTGATAGGGTTCATCAAAATATGATAAAAGAGCTAGGCAGTTATGAGTGGGATAGGAAATATTGGGATACAAGACGGCAAAAAGTGCTGAATAAATTGGCAAGGGCAAATGTGTGTTATGGAAAAAAGGGAAGAGCAGCAAATTATGCGGAGGGAAAGGGGACAATTATAGGGTTTGATAATAGTCCTTTGGTAGGTAATTTATTGAAAGTTGTGGAAATTTTGATGAGAGATGAGGATTTAATTGTGGAAGGAAATCAGTATGATGATGCAAGCAAGAATGGAATTGGTCCGCATGGTGATACTGAAAGGGTATGTGTATCTTGTTTAAGGGTTGGTGAGTCTATGCCTATGAAATTTGGAATGTTTTGGAATTGTAAATTGAGGGGCAAGCCATTTGAGACTATAATTAATGGTGGAGACCTGTATTTTATGAGTGAAGAAGCAGTGGGGGCAGAGTGGAAAAGCAGAAGCAAGTGGATTTGGAGACATTGTGCTGGAGCTCCAAAGTACCTTAAAATGAAGGGCGAGGGCGAAGAAACTTGTTATCCAAAATTTGAAGGAAAATAAGTAAAAATAAAAAATGGGGCAAGTGTCAAGGCTTTTTATTGAAAATTGAATACATTTTTCTCTTAATTAATCCTAATAACAAAATGACATTAACACAAAAACAGCGACTAAAAATATGTATAGTAGGTCAGTTACTATTATTAATTTCAGTGATAATACCCACGATATTGCTAGCAAATAAAGATAGCACATATTATCGGTTTGGTCCCAATGAAGATTTAATTATAATATCTATAAAAATAAATACTTGGTCTCGTTACGGTATTCTCTTGGTTTATGTATTATTATTTCGTATATGTAAAGTGTTTATTACTGAACTTGGAATGCCTATATTAACTTTTAATATTTATAATCCAAATCAAAAAAAAATAGAAGGTTTTACAAGAATGGAATTACAAGTTCTAGCAAATATAATGTTTATGTTAAATGCAATTAGATATGCTCTTACTCTACAATTAGCTATAGTTCAAATAGATATAGCGGTTCTATCAGGTATATTCAGTGAATTAGCAGCAATACCTACTATATATATATTATTAAAAGATAAAGAATTTGTAGACGAAAAACCACCAAAAACAGTAACATATTTTCAATTATAATCAATATTGAAAATTGAATATAATAAACGTTACTAATCTAATTATATAATTCAAGTAAAATAATGATGCGAAATCAGTGGGAGGCCTTTGAGGATGATGATGAGATAGAAATACCTCAACCTACCAGTAATCCGCTTAGAAAAATTAAAAAAAAAATAAGAAAAAAACAAGAAAAATATGATAAAAACCCTAGCCCAGAATTATATAATGAATTATTAAAATTAAAAGAAAAGTTGAAAATATTTACAAGTGAACCTGTAAAAAAGGTGAAAAAGAAAAAATTTAAAAAAAGGAAAATTAATAAGGCCGATGTTGCGAAAGAGAAAAAACGAAAAAAGGATAACGAACGAAAGGAACGATTTAATGCTGAATATAGTAGATGGCAACAAGATCATTATGAAAAAAATCGTAAAAGATTTGAGGAACAAGAGAGAAGAAGAATATACGAAGAGCAACAAAAACAATTAGAAAAGATGAAAGTTATTAATTCACTGCCACTAGATATTATAAATTGGTTAAATAGTCCAAATAAAAAAGAATATTATCAATTAATGAGAAAATATCATCCAGACAAGAATGAAAATAAAGATAATGATTACGCTAAATTTGTAACATCATATTGGGGTGACTATTGTAAAACTACTTACACAAAGGTCGGTAAATCTTCATAAATATACAAAATGAAGGGTGAGGGAGAAGAAACTTGTTATCCAAGATTTGAAAAATAAAATATAATTAAATAAAAATGAAAAATGATTTTGTTTTAGAATCTGGACAAAAATTCATTTCAAATGTTTTAGGTGGAGCGGGTGCTATTTGGGGTTCATCAGAAATAATTTTGTTAAGGAATAAAAATAACAAAGCATTATGGAGAGGAATAGCGGGAGGAACAGGTATTGTTTTTTTTGGATTATATTTAAAAGAAAGAATAAATGAATATGAAAAATTACAAAAAAAATGAAGCTCGTTGATTTATTTACAAATAGTCCCATAAAAACTCATACAAATACAAAAAAAGGGAAAAACTAACAAGGATACGACTAGTAGTTTAAATGGAATATAAAATGTATATCTTGCGCAACAAAATCCACAAGATTTATTTCTTTTGGCTAATTTTTGTTTATTTTCTTGAAATGTAACAAAGAAATTATCATAAATATCTTCACCAGCTTCTGGTAAATAATGAAAATACATTTCTTCAAATTCATTATCAAGTTGCATTAAAAATTCCATAGCAAGTGCGTTTAATATCATTTCTTGTAATGAATCATTACCAAAAACAATCCATAAATTAGCTAGATAAACCATCAAGTTGAATCCAAATTCTTGAAATGTATCTAACATAACCCAAAAATCAATACTTGGTATCATTCTATTAAGTCTTGTTCTATCAGTTAAATTATCCCATAAAAAGAAAGATCTAACAAAATAGAGCATACTTACGGAAAACATAATAAGTTTAACTTCCCATGTTGCTTCATTTGGACAAAATCCTTTATCATAGTGTCTTACTTCATTTGCGATTAATCCAATATATATAAACCATTGTGTGAAAAATACAATAATTGGTAAAAATGCTAATAAGGAAAATGTATGAGAGCAATAAAAAGCATTTTTTTCTTTTAAAATATCATTTTTATATCCTTTTTTAAGATGCCATTTAAAAAGCGCAAACATTCCAAATTTTGGGTCATTTAATACAATTTGAACCTTTTCATCTTGTGATAATTCTTGTGTCATTCCTAATGGTGTAGCACATTCTGGAATTATTTTTTTTGAATGTTCTGTCCCTATTAATAAATCATCCTTAAATTTTTCTTTTACTTGCGCACAACAAAAATTCAAGTTATCTCCTATAATTTTGCAGCATTTCATTTAATAAATGAAATAATGATATTTTTAAATCTATTTGTTATATGCTCTGGAGAATTTAACGAAATAGTTTTGTAGCGGTTATAATTTTATTTAAATAAGGAATTTTTCTAATAATAGGAGTTTGTTTAATTAATACCGATATAGATGAAGTAAAAATCAATACTAATCCAGCACTAAATGCTATTTTTTTATTAAAATCATTTAATTTTTCTTTGGACCAAGGATTAAAGAAATAAATAAGAACAAGTGCTATGAATATTTTATAACATTGATTCAACATATCTGTGTAATCTTTGTCTTCTTGACCTAAAAAAGATAAAATATATAATATAACAAAGATAAAATTTAATATATAATAAATATAATTGATTAAGTGTTCTTTCATATAAAATACGTTAATATTTTTATTATTGTTATCAATGAAAAATAATTTAGTTTTATTTTTATTGAAGTGGAGAGAATTTAATGATATCTTCCTGAAACCTTGGTATTAGAAACATTATTAAAGGGGTCTGGATCATAAATTCTGTTATATGATGGTTTTTTAACAAGTTTTTGATTTACTGGAACCTTGGTTATAGATACAGATACAGGTTTAAAATAGTATTTATTTTTAATTCTACATATTCTACAACCTTGTGTGGATATTAAAAACGCTGTTTCTTTACCACCTATAATTTTTTTTTTTTTACAATAAGGACATTTTTCAGTAGGTAGTGTTTTTTCATATAATTTCATACAATAATTTCCCATATAATACAAGTAAATATTATTATTGATTACCAAGATATAAAATTGAAGTTAATATAATATTATAAATAAATTATAACCAAAACACACCAAAATGAATCCACAAAATTTAACAGAAATCCAAGAAATGAGTGATGCTCCAACCTTGATATTTATGTTTGTTATGGCTATATTATTTATTACAGGAATGTTATTTGATGAATTTACTGGAAATTAAAATCAAGCGCAGGTATATTATTGTAATAATGTGCCCTTATTTCATCTCTTGTATAATTACCAATTAATACATATTCTATAATTAATTTGTATCTTAAGGAATATCTTCTTTTTGATAATGTACAAGGTGCTTGAACTTTATATAAAAATTTAGCACATCTATCAATAATTGTATTGGACTGATAAACTATTCTTGGACCAGAAGCAGGAATATATTTTAATGGCATAGAATTAATAACTTTATTAAATTGTATAATATTTTTGTCATTTTTTAAGTGTTTTCCGTGAATTTTTATGTTATGGAAAAGATAAAGTTTAATTTCTTTCCATATATCTTCAACTATCCAATATTGTTTCATCTTTATATAGGAAGACAAATTATTCTCTATATATTTATATATAGATGTCTCAATATAAAGGTAAATTAACGACAAAACCAGTGGAAAGAAATGTAACAACACAAAGAGAGGTATGGTTGCCTGCTGCGATTTTTATCTGTATTACAGGAATAATTGTATTTCGTGATGAAGAAAAATCAAGATTATTAAAACAATTATTAACAAATAGGGTATTTTTAATGACTATGATAGGTATAATAATATTTTCTGTATATCAACTAAGTCAACAAAATGATGATAGTGAAACAGATAGAAGAAAAAGAGCAACAAGAGAAGCCATATTAGGTGTAACAATAGCTATATTGGCTTATCTTGATTTAAAAGCAGCGCCATTTTTTATAATTTGGATAGTTAGTTATTATTTGGATAAATAAATCTTGTTGAAAATATAAAAAATAGAATTTTCCATTTTCATATTTTCATTTTTTTCAAAACAAAGAAAATTTTTTTTCAACAATTCTCTCCATTTTATTTTTTGAGGACTTAAAAATATATAATGAATTATAAGACATTATATTTTTTATAACAATCTCTTGGAGATTTATAAAATCTATAATTGATATATGGGAAATAGTTGTTTTAAAAAAAAGAAGCAAGAACCATTATTAAATATTGATTATTCTTTAAAGCAAATAACAATAGAAGAGATAGGAACTTGTTATATATGTAATAAAATAGGCGTAGAAGGATATAATGTAATGTTGATCAACGAAAACTCTTCATTTTTTGTATGTAAAGAATGTAAAAACTTAAAATAATAATAATAAATGAAATTAAAGAGAAATTATTAAGGTATATTGTGGAGGTACAAGAAGTACCCAGTATGTCATTCCTATAATAGAAAATGGTTTGACACTTACCAAAAACAAATTATTTCTCGTGTAGCTCAGTTGGTAGAGCATCGGTCTTATGAGCCGAAGGTCTTGGGTTCAAGCCCCAACCCGAGAATAGGGGAGCCCGGTAATAATAGTCAACTTACAGCAATAAATCAAAACTTAAGACTCAAAATCTTCCGCCATAGTGCTTCACAGGTTCGAATCCTGTCTAGGGTATAATGCCCTAGTATGCAAGAGGTCAAAGCAGGTATCGTTTTTATGTTGACAGTAAATTAGCATAGTGCACCGAGTCTGGTCGAAGGGGTCGGACTTAAGATCCGATGGGCGTAATGCCCCGCGTGGGTTCAAATCCCACCTATGCTATTTATAAAATTTTTCTTGCGTTTGTATAATTTTTTTATTATACTTTAGAATATTATTTGGGCCCGCATAGCTCAGGGGTAGAGCGTGTGACTTGTAATCATAAGGTCGTGAGTTCAATTCTCACTGTGGGCTTTTGCTGTGATGTCCGAGCGGTTAAGGAGATTGACTTGAAATCAATTGGGCTCTGCCCGCGTAGGTTCAAATCCTGCTCACAGCGTAAGTTATGTTGCCGGAGCGGTTAACGGGTCAGACTGCTAATCTGATGGGCTTTTGCCCGCACAAGTTCAAATCTTGTACATAACGAAATGGGGGTCTAGCTCAAATGGTAGAGCGCTCGCTTTGCATGCGAGAGGTAGTGGGATCGATGCCCACGTCCTCCACCAGGCACCTTTGGTGTAGTGGTAACATGCTTCCCTTCCAAGGAAGCGCCCCGGTTTCGATTACCGGAAGGTGCATTAATATTTTTTACCAATTCCTTTTGGTTTACTTGTATTATTTAGTTTAGGTTTTTTAAAATCTTTAACATTTCTTACTTCTACCCATTGAACAGGTTTTTTTATTTTAACGCCAAATTGTAACATAGCAAATATAATTATAGATAAGGCCATAAATTTAATTGATGATGCAATCACTCTTTCTAAATTTATTTCAATATCTGTCCCTGGAACATTTAATATAACACCTTTACCTTTACCTTTAGTGACAAGATTAATAGCAGGGTTAACAAAAGGCATTAATACATCATCAATAAAATCACCAGCGACATCTTTTAAATTGCTACCAATCATTAAACCAATTGCTAAACCTAAAACATTAAAATTAGAAAAAAATTCATAATATTTATTCATCATTTTAGCGAACATTTTCATTATATATATATAATAATATAGTTTTCTTACAGCAAATTCTTAAGATAGCTTAGTTGGTTAAGCATAGGATTTAAGCTCCTTCTACGTTGGTTCAAATCCAACTCTTATGAAAAACCAGAAAACAGCAGGTGGGCGCTTGGTCTAGGGGTATGATACTCGCTTTGGGTGCGAGTGGTCGGGGGTTCGATTCCCTCAGCGCCCCCATAAAAATAGAAAATTGAAAATAAAATTAATTATAGTAATATATTATCAATGATACAACAAGTTTACTATTACCTTACATTATTTCCATCAAACAGATTTTATCCAATGAATGACTACAGCTTAAAAACACTTTGTTTTAAAGGTATTCAAGAAAAAGGAAAATGGGGTTATGGCGATAAAAGAATTGGTATTAAAATACAAAATTCCATAACAGATAAAATACCATTTTCAGGATTTGGTTATAAAGATGAGAAAGGACAATTTCATATTGGTATTAGAATGTGGTTAGATCAAGGAAATTATGTCAAGTTTATTCCATATGATAATACATATCCCATCAATCAACATTTTATTGAATTAATTAGTAAATTTCAATACGAATATCCTAATTTATGTTAATATTTAGTTAAATATTATAAAATTTTTTTCACCCGCGTGGCCCAATGGATAAGGCATCACGCTTCTAACGTGAGGATTGCGAGTTCGAGTCTCGTCGTGGGTAACATTTTAATATCATTAACAAAATTGATATTAAAAATTAAACAATTATTGTCTATATATATGTTTTTAGAGTTAGAAAAAAGGATCATAAATCATCAGTATACTAATTTAAAAGACGATACAAAAATATGGTCATTCGCAAAAATAGATGATAAAACTACTCAAATTAATTTAGAAAAAAATAAAGATAAATATACATTTTCATTTCCTGTAAATGATATACATTATTCTACCAGTTTCAATAACAAATTACAATTAAAAAAATATATTGATTATATTATTACAGAAATACATTAAGGACACCATATTGTCTTTCCTATAAAATTCTCTAAAAAATTTATTGAATTTGTCAAAGATCTTATTATATGTAAGCTAAAGTCGGATATTTTTATTTCCTCTACAAATTCATTTTGAAACATAAAATTTCGGTTTTGTTTTGTAAATTTTTTTAATGTTATTAATATTTCTTTAATAAATTTTTGACAATTATTTTTTGATATTTCCCAATTAAAATACTTATTATTACCTATTCGTTTTCTTGTTGTTTCCAATATTTTATTTAAAGTATATTTATCTTTCTTTACTTTTATATTTCTTAGTTCACAATTGTTTGTTATTTTTAATGTTGGAGAGATTCTGATACAATTATTTTTATCTATTACTAAAAATTTACTTTCATCTTTTGATATTTTTAATTCTATATATAACATTGTATGAAAAGGAAAGAACGAATCAGTATTATTTCTTTCCTTGTATCTATTTAACTCTTCCTTGAATTTATTGAATGTTACTATGTTCAATAAATTTTCCATAAATCTGGATATTGGATGCCTTACTAAATATATTTTTTTTACTGGCAGATCACCATATTGTTCAAGTATAGTAGAACACTCATTATTATATTCATTCAAGTAAAAGTAATAGTTATCAATACTTATTTTGAACCATTTAAATACATAGTAACTACAAATTATACCTATTATTAGTGTTAAAAAACACGTTACCAATAATATTGAAAATATATAATTTATATATCTAAATGGAATATCTATACCATACAATTTCATTATACAAATAAACATAAAAAATTTATTAATAATACATACGATTAATCATTCTTGTCTAGTTTATGTAACTTAAATAATAGCCTTTTTACTTTTTCTTTCCTATCTTTTTCAAAGTTTTTAATATATATACAATCAATTGTCATTTTTACAAGAATATAAAACAAATACAGTAAACATCCTAATATTAATAGAGAATTCACAGCGTGGTAACTATATTGTTCCGTCATTTTTATTGATATTCATTATTGTTATTAATTTTAATTCAATTTTCTTTTAACTTATTTTGTTCTGCACGATATAGCTTGACCTTTTCAGGACCAATTTTCTCAGATAACCAAATATCAAATCTATATGAGTCGTTCGCAGGCAAGATTGGACCATAAATTTCACGAAACCTTTTGTTATTTCTGTCATCCCACATATCTGGGTTTTCTTTTACTACCTCTCCTGTTTTAATATTTTGCACTACTGTAAGCATATTACCGTCTTTTCCAGTAAGAACATCCACATCTGTTTGGGGACGACCATAACCAAACATTCCAACAGCAAATACTATATGGGTTTCACCTTGACTATAGTAACATTTAAATTTACCTTTGTTATCATAAAATCTAGAATCCATTATTATATCTTTGTTATACTACATTATAGTATTCAATATTTTACTTCAATTTTCTATACAAATATGTTACATATCCTAACATATTTTATCTATTTATTTTTTTCTCTTTCTTTTCTTTCTCCCTTTTGTTCTCCTTTTTTTTGAACGAGATTTTCTCCTTTTTTTGCGAGATTTTCTTCTTTTTTTCCGAGATTTTCTTCTTTTTTTCCGAGATTTTCTTCTTTTTTTATGAGATTTTCCTCCTGCTTGGGGGTTGGGCGTAGCCAGGGCTTGTTGTGCCTCATCCTCCACAAATTTCAGATAAGTTGGAACGATTACAAAGTCACGGAGGTGGAACCTGGGTTCGTTGCTGATTTTTTCCGCACCCCAGGGGTGTTTAGTGGTACCATCAACAAATAAGACACCTAAATTCTCCGCATTCTCTTTTGCTTCTGCGAAATCTTCACTATATGTTGATGTGTAACGTCGCCACGCACTTTGGTCTATATCTAAAATATCTTTATGATAAAAATATAGTCCATTCTCAAGATTTTCAGCATTTTTAATTTGTGTTTTTGTAAAACCCGCACAGAACAGTGTTATTGCGTTTATCTTTACTGGATTGGTAGTTCCTGAACTAGTTGACATATATTATAACTTTAGATTTAATAATATTGGATTCACATAAAAAAAGGACTTTATATATACAGTTGCCTTTTGATTTTATGTTTTTTTGATTTTTGATTATTTTAATTTTAAAAGACCATCAAAACTAATAGTATTATTACCATATTTACACAGTTTTATTATATTCTTTTTTTTTTTTCTGATAATGCATTTTTGTCTATTTGCAAACTGTCTGTCGGTTTCATTACTGAGGCGTTTATAATAGTAATCTCTCATTTTATGGAGTGAATATCCATCCGGAATTTGCGGTTGATTTTTCATAATTATTTTTTCGCCAATTGGATTCCGGTTAGCATCTCCATCGCGAAAACGAAAATTGCAATGAATTCCGCAGATTTTTTCACCATCCTCGCTGAGATTATCTCGTACACATATAATTGGTTTAAAATACAAACTCGTTTTTGTCATTTTACTTAAACGATAGAATTTTGCCCATCTATTCTGATGGAAAACGCCATTTGGAATATAGATTCTCCCCACTACCCAATGTTTTGGTGAATAATATTTACCGATACCTAGAAACTGTAAAATATTGTCCCATAAAAGGTCAGTATAGTAGTAACCGTCGTAACGGAGGAAACTTATTTGTTGTTGATATTTTGACATTTTAAG
>MDSX01099954.1_pt1 | contig 10645 bp, 11 predicted proteins | sample 811141 | NCBI WGS metagenome assembly MDSX01 (sample SAMN05326642, study PRJNA326480) | marine metagenome | isolation source: seawater | place: Atlantic Ocean: South East | collected 2010
CACTCGACCCAAAGCCGTGTATGGCGCGAAGAAGTTTTCGGCCCACTCGCCGCCTTCACCACATTCAGCGACGAGGCTGAAGCCATCGCATTGGGCAATGACAGCGTCTACGGGCTGTCGGGCTATCTTTGGACAAGCGATATCAGCCGTGCCATGCGGGTCAGCAAGGCGCTTCGTACGGGCACGGTTATTATCAATTCCGCTTTCATGCGCGAGCTAAACGCACCTTTCGGCGGCTACAAACAATCGGGTATCGGCCGCGAAGGCGGGGCGCATAGCTGGATGAATTTCACCGAAGCCAAAACCACAGTCATCAATTACGGATAAACACATGCTTGACGGAAAACGTATCATCATCACAGGCGCCGCACAGGGTATCGGGGTCGTTATGGCACAAAGCTTTGCGGCCATGGGCGCGAAAGTCACGCTGACTGATATCGCCGACCCTTCGGCGGCGGCTGAGAAAATCACCGCAGCAGGCGGCGATGCCATCGCCGTGCAGGGCGACGTGACATCTCTGTCCGAGTGCGAAGCCGTCGTGGCCGCAACAGAAGAGGCCTTTGGCGGGCTTGACGGTCTGGTCTGCAACGCCGCATTGTTCGCGACATTGCCAGCGCAGCCTTACGACGAGATCGAAGAGGACATGTGGGACAAGGTCATGGCAGTGAATGTCAAAGGCCCGTGGCTTGGCACACGTGCGGCTGTCCCGGCAATGGAACGCTCCGGCGGTGGGTCGATTGTCATGATTTCGACCAACCGGATTTTCCACGGCTACCCTGATCTACTGCACTACGATGCCTCCAAAGGTGCGGTTCTGACAATGGTACGTTCACTGATCCGCGAACTGGGGCCCAAAAACATCCGCGTCAATACCATTGCACCGGGTCTGACCATGAGCGAAGGCGTGCTCGCTCGCGAAGGCATTCAGGATCGCAAAGGTGCGATCGCCGCTGTTCGCTCGCTTGCGCGCGATCAACTGCCCGAGGACCTTGTTGGGCCCACGGCATTTTTTCTGTCCGATCACGCAGGCTTTGTCACAGGGCAATCGCTTGGCGTCGATGGCGGCGGAGTTATTCACTAGGGAAGGACCGAACATGGCAATTGTCAGCGTCACAATTATCGAAGGCCGCGATCAGGCCACCAAGACCGAATTAATGGAAAAGCTAACCCAAACTGTCGTCGACACGCTTGACGCGAATCCCGGTCAGGTTCGTGTCTATCTTAACGAGGTCAAGGACGGCGCCTATGCCGTTGGTGGCAAACCCGTATTCTTGGGTGATCACAAATAGGAGAAGCCGGATGACAGATAAGACAGCCTTGGTAATCAGCGCCCATGTGGCAGATTTCGTCTGGCGTTATGGTGGTGCCATCGCACTTCATGCAGACAAAGGGTATGACGTTACGGTCGTGTGCCTTAGCTTCGGGGAACCCGGCGAGGTTGGCAATTGAAATGCCCCGTAGAAAAAAACAATTGCACAACCTCATTAGTGGGATCATAGTGGGCAAAGAACCTTTTTGAGGCGACCAACACAGGGGACACGCATGCCGCATGACGTAAAAATACCGGACTACGTAATCGAACGGATCATGGCAAAGCGCGGTAAGCTCTCTGTCTTTGACAGTTTTGATGCGTCCAAGACCGCCTTCCTTGTGATTGATATGCAGAATTTCTATGTGGCCGAGGTGGAAACGGCGATCTCGATTGTCCCCAACGTCAACAAAATTGCCGCTGCCTGCCGCGCCAAAGATGTACCTGTCATCTGGGTGATTATGCGCTGTGCCGAAAAAGAAGGTGCGCCTAGCCAATGGCAGCTGTACCACGATTATTTCTTCACTGACGCGAGGGCCCATAACCACCTGACCAAACTTAGCCCCGGAAATGAGGGTTACGAACTTTACGCTGACCTTGAAGTGAAAGAGGAAGACCGCATCGTAACCAAGCGCCGGTTTTCTCCGTTCATTGTTGGTGCATCCGATCTGCATGAGGTTTTGCAGGAAATGGGCGTTGAAAACTTAATCGTTGCTGGGACCGCAACGAACATGTGTTCAGAAAGCGCAGCACGCGATGCGATGATGTTGGATTATAAAGTTGTCATGGTCGAGGACGCCAATGCCGCACGGTATGACGATGATCATCTTGCCGGTTTGACGTCTTTCTACCAAAGCTTCGGCGACGTGAAAACCACCAAAGACACGATCGCGATGATCAAATAGATGACTGAATTCACTCAGATTTCCACCTCCCGTGAGGGCAAAATCGGCGTGATCCGCTTTGCCCGCCCACAAGCGCGCAACGCCTTGACAGACACGATGCTGGCCGAGACACGCGCCCAGATGGAAGCTTGGGAGCAGGATGCGGCAATCGCTGTTATCGTTCTGACCGGTGACGACAAAGCGTTTTGCGCTGGTGGTGATCTAAAAGGAACGGCGTCGTCTCAGATGGGGACGTTTGACAAATACCGCCACCGCCATACGACGTCGGAATGGCATAATTTCATGCGCTTCCTGGACCACTGCACCAAGCCGGTGATCGCTGCGATTGAAGGTTATGCATTGGGTGGAGGCATCGAGATCGCACTGCAATGCGACTTTTGTGTTGGCTCTGAAACGGCGCAGCTTGGGCTAACCGAGGCAAAGATCGGGCTGTTTCCGATCCTTGGCGGTGCATGGTCTCTCACCCGCGCAATTGGTGAACGCCGCGCCCGCGAGCTGGCCTATACCGGGCGCAAAATCTCGGCGGATGAGTCGAAGGAGCTTGGGCTTCTTAATCATGTCGTACCAGCTGGTGAAGCGGTGAAAAAAGCGCTCGAAATTGGCAAAGAGATTGCCGAAAACGCACCTCTGGCTGTGATGATGATGAAGCAAGGTATCAACCGCGCCCATGAACAGACTTTCGATGATGCTTTGACGGCCAGCGGTGATTTATCGGCTATCCTAATGTTCTCGGAAGACCGCAAAGAAGGACTTGCCGCTTTCAAAGAAAAACGCAAACCGGAGTTTAAGGGCGAATGATCAAACAATATGATGCGATCATTATCGGTGGCGGCCATAACGGTTTGACTTGCGGGGCCTATCTGGCGCGCGCAGGCAAGAAGACCGTTGTTTTGGAACAAAAGCCCTACGTGGGCGGAGCGAGTGTCACGGAAGAATTCTCTCCCGGCTTCCGTGCCTCGACTTATTCATTCATCATGGGGCATCTGCACCCCAAGGTGATCAAAGAGTTGGAACTGAAGAAGTTTGGGCTGGAATATTATCCGCAGCCCAACGTATTTAATCCAACCGAAGACGATGGGATAGTCTTTTCTAAAGATCCCGTAAAAACCCGCGAACAGATTGCGCGTTTTTCCCAGCATGACGCGGATAACTACCCAAAGTTCTTTGAGCGATTGCAGTCTACTATCGCGATCCTGCGCAGGCTTCAGCTTGAAACCCCGATCAATCCGTTTCGGATGGACCTGGTCGGCTTGTTGAAAACAGCGCAATTTGCCTGGCGCTATCGCAAAGCCGAAAGCGAGACTTATAACCTGCTGCACGCCCTGTCGATGAGCGCGCATGACTATGTCAGCCAGTGGTTTGAAAATGATCTGGTCAAGGCCAAGTTCATGTTCTGGGCTACGATTGGGGGGAATGCGGGGCCCTATGCGCCCGGCACAGCCTTTTACCTTGTTACCCATCTTGTGGGGCAGATCGGGATGAATTTCTGCAAAGGCGGCATGGGCGGCGTGGCAGATGCAATATCTGCCTCTGGGCTTGCGCATGGGATGGAGATCCAATGCGACGCTTGGGTCGATGAAATTCTGGTGCGTGACGGCAAAAGCTACGGTGTGCGTCTGCGCTCTGGCGAGGAAATTCATTCCAATCGGGTAATCTCGAACGTCAACGTAAGGCACACGTTCCTTGACCTCGTGGATCGCAGCCATTTGCCCGAAGATTTTGTAGAGGATGTCGAGGGGTTCCGGTCGCGCGGGATGGGGTTCAAGCTGCTCTGCGCTGTCGACCGCCTGCCGCAGTATAAAGGCTTCAGTCAGGAAAAAACCGGCACGGATTACCCCGCCTATGCGCATATCTGTCCGACGCCCGAGTTTCTGGAACAGGCGTTCCACGACGCCAAGTTCGGCTGGTATTCGCAAGAGCCGTTCCTGTCGCCCAATGTGCCCAGCCATACCGATCCGACCCTCGCGCCTGAGGGAAAGCACGTTGTCGCCTTTCAGGGTGGCGTGTCGCCATATGAGCTGCGCAATTCCAATTGGGACAAGGAAGGCCCGCAGCTGGTCAAGAACGCCTTTGCCGTCATGGATCGTTTCGCGCCAGGGTTCTCGGATAGTGTGCTTGACTATAAGCTGTATACGCCCAAAGATATTGAAAAGGACATCAACATGCCGGGCGGCAATTCCCAACATGGGGAACTGACACTGGACCAAATCTTCTTCATGCGCCCGGTGCCGCGTTATGCTGATTACCGCTCACCAGTGCAGAACCTCTATCAATGCGGGGCATCGACACATCCCGGTGGTGCGGTGTCTGCGGTTCCCGGACATAATGCTGCACGGGAAATTCTTCGCGACTGGCGCTGGAGGAAATCCTGAATGGCTGAAATTCAACTTCGCAACCTGTCCAAACGCTGGGGTTCGTTTGTTGGCGTCGATAACTTTGATCTGACGATTGCCGACAAGGAATTTTTGGTACTGCTCGGCCCATCGGGCTGCGGAAAGACCACAACCATGCGTATGATCGCCGGGCTGGAAGACGCCACCGGGGGTGACATTTTGATCGATGGCAAACGCGTCAATGATGTGGACCCTAAAGATCGCGATGTCGCTATGGTTTTCCAAAGCTACGCACTTTACCCAAACATGAGCGTTTATGAAAATATCAGGTTTCCGTTGATGGTACGCGGCGGTGACAGGGCCGCACATGATGACCAAGTGCGCCGTGCAAGCGCTATGGTCGAAATGGACGACTTTCTCGAGCGAAGACCGGCAGAGCTGTCTGGCGGCCAAAGGCAACGCGTCGCTCTGGCACGGGCGATTGTGCGTGAGCCCAATGTTTTTTTGATGGACGAGCCGCTGTCCAATCTGGACGCTAAGTTGCGGGTTTCGACCCGTGCACAAATCAAGAACCTCAGTCATGAGCTGGCTGTAACAACGATATACGTCACTCATGATCAGATCGAAGCGATGACGCTCGCGGACCGAGTTGTGATTATGAAGCAAGGCGTAGTGCAGCAGGTCGGATCACCTGTCGAAATTTATAACACGCCCGCCAATGCCTTTGTCGCAAGCTTCATTGGCAGTCCCGCGATGAACCTGATTGACGGTGAAATCGTGGACGGCACCTTCAAAGCACAAGACACCGAGATATCCGGATTGAGTGACTCAGATGGACATGTAACGCTTGGTTTTCGGGCCGAAGATGCAATGATTGTTGAAGCCGACGGTCAGATCAATTCGCGGGTCTACACTCAGGAATTGCTTGGCGATGCGACAATGGCATCAGTTCGCATCGCAGGCGCATTGGTGTCCGTGAAGGCCGACAAGACGTATCGGGCCGAAATCGAGGACGAAATTTCGATCAAAGTGCCTTCAAAAAACTGCCACCTGTTCGATCAGAAAACAGGGGCGCGTATCGGGGCCTAAAACCCTCAAACTTTCCGCTACCGCGGGTTAACCGGATGCACAGACCGAAGAAGCATCCAAAATACTAGGAGAAATACATATGAAACTTTCTATGAAATCAGTGCTTTTGGCAGGGGCTATGTCTGTCGTAGCGGGAGCATCCTTTGCAGACGGTCATGCCTGTTCAAACGACGTGTCAATCAAGACCATTTCCAACGCTTTCCCTGCCTATGAAACCATGACAGGTGTGATGAAAGCCTGTGGCAATGTCGAAAGTGAGCTGGACAAGGACCACCGTTTAAAAATCGTCGATGCGTTCTCAGCCAACCCTGCACTTTACACAATGACCTCAGTGACCAACTCGACCGCAGTTCCTATGCTGGACGCCGGCCTGTTGCGCCCCTTGGACGCGTTGATCGCAGAGCACGGACAGAACCTGAAAGAAAACCAGTTCATTAAGGTAGATGGAAAGACGATGGCGATTGCAGCTTTCGCCAACACGCAACACCTTATGTACCGTGAAGACATTCTGTCTGATCTGGGTATCGCTGTTCCTACCACTTGGGACGAATACATCGCCGCCGCCGAAAAGATTCAGGCAGCCGGCGTCGTGGATTATCCGGTTGGCCACTACATGAAAGACGGCTGGAACCTCGCCTTCGTCTTCCTCAACCACTACCTCGGCGAAGGTGGCGAATTTTTCAATGATGACTGGTCACCTTCGATCAATAACGCGCAAGGTGCCGCCGTTTTGGAGAGGATGGCAAAGCTCGCGTCTTTGATGGATCCGGAATATCTGGTTTCTGACACAACATTCGTCACCAAGCAGCTTCAACAAGGCAAAGTGGCCATGGCCAACCTTTGGGCCAGCCGTGCGGGTGCCGTCAATGACCCTGCTGAGTCATCCGTGGCTGGCAAAATCGTAATGGGCGCTGGCCTGCGCGGTGCTGAGCGGATCAGCTCTACTATCTGGTGGGACGGCTGGGCTATCGGTAAGAATACCTCTGACGACGAAGCCGTTGCTGCGATAAAACTGATCTCGGCATCAATGGCCGAGGATGTGATCAAAGAACACAATGACGACGCAATCTGGCTTGCCAATGGGTTTGTTCCCGGAGATGCGGCCAAGGGTGCTTTCGCCACCGCAGGTGCGGACACGGCGAATTATCCGATGAATAAATACATCGGCTCGATGCATGCCGCATTGGGAAGCGGGCTGGCAGCCTTTATGACTGGCAAAAAAAATGCAACTTCTACCTTGGCTGATATCGAAGCTGCGTATGTAACCGACGCCAAAGAAAAAGGCCTGCTCGAGTAAGCAGCGGTATAAAATGCGGGGTGGCCATCTGGCCGCTCCGGCACTGACCAAGGATGGGGCTGATGACACAAAAGACACTCTGGATGTTCATAGGACCTTCGGTGCTGATGATGTTCTTGTTTATTGCCTTACCGCTGGTTTCAGTCCTTTGGCAGAGTTTTCACGTAACCCAACCGATATATAAGCAAGTTGAGGTTGAAACCTGTACGCCCAGCCTTTTGGGATCCGTGTGCAAACTAGAGAAAAAGACCCGCCCTAAGTTAGATGAAAACGGAAAAATCATAACCGAAACTACATTTATTGGGTTTCAAAGTTATCTCAACGTTATCGAGCCCGAAAAACTGTCAGCAGCAATTGCGCAGGGCAGCTGGCATGATGTGATGAACATTCGCTTCTGGTCCGCGCTGCGCTTCACATTGACGTTTACGCTTCTCACATTGCCGCTTGTGCTTGGCACTGGGCTGGCCATTGCGCTGGCCGTAGATAATACCGCACAGCGTATCAAGGGACCCGTGATTTTTGTGTCTTTGTTGCCATTCATCGTCACGCCAGTGATCGGCGCGCTGTCGATCCGCTGGTTGTTTATTGGAGATGGTATCTTAACGGCCGGAATAGAATGGTTTCTGGACAAAGATATCGCCATGTTTGCGCAGGCGTGGACGATCGAGTTGATGATGTACATTTACCGCGTCTGGCACGTGGCTCCTTTTGCCTTCGTCGTGTTCTACGCTGGTCTGCAATCGGTAAATCAAGACGCGGTAGAAGCCGCCGTAATAGACGGCGCGTCGCGCTGGCAGCGGTTGCGTTACATTATAATTCCACACCTGATGCCACTTGTCATCTTCCTGACACTTATTCACCTAATGGACGCCTACCGGGTCTTTGAAGAAATCGTAGGCTTCTCCGCCTCTGCCCATGTCGTTTCGTTGCAGTGGCTCACCTATGAATTTCTGCTCCAAGACGGAACCGGTGCCCGCAACATCAGCCGTGCCTCAGCCAGCGCAATGCTGACAATGGTTGGGATTACCCTGCTGTTGGCTGCACCACTTCGCCGTGTCTGGCGCGAACAAAGGGGGCGTTGATCATGTCCAACCGTGCCTTACGCCAGCCGCTTGGCCTGAAAATATTCTCCAACGGGTTTCTTGCTTTCTGGTGCCTTATCGCGGCGTTTCCAATTATTTGGATCGCAGTAATGAGCTTCAAAACTCCGATCGATGCATTCTCCTCAAATCCCTTCGTGGTTATCACCGGGCCTCACACCCGCAAAAACGTTGCTGGTCTTTCATTCGCAGACATCTTACTGGGGCTTACCTTGGTCGGTGCCCTTATCTATGGTGCTATTCGCTGGCTACCGGGAAAGGTCAAAACGCTCTCACCGGGTGGATCGAGGTCCTTCGGGTGGCTGATTGGTGGATTGATCTATCTGCTGGTCACATTGATCATGTTAGTCATCGTCTTGCCAAATGCCCTTGATATTTTGAACCCTGCACTTGGGCCGTTAGGGCAAAACATCGTCGGATTAACTACAGAGCACTATGAGGCTGTCTGGGTTGATCGTGGATTTACCCGTAACTTCACCAATTCAATGATCGTCACCATCGGGGTTGTCACCGTTTCATTAACAGTTGGGACATTGGCAGGCTACGGCTTAGCACGCTCAGATTCCATGATTGCCTTTGCGCTTCTAGTGACAGCACTAATCTTTCGGGCTTTGCCTCACTCAGTCCTTGTAACCGGTTATCTACCCTATTTTATCACGTCGTCCGAATGGCTTGCTCCGATATTTGGGGAGGCAGCCCCCACGCTCTATGGCAAGCCATGGGCTATAATCGCCGTTCTTGTCGCAATCAACCAACCATTTACGATCTGGATGCTTCGGTCCTTCTTTCAAAGCATTCCGGCCGAACTCGATGAGGCTGCCCGCGTCGATGGCTGTTCCCATTTCGAGGCCTTCCGCCGCGTGATTATCCCAGTGATGTGGCCGGGCGTCATCACCACGGGTCTGTTCAGTTTTCTGCTGGCCTATAATGATTTTCTGGTAACTTCGTTGCTTCTGGACGCGACCAATATGACCATGGTTCCCGCCATCGCGAACATGTTCAACCGCGAGACTACGGCATCTGACGAGGTCCAGGCAATTGCCGCCGCTGTGTCAATCACAGCACCGCTTTTCGTCTTGGTGCTCGTGTTTCAGCGACAGATTGTTTCGGGGCTGACAGCCGGAGCCGTGAAGGGATAGCGGCGCAAGATTTCTTCCTATTTTTTTGTTCGTTTATGAACCACGAGCCGTTGGAAATAGTCCGGTCTATGAAATCAAAAGTGGCGTAGCCTAAAAGCGAAAAAGATCGATCTTTCTGATATGCTTTCTTGGTGCGTCGTCTTCGTTGCAAGCGGAGCGGTGTCGACTGACCTAGTAGATCAAGCATCAGGTTTTGCAAATGGGCGAAAACGCTTTCCACTCATGCCCTAATGCACAACGCCACCAAACCTTTTTACCACTGCTTAAACTCATTACAGTGCCGGCTTGACAGCTACAACAACAACTTATGAAGTTTGATTTGGGATCGATAAAATAACCGCTAAAACCTTGCTCATCACTTTCTCCAATCGGCATTTTGAATAGTTTCCAAGGTAGAAGCAGTTTCAAGCACAGACTTTTTGAAGGGAATTGGCTTCCAGTTGAACAAACTACGTGTTTCGGAATTATCGCAACTCAGGTTCATTCCTAGCATGCCAACCGCTCCTGCGGCTTCACGGTTAAACCACGCTGTTAAGCGCAATAAGAAGCTAGGTGCTACACGTGTACTAGGCCCCTTGTAACCTTCTTCTTTTAGAATCTGCGCAGCACTTAGCATTCCGTTAGGTTCTGCGCTGGCTGCAATCACTCTTTTGCCGGCGGCGTCGGGTAGTGTCAGGGCCTGCACGTGCAATTTAGCAACGTCGCGCACGTCCACCATTGGGAAGGCGGTATCTAGTACCATTGGTAAATCCCCATGCAGCATTTTATTCATCATTGACATGGATTCACCTGTAATACGGTGGCCCAACGGCGGGCCTAATACCCCACCTGGGGCGATGACGACGAGCTCTATTGGCTTCTCACCACCTTGGTTGTCGATGAATTCCCATGCAGCATTTTCCGCCAGAGTTTTGCTTTTGGTGTAGGTGCTAATATTTACGGCGTTTACCTCGGTCCAATTCTTTGAGGTGAATTTGCCGGTCTTCAAGCTGCCCATCATTGCCATTATTGAGCTGGTAAGAACAACGCGTTTTGCACCCGCCTTCTTCGCGGCACGCATTACTCGCAAGGTACCATCAACTGCTGGAGCAATCATTTCCTGTGGATTCTTCGGGTTCGCAGCGAAAAAGGGTGAGGCCACATGCATAATAAAATCACAGCCCTTAGCCGCTAAATTCCAACCTTGGTCAGCCGTAAGATCAAGTTCAACAAATGTTAGATTTCTGGTGTTGACGGAAACCGAATTAAGTGTTTCGCGTACTTCTTGAGCCTTGGCCTGGTTGCGCACGGTACCCCGGACGGTATGGCCCAATTCCAGTAGTTCCTTAGCACAGTACAAGCCAACATAGCCTGAAATACCCGTTAAAAGTACAGTTTTAATCATATTTATTACTTTTCCTATTTACAATTTATCTCAGGCGATTTCGAACAAAGCCGCAGCCCCCATGCCACCGCCAACACACATGGACGTGA
>MDSX01048346.1_pt1 | contig 10644 bp, 2 predicted proteins | sample 811141 | NCBI WGS metagenome assembly MDSX01 (sample SAMN05326642, study PRJNA326480) | marine metagenome | isolation source: seawater | place: Atlantic Ocean: South East | collected 2010
AAATTAGATAAATAACTATCATTATTACCATATTTACAATGTTTCGCTTGAATACAATTATATGAATCCAGATTACTACATAATATATTATTCTTTTCTGTTAAATCTGTATTTTTAGTAACACTCGTAATCTCTTTTAAAATAGTATATAATAATTTTTGTAATTTATTTTTTTTATTGGTATCCGAATAAATAAAACTATTTATAATATTTTCAATGGATTTTAATATATCCAAATTATTATGAAGATATATAGACAATTCCTTTAATAAAATAAAATACCGTTCTGTTTTTAATTTATCATCAACTAACTTTTTATTATGTTCATATATATTTATTTTATTATCCGTCTTATATTGTGGTTCTATCATAAATATTTTTTTATAATATGTATGGTCTATTCCAATTGTATAAATATATTCATATAATGACCCATCCTCTAAATATATACCTATAATTTCTTTATCCCTATTTATTTTATATCTATATACCCTGATATTGAAATTCTTATCTAAATAATAAAACAAACCCGTATATCTCTGAATAAAATTATCTATATTATCAAATTGAATCATCTTTTTTTCAAATGTAGCCATTTTAATACCTCCCTCTAATAGTTTTAAATATAAATAGTCATCTATAGTATTTGGTAAAACATTAATATATATATCATTTATTATTAAACCTACTATTTTAACCTTTTCCTTATTTAATACCAAAAATTCTTTTATCCCAATTACTGGATTTATAATTAAATCAATTACTATTGTATAATCTATACCTTTTTTATCTAAAAATAATAATATTTCATCTATATTTATACCAAATAATTCATTAGTATCTTTTATCTCTAACCCATTAATATCCAGTTTAGTAATATCTAAATTTTCAAATTTATATTTAACTATTTTACTATTTTGTCCGTCTTGTTTACTATCAGACCCTTCTTGTTCACTTTTTTCCCCTACTTTTTCAATATTAGATTTATCTAAAGAACCATCTATGTATACTAAATTATAATTTATATATATACCATTATTTGTATCACCTTCTTTTTTAATATAATAATTATAAACAGGACATATATTAAAATAATTATAAATATTATAAATATTTTTTGATTTATATGGTTGTTTATCATATACTGACTCCTTTATTCCAACAATAATTTGCGGTTTTATACATACGATTATCTGTTTACTGTCTTTATGATCAGTGCTCAATTCTGATATTAGTAATTTATCAATATAGCCATCCTTATTTTTATAATGCTTAATAATATTAAATTTGGAAGATTTTACTTTATCATATGTTAAATATACATTGCTCTTATTTTTATCACTTACATAACATTTTTCACTAATCTCTTTTAAAATTGTTTTACATACATCCCTTTTATCAAATATAAAATTAATCATAGTATTATAAAAATATCCTATTGGTTCATAATGATCATTTATCTGTAATATAAAACAATACTTATTTCTTGAACTATACGTAAATGTTTTTGGACAATTTACTACAAGCTTACCATCTATAATGGATAAAATTATTATATTATATAATTCCTCACCTATATGATAATAGTTTGTAAAATAATCTAATAGATATTGATGATTTTTAAATTCATCAGAATATATATATTCAATAAAATTTTGATAAGCATCAATATTTATATTATAGTTTTCTCTAAATATAATATTTAATAGCGATAAATCCATATCATTAAATATTTTATATGAACACTTATCCACAATATCATTCCTAAATTTTTCAAAATTATTTATTTTCATCTTTAACAATTCCAAATTAAATATCTTATATATACAGTGTAAAAAACTATTATTATTATATTCGTTACCTACTCTAATATAATATTTTTCCTTTTTATTATATAAACCATGTTGTATTTTTAATGGATTATTATATTTATCAACATTAAAATAATTAAATAATACCTCTGGTAAATTAGTTAATTGGCCATTTGCTAAAGTTTTTCCAAAATCTTTACAAATATAATTGTAATTCTCACGATCCTCCTTATATAACTCACCTTGGGTTAATTTCAAATATTTATTTATATTATCATTTTTCATATACCATTTTTGATGGAATTTTGTTACTATACATGGTCTTAATAGTTCACTATATCCAAATTGATTTGTTAAAATAGATAAATATTTCTGTTCATTATCTTTTTCACTTGGATTAATATCAATAATACATGATCTATTACAATATCTTTTATAATATATATTATTATATATTTCACCAATATATATTTCCTCCTTATCTATATATTTTAAATAAAATTTTTTAATTGTATCATTTATAAGATCTTTATTACTATAAATTGAATCTTTCATTTTATTATCAAAATATATATCTGTTTTTTTTATTTTATGAATAGGTAAATAATATTCTGATGGATTACGATTTGATGCTTTTATAAAAACAAATCCTTTAGGATGACCCCTCTTTATTTTATCAAAATCATCCTCACTATTTTCTATCAATTTTGAAATATTATATATTTTTTCTACACCATCTTTCTTATATCGCTCCATATCATTCATGGTAACATTTTTTAATGGTTTACAATTACATTTATGTGTAGGATCATATGGACAAAATAAATCATGTTTTGTTATATCTAACCCACAATTATAGCATTTTCTCCAACTATTGTATTCTAATGTTTCTTTAACTGTTTTTTCTAATGATGGCATAAAATAAGGACATCTGGTCCCAGTTTTATTAATACCTGGATTATATTCTTTTTGTGGTATTATTTCCTTTCCATTATCAAATTGTTTTAATATAAAATACCATATATTTATAGGCTTATTACAACTAAAACAATATATTCTTGGTGAAATATACCATATATCCTTTCTTATTTTAGATTTACATAATAAAGCCGTTGGAATTTTATTTTGAAGATCTATTAATTTTTGTTTTTGATCAAAATCCAAGGTATATTCATGTTTACTTTCATTACAATATCCACAAAATCCATATGAACTAAAATTTTTTTTTAAATATGCTAAAAATATTTTTTTTCGTGTTTCATTAAAATTACCTTTATTCTCAGTGCTTTGTATTATCTCTTCAATTTGTGGATATAATTCGGCATCTTTTTTATCTATTAATATTTTTTCACTATTTGTTATCGCAATAGGATTATTTGTTGTTCTTTTAGCATATGAATTATTACTTCCATTTATTGGTTTGTAATTAAATAATTGATAGTCTGTTTTTATTAATAAATATCTACAATAATTAGTTGTCAACTTTGGTATATTTGAATTATATGTAAAAATATCACTTTCTGAATAATCTATATTCATATTTTCATATAATAATTGGATTTCCTCATTCTTAATTTTTTTTTCAAAATGACCCAATTTACCTTTTTTCAAGTGTTGTCCATCTTCTTCTAATAAATCATCATCACTATCATCATCTAATAAATCATCATCACTTTTACTATCATCCGCTTCTAAACTATGTATTTCTTTTTCTAATAAATTAATACTGCTATCTATATGACAATTATCGCATTTTATTATATTCTCTTTTAAATTACATAATTTGTCTAATAATATTTTTATTAAGTTTAAACTCTTCATATTAGTAATACCATTTACATAAATATTATACTCGTATGTATCCAATTTTATATATTTTCCAAATAAATATATCTTTATACTTATTGGATCAGAATGGCTATTATTACTACGCAAAAAACTAATTGTCTCTATAGCATCCTTTGTATGTTTAATTCCAAATTTATCTTTTATAAAACTTATTATATCACTTTCATCTAAAAATTCAGATAGATAATCAATATTTACTAAATTCTTATAATTATATTTACTTTGGCGTTTATAATATAACTCTATATAAAAATCATTATACCCATCATTATCATTCGTATTAGATATATAATCTGAACTTATACCCTTATCTATTTCACCATTTTCTATATCATACTTTATATCATATAATACTTCACCTAATATAAAATTAATTTTAATTATTTTACCTGACCGCTGTATAAATATACCACCTATATTAATAGAATAATTTACAATTGTCCCTATTTTAAAAAATTTGGGCACTATTTCAAAATAACTATTTAAATTTTTTATATTTTCCCTCAATATATTTATATCATAATATGTAGATTGATTATTATAAAATACAAATTTAACATCTAATTTAATATTATTATTTAATGTTTTTCTATAATAATTTTCTAAATTTTTATAATCGTATATATATCTTAGTTCATCTAAATTTTTATGACAATATCCATTTATGTTTTTAATAATATTATATATATTATCTATTCTATAATATGAGTTCTTTGGTATTGATAAATATATAAATGTTTTTCCATTCTTATCTAAAAATAAATATGTGAATAAATTATTATATTGACGATACCTTACTATATCACCAATATTATTTACATCTGGTGATGTTATATTTTTATAAATATCACTGCTTTCGGTTATTCCTGAAATAATTTTATTATTACTATCTATATTTATACTATCCTCTATTTTTATTATTTTACCCTGTGATGTATATGTCAATGTTTCAATATAATTATCAGTATAAAAACATATATATAACCCATTTTTTGATTTCTTTTTAAACACATTCTCTATTGGTATATCAAAATCATTATTAAATAATTTTTTCATCATCTCACCATTTATCATAGGCTCATATTTGTCATCATATTTATTAAATGATGGAACATATGCCTTATTTATTATTTTATTACTTATTGGATCGTTTAACACTATAAATGGGATTTGATTATTTAATTTTATAGTATTAAACACTTTTGTAATATCTAAACTATTATTTATATTATATTTCCAATATAATCCATTTATATATGTTTCATACTCAAAAAGTTGTCCTAAACTAAAATATAATGTCTCCTCATTACTATAATAAATACTATTTAAATTATTAATATATTTTCTTATTTTATGTTTATCAATCGGTTTACCATCATAATTTGGAAAATATTTTTGATTTATTTCTAAATCTCCTTTTAAAATAAAATTAATTTCACCTAATACTATTTCTCCAAAATCAGAAAATACTTTATTATTTAGATTTTGATATGTGAATGTAACACTATTTATAATATTATCCAATTTAAAAGGATTTATAAAATGGTATTTATCATTATCAACATAATTATAATTTAATGTTGAATAATAATAATAATCTTTAATGGTATTTTGTATAAATATGTGGTTTCTAAAACTATGATAATCTATTATTTTATCATTAAAATCTTTTATAAATAAACTATAATAATCATTATTTAATAAATTAATTTCTATACCTAAATGATTAAAATATCTTATTATATTTTCATATGTAAAAGTATTTACACTCAAATAATTTTCTAATTGTAAATAAATATCATATACTAAACGATCTAACATCAATGTATAATTATATCCTGTCCATAAAAATACACTATGTATATCATAAATATCCTTATTAATAATATTATATAAATATAACAATTTATTATTTAAACATTCTATTGTCTCATCTCCCATTATATGAATATCATTATATAAATTGATATCCATTATATCACTATCCAATATCCCAAATTTATACTTATATAAATTACCATAATAATTTTCTAATATAGCATTTGACTTATTATTTATATTATCACCTATTTTAACCATATCTACACCTTCTATATTATCTTCACCTTCTCCTTCTCCTTCATCTTCATCTTCATCTTCAGCATCTAAATCATCTATTTCTTCTTCCCCTTCATCGTCACCATCAACTTTATCTAAATCATCACCCTTACCTTCATCTAAATCATCACCTTTACCTTCATCTAAATTATCATCTATTGCTTCTTCATCTATTTCTTCTTCATCCATACCCTGATCATCGGGGGTTTCTTTATCTATACTTGAATTATTAGATGACAAAAGACTTTCTGATGACATTAAATTTTTTTTTTGAACTAATTTAAAATTATAATCATCTATACTATCTGCTATATTTTTAATTTTAGATTTATCAATATTTTTTATAGATATATCATCCTTTGATACATCTTGGTTTACTGATTTATCACTATCTGAATTTGAATAATCCGAAGATAATAGACTATCAGATCCAGATAAACTACTGCCACCAGATAAAGAATTATCAGAAGATAATAAACTATCTGATCCAGATACAGATGATTTATTAGATGATAATTGAGAATTACTCTTTGATACATTTTGATCACTTTTAGAAATATTTGGATCACTAATAGATAATAAAGAATCATCATTTGAAACAATTGAAAATATTGATTCTTTATCTGACAAAGATTCCTGTTTAATTAGATTATTTATATATATCCCCTTTATATTGTCCTTTAATTTCTGTAAACTTTGTACATCCAATGATAAATTAGGTATAATTGTTTTTGTTATTTTATAATATTTAGATAACTCTCTTTCTAATTGGTGTAATCCTAAAAATTCTTTGTTAATTATTTCTAATATATCACTATCTAATTCCATACCTTCATATTTCTTTATTAGACTATCTAATGATACTTTACTATCTCTTATTCTGTTTAATAGATAATTATCTATAGAACCTTCCTTTTTTTCATATTGAATAATTACATATGGATCCATGTTTCGTATAATATTAATAGAGAAAAATTTGATTTGATTATTTCCCTATTATTAATTTTAATGTCCACGTGTCCATATGAATCAGTAATACTACAACTACAAAACTCAGATAAAATTAATGCTGATGCTGTAAAACTATGTAATGGACTTAAAATTACCCCTAAAAAAAGTAAACTTCTATGGGCCTACAAAAATCTTATTAGTCGTGGAGAAATCACCGAAAAAGATGATCTCACTAATTATCTTAAAAGGAAAATTAAAAAAGGACTTTCAGGTATTACCAGTGTAACTGTTCTTACCAGTCCATATCCAGAAATTGATGGAGTTAAAAAAGAATTTAGTTGTAAATATAATTGTTCTATGTGCCCAAGCGAACCGAATATGCCTAAAAGTTATCTTGCTCGTGAACCTGCCGTATTGCGTGGTGAACGTAATGGTTGGGATCCTATTAAACAATTTAATGATCGTCTAGAAACTCTTAACCGAAATGGCCATGATGGTAATAAAATTGAACTCCTTATTCTTGGTGGAACATGGGATTCACATCACATGGGATATCGGGAAGATTTTATTCATAAACTCTTTTACGCTGCCAATGTATATTATGATAAAGAAAAAAGAGAAATTGATACATTTGAAAATGAAAAACTATTTAATGAAATCTCTATGGTCAGGTTAATTGGCATCACTATTGAAACTCGTCCAGATCAAATTAATGCTAAAAATATTAAACATTATCGTAAATGTGGTGTAACGCGGGTTCAATTGGGTGTTCAACATACAGACGACACTATTTTGAAAGGTATTAATAGGATGTGTTATCATAGACATACTGTTAATGCCGATAAACTATTGAAAAATTGTTGTTTTAAGGATGATTTCCACCTTATGTTTGATCTTCCTAATTCATCTGTTGAAAAAGATAAAGAAATGCTTGATTATTTCCTTAATACTGAAGAATGTTGTCCTGATCAGCTTAAGCTTTATCCTACAGAAGTAGTCCCATTTACAGATATCCAAACATGGTATAATGAAGGATCATATACGCCATATGGAACAGAAGGTGTTAAAGATCTACTTGTCTATTATAAACCACGCATTCAACCATGGATCAGGATTAATCGTATTATTAGGGATATCCCAAGTGATTATATTGAAGCTGGTAATGATATCCCCAATATGCGACAATATCTTCAACAAAAAGGCGTAAAATGTAATTGTATTAGGTGTCGTGAAATTTCTAATACACCTTTTAAACAGGACGATATTGAACTCATTGTCCGAAAATATAGGTGTGCTGAAGGGGATGAATATTTCATTTCATATGAACATACAGATTTGGATAAAATTTGTGGATTTATCCGTTTGCGTCTTAGTCCCTTGGCTGGTGAAGATGTATTTGATAGTCTTATTGATAGTGCTCTTATTCGTGAATTACATGTATATGGTAAAGTAATTAGCACATGGGAAGATAATAGTAATGTCCAAAATACAGGCTTGGGTAGTAAACTTCTACAAAAAGCTGAAGAAATTGCTATGGAAAATGGTTTTATGAAAATGTCTATTATTTCAGGTGTAGGTGTCAGGGGGTTTTATAGGAAAAATGGTTATAGCCTTAATCCAGACGGTGAATTTATGGAAAAATATTTTGATTAAATAAAATCTCAATATATATATATATATATGTCAGATGGATATAAAGCAGGATTAAATACAAAGGATTATGTTGCTTTTTTATTAAATATGTTTTTTATTGATCAAGTTCACGATTTTAGATCACCTGACAGCCGTAAAACAAAAACACCAGAACATTTAAATACAAGAGAGTCCAATAAAACATTTTTTAAAATAAAATGTATGTTATATGGCTCATTATCAGTGATTTATGAAATTAAAACTAAAGATAGAATGGTTGATGCTAAAACAAATAATAGAATATTAAAATATTTTAATCAATTAGATAAAATTTTATTCCCAAATAATAAGATAACGCAACAAGATCAATATAATAATTTATTATATAGATTTTCTGAAATAGAAAGATATTTTGATCAAGAAAAAAGAGATGAATTATATTGGGAAATGAATCCAGGAATTCCTGGTTTAAAAGCAACCATATTTAATGATGACGAATATAACGAAATTTATATAAATTTACAACAAAGTCTTAAAAAAAGTGATGGGACTTTTTGGAATACAGGTGAATTCTTTAAATGTTATCATTATTTCGCATTATTTAAAGCTTCTGAGGGATGGACTGTTGATAATTTATCAAGTCAAGAAATTATACATATTTTAAAAAGTGTATATAACCAGGGTAAAATAGATAAAATGAAAGGTAATATCGTTACCAAAAAAAGACAAAATAATAATGAATATATAAAAATTATAAAAGCTCTGGAATTAGAAATATTTACAGAATCCTTAAAACACCATTCCGATATGGATTATACACAATCTATAATATATTATATTGGACTTATAATTGGAGAATTATGGCCTCAAATTGCTGATATTGATATAGCAATGTTAGATGATGATGAATGGCTATATGATATATATGAAATGATAGAATGGATTTTAAAAAATGAAGGTGGTGGAGAATATCCTGACTTAAATACTATTGAAAACAAAATAGCCGATATAATGAAAACCCGTAATAATATTTATATGTATGGAACATCAGAATTTAATCAATTTATGGACTGTATAGGAGGCCTTATATTATCTAATACAGATAAGCGATATATAATGAATAATTCTGGTAGATTAGGCAATTTAAATTTTACAAATATAGTTGGTGCTGATTATAGTGAAAAATTAAAAAAGATTGCTAAAAATTCTTTAGCCCATACAGAAATAGAGGTTCTTGATCCACAAATTGGAAATAAATATCTAATGCCAATAAATAATGGTCATTATAGCTATCATATTTATAATTTAGATAATGATGAAGATAATATCATTTTTCATAGAAATAAAGAATGGTTGGCAATAAACACCATTGGGCCAGATAAAAGTCATATTCATATTTTTGAAAAAATTGCTAGTGATTTCTCTAAAAATACATGGTCTGATGTAACTCGTGATATAGTCCATGAATATGTAAATGAGATATATAATGATGATTCGTCTATAGATCATATTACAAAATTAGAAAATCATAAATTTATTACTTATATACAATTAGTTAAAACTCTTGGTGATTATTCACAAATCTTTTCTTCTATTGATCCAACGTTAGGACTTGTAGATAGCCATATATCTCCAACTGATTTAAATAAATTATCATTTACATTTAGACTAATCCTTCACCGAGATAATGCTGCTGCTTATGCTAATTTCAGATTAACTACTACTACAATTGCGAAACAAATTGAAAGAGTAGGTATACAATTAGGTCAATTTCATATGAATGGTGGAATGTATTCTATTAATCAACAATCACACGTATTTGGACAATCGGCATTTTCACAACAATCTATGGTTCAACAACAATCTATACCACAGCATTCTATGGTTCAACAACAATCTATGATTAATCCAAACTTATCTATACAACAACCTTATTCAAATTATAATTTTTCAGTAGCAGATCCATCATTTATACCACAAAATAACATTCATCCAGTTCAATCTAATGTATCACAACCATATATAGCACAACACGATATGGATATATTACAATTCTATTATACCCTATTTGATGTTGGTGGTAATAGTTTTATAGTAACTAATTTACCACCTAACTACTGTCCACCAGAAGCAGGAAATAGATTATCGTCTCATGGTGTAAATATTAGGAATATAATAGATTTGGAACATAGTAAAATAAATGATAATAAACCTAAGTCAACAGAATATAAAAATATATAATATTTTAATCATACATTATTTCTTTAATCATACATTATTTCTTTAATCATACATTATTTCTTTA
>MDSX01071739.1_pt1 | contig 10638 bp, 17 predicted proteins | sample 811141 | NCBI WGS metagenome assembly MDSX01 (sample SAMN05326642, study PRJNA326480) | marine metagenome | isolation source: seawater | place: Atlantic Ocean: South East | collected 2010
ATCCAATTAATTGTAAAACAAAATAAATATATTTTACGTGATATATTTGATACGTATAAAAATAAATTAAATGTTAAATATTTATCAGCAAATTGCAATGCACTTGATCTATTATTAGAACCTGAATATATTAGCAAAATTAGTATAGATAGATTATGTAATGTTGAATCAAAAAACTTATCAAAAACCTTGTGTAAATTATATTATAGTGGTATTTATGATTTTAAAGTATTTCTACGTAATAAAGGCACATTATCAAAAAACCAATATGCAGTTGATTTTATAACAGAAAATCCTAGATGTGTAAATTATGATAATTTAGCACGCAATAAAATGGCAAAAGATCTATTACTATATTTAATACCAATACTTGATAAAAAAAAAATAGAAAAATATGGTAATTATTTTTTCCTGTTTTTATTTAGGAATGAAAATATGATGGAATATGTGGCAAATAACATACAAATGCTTTCAAATTTATATAAAATTGATCAAAGCAGAATTGCAAAACAATTATCACGTAATCCTAATTGTTTTGAATTTTGGAAAATAAGAAAAACAGATTTTAATAATATTATTAATAATATTACTTTTGATATATTATTGGATAATTATATTGATTTAGAAGAATTGTTGTATAATGAAAATATAGATAATATATCTAAAGAATTAAATTTCAATGTAATAGACTTCTATAATAAGTTTATGAGTAGTGATATACCTGTAATCTATATACAATATACTTATCATAGTAATGCTTTTTGGAATATTGGAATATCAAGAAAATGTAAAAGCTTAGAATTTTTAACAAACTTCAAACATAAATTAGATTATAAAGAATTATGTTGTAATGAATATGCTATACCTTTATTAGTAGAATACACTAATAAAAATTATTTAAATTGGGATACATTAAGTTTAAATAAAAACGCTATATCTATATTAAAAGACAATATTGATAGAATTAATTGGGATAATCTATCATTAAATATTAATGCAATTGATATACTAAAATCTCATAAAGATAAAATAAATTATGAAAACTTAGCATTAAACAGTAATGCAATTGAATTATTAGAAGAGTATATTATAAATAATAAAAAATATTCAAAAACATTTTGGAATAATTTATCAACAAATCCAAGTATTTTCTACGTTTTTTAAATTATTCAAATAAGTATTCTTAATATATTATTAAATGCCTTTGTTTTCTCTTCTAATTCTTGTATAGAATCGTTTGTACTAAAAGTAAAAGGTGGTAATGATAATATTTTATAATTATATGGCATATTACCTGTACTTAAATGATTTGAATTCCAATAAGGATAAGTGTTAACTTTTAATAAAGAACCATTTTCTATTCCTTTTTGAATCAATAAAACAGTTTCATCAGATGTATCTTCAAATAAGATATCATCTCTAGAAATTATTGGTCCTTCGTGTAAAACTTTCTGTAATTTACTTAAATAATGACTTAAATTATTATTATTCGCAATTATATTAAAATCTATTGATCCAATATTTAGTTGTGCACAAAGATTATAAGTAGTATAATGATGATCACTATATAGTGAAGGATTATAATTTGCTTTTAAGAAATATTTTTTTGTTGTATCTATATTTAACTCTAATGTTGGTTGTTTTGTAAAAAATTTATCCATTTATCTTCTTCAGGATCATTATATTTTTCTTTTAACTTTTTAAGATAATCTATATCGTTTAAAACATAAATATGATCGGTTGGAAGTTGTTTTCTAATATTTTCAATCTTTGTTGGATTTATAATATCTGTTGGTGTTAGTCCTGATGTTAATTCGTTAATAAATTTTTCATATAATTGCGCATATTTACTATTTAAAACTATTGAAGTTTTAATTTTACTTTCATCATATGGATCTATATTTGGTTTTATTTTCCATTTTTTAATTTCTTCTTCTTTAGTCATATTAGGTATTTAATTACATATGATAAAATATTGAAAAGTATCAATGCAAAATAATAAAGTCAATTTTTAATAAAAAATATATAGTATTTACATATTATTTCATGATAGAAGGTATTATAAAAAATTATTATATTTAGGACTATTATAGGACTTAAAGATATATTATGGGGGGTGTATTATAAAATAATAAGTAACTAAAAATATATTTTATGATGATCTTATATAAAAAATGATAACTTGTGTGTAAAAACACAAATAATGACTGAAGAATTTCATGATGCACAGGAATATATATCTGACAATAAAATTACTTGAATGAGTGGAAATGTTCTTTTTGGAACATTAACTTTAGTATTACTTGAAGAACTAGATAGGGATCTACTGGATCTATGTTGTCTTATAGATAACATATTTTACTATAGAGATTGAATTATTTTTAATAATATAAATTGGTATAAACATTATTAAGAAAAATTTAATTATGAGTAATTTATATCAAATACTAGGATTAGAAAAATCTGCATCTGCCGATGATATTAAAAGAGCATATAAGAAATTAGCAGTTCAAAATCATCCTGATAAGGGAGGTGATGAAAAAAAGTTTCAAGAAATATCAAATGCATATGATGTATTAAGTGATCCAAAAAAAAAAACATGAATATGATAATGGAGGATTTAATAGAGGATCTAATCAAAATCGCGATGATATATTTGCACATTTTTTTGGTAGAAGATCAGGACCACAACAACCTCAAAAATGTAATGATATAATAAGATCATATAAAATAACATTAAGTGAGTCATTTACAGGTATAAAAAAAACTTTAAAAATTAAATTAAAATTGTTTAATTTAGATAAATTAAAACAATGTGATGATTGTAGTGGTGCAGGTAGAATTAAAAATATACGTAATATGGGTGTATTTCAACAAGTATTTGAAGCAAATTGTAATACATGTAAAGGAACGGGATCAAATAATTTAGATGAATGTGCATATGAGATTGAAAAAACGTTAGATTTAAATATTCCAAAAGGTATTCAAAATAATAGTAAAATATGTATAGATGGATGTGGTGAGCAGCCAAAAATGAGAAATAGAAAAGCAGGTAATTTAATACTTAATATTGAAATAATGAATAATAATACATTTACCCGTAATGGGAATGATTTATATTCATCAGTGAAAATTAATTTTATTGATTCTTTATGTGGAGCAAATATAATTTTTAATATAATGGATGAAGAAACTGTAAAATTTAATACATCTGAATTTAATATAGTACATCCTAATAAGAAATATGAATTTAAAGATAAAGGAATGCCAATACAAGGAACAAATAGACGAGGTAATTTATATATTGAGTTTAATGTAGATTATCCAATATTAACTGAAGAACAAAAAAATAATATAAAAACTATATTAAAAAATGATATATAAATGAAAATATAATTTAAAATGCATATAACATCTATGGTTGCAGGTGAAGAATTTGCAAATAAATATATAGATTTTAATAATCTTGGTAAATTAGTAATTGATGTAGGTGGTCAAGATGTTAATGGTTCTTTAAGAGAATATTATGAAAACAAAGGATTAAAATATATTTGTGTGGATATCGCAGAACATAAATCAGTAGATGTAGTAATAAAATTAGGTGATAAATTACCTTTCAGAGATTCCAGTGTTGATTATATAATATCTAATTCTGCATTTGAACATGATCCTTGTTTTTGGATGACATTTAAAGAAATGACACGAATCATAAAAGAAAATGGATTTATATATGTAAATTCACCATCAAGTGGTCCTTATCATCCATATGTTACTGATAATTATCGATTTTATGCAGATGCTGGTCAAGCACTTGCTTATTGGTCGGGTATTCAAGTTGTTAATGAACCTGTTTTTCCTGTTAAAGTAATAGAAACATTTAAAATATTGGGAACAGAATGGAATGACTTTTGTTGTATTTGGAAAAGAGTAGAAAATAAAGAAACTTCTCATATTTTACCAGAGGGTGTAGTAAAAACAAAAGGAAAATTGGAAAAAGCAGTAAATGAGCGTGGATATGAGACAATTAAGAAGAAATAAATAAAAAGTTATTAGGATGGATTTATAAATAACTAGTTTATTATTTAACTTTTATTATATAATTTAATGCTATTGATAATTGAAAAACATCAAAAATGATAAAAATGTATTATTCAATTTAAATTAAATAATAGAACTTTGTATAAAACAGTTATATATACTAGTGTTTAGTATTTCCAAGATTTGAATTAAAATAGTTATATATATGAGTGTTTTAATTTACTAAATTATTCTTCATATGCAGTTGCAAATACCCCTGTATCTTGATTTTCCATATAATTGACAAGTCCTGGTGATCCATAATAAAAAGTATTAAGTTCATCAATAAAATTAAATTCTTCTGAACAAGAACATACTAGATCTCTAGATTTAGTAGTATATTTATTCATATCAAAATAATTTACTTTGAAGTTGTTTTTAATATTGCCTTCTTTGCATGCACATTTTATTTGTGCAGTTCGTTTTTTAAGATCATATTTAACTCTATACATTGAATTATCATATGTATCTTTAGCAACTAAAGATATTTTATTAGCAGTAGTACTATTGGGTTTATAACATCTGCTAGATTTTATAGCTTCTTTATAATTGACGTGCCATAATACAGTGAGGAAAGTTAATACAATAAAAAGAGATACAATGAATGTAAAAAAGTATTCATAATAATCCATATTTATCTACTTATAACAATTTTTATTGATTAAAGCTGGTATATGTAGCAGTGCAAACATTTTTAAATAATTTATTTTTAATTCCATTAGTAAAATTATTATCTTCATCAACCTTATAATTTTCCATTTGTGTATTAACACATTGTTTAATTAAAGCTTCACGTTTTAATTCAGTCATTTGTTCATGTGTTAAATTATAAGTTTTTTTAGATATAGTATTTTGATTATCATTTTCTTTTAATTTTTTTTCAGTATCACCACAGATATCTTCAATTGAAAATTTAGAATCTTTTGAGATAGAGTTTTTAATTTTATTATACATTTCTTTTGAAACAGAATATTTAATAGTAGATTCTAAAATGATATTAACAACAATATCTGATACAATTTTACCACTAAATATAAGTTTATCTAAAAAATTAAAAATCCCAATTTGTTTAAGTTGTCCAATAGGAAAGAATGAGAAAGTTTTATATAATTCACATCCAATGGGCCATATTTTAGAGATTGGAATTAATAAAAATCTATAATAAATATAAACAAAGATTATGAAACATGTTATTGAAATGAATATAATAACAGCTACAATTAAAATATATACATTTTGAAAAATAACATCTAAAACTTTAAACATAATATTATAAATAATTCGTTCGCGTATGCGTCTATTTAGTTCAATAGATGTGGATAACCATATTTTTAAAAATTTATGAATAAAGAATGCTAAAATATATAAAATTGATAGAACATAAATAAGAACTATCATTTATATTTTACTAATAATTTTTATTAAACAATATCATCATTTGGTATAAAATTGTTCAAAACATTTAGAGATAGCAAACGCCAATCTTCATTAAAAATAGTTAAAATATCGTTTTCAATTTTATCACCATTAACAGCATTGGTTCTTATACATTCTTCAATATATTTATTAAAATGATGAGTAAAGTAAGTGTTATTTTTGATTTGAAAAGTAGAATCATATTCGTTAATAACAGAAGTTTTGAATTTATTAATATCTTTATGTTTCCTTAGTTCTTTGATAAATAGCTTAAGATTTTTATTAAAGTACATTTAAATATATTTAAAAATGATATCATTTTTTCATATAATATACAAGAAATGTTTGATATTAAAATAACTAAAGATCCTATTATTTTAATTGATTTAAGTTACTATATATTTTTTCGTTCTTTTGCAACTAATAAATGGATAAGTTTTCAATCAAATAATGAAGAAATTAACTTTATAGAAGCATTTGAAAGACATTTTGAAAATGATTTGAAGAAATTAACAAGAAAATTTAAAACAACAAGATCAAATATTTATTTTGGTGTTGATTGTTCTAGAACAACAATATGGCGAAATGAAATTTTACCTTCTTATAAACAACATAGGATTGAAAATCCTGATTTTGATAGAAGTATTTTTGATTATTTTAAATCAACTATTGCAATAAAACATAAATTAAAATTAATATGTAGTGATAATTTAGAAGCAGATGATGTAATTGCAATAATACATAAAGAAATTACAAATAAAACGAATGTAATAATAATAACAAATGATAATGATTATATTCAATTGAAGAATAATAATACAGTGATAATGAATATGCAATTAAAGGATATAACAATAAGGAATTTAATGGATAATTATATAATATATAAAGCATTGGTAGGTGATAAGTCAGATAATATAAAGCGTGTAGGTAAAATAAAAAAAGTAGAAGTAGAAAATTTGATTAAGAAGCCTTTAAAAGATATAAATGAATGGTTGAAGAATAATAATTTATTGGAAAAATTTAATATAAATATGAAATTAATAGATTTTAATAATATTCCTGAAAATCTTTCTAATAAATTATTAAGTAATTTAAATATTAAATAAAAATGATATAAACTGTAATTTTTATTTATTTAATAATGGACGAAGAAGAACTTTGGAACCTTATGGATAAAGCAGATATAAAAGATGTAAATTTGCCTAAAGAAATAAGTTGTTCTTATTGTTATTCAAAACAATTTATAAAAGACGATAATTTATTAACATGTGTTAAGTGTTATAATATTATTGATAATGTTATTGATTGTACAGCTGAATGGAGATATTATAATGGAGATGATAATAAATCAGAAGATCCTTCAAGATGTGGATTACCAACAAATGCTTTATTACCTAAATCATCTTTAGGATCTATAATAGGTAGATCTATGGGTGATAGTAAAGATATTCATTGGATACGTAAATTGCAAGCTTGGACTAATATGCCTTATAGTGAAAGAAGATTATTAAAAGTATTTGAAAAATTTACAAATAATACTAATAATAAAGGTATATCAGGAAAGGTGTTGTATGATGCAAAAATAATGTATAAGAAGGTATCAAGTATGAAAATATCACGTGGAGATAATAATGATGGTTTGATAGCATCATGTGTTTATTATGCTTGTATTATAAACAATGTTTCTCGTAGTATAAAAGAAATTGCTGAAATGTTTGAAATAACACCAATAACTTTAACAAAAGGTAATGCAAGATTTCAGAAATTGAATCCAATGAATGTTGTGTCATCTTCTCCACATGAGTTTATTTCTCGTTTTGGTTCTCAATTAGGTATGTCTCAGAATGATATATCAATATCTATTAAATTATCAAAATATTTGTATGATGAAGATATATTAAGAGATAATTCCCCAACAAGTTCAGCTGCAGGGATAATATATTATTATTGTAATAATAAAGGTATAGATATATCAAAAAAGTATATTGCAAATATTTGTGGTGTAAGTGAAGTAACTGTGACAAAAAGTTTTAAGTATATAATAAAATATGATAAAGTAATAAAAGATAATTATTTTTTAACAGCAAATGTGTAAAATATAAACATAGCGCCTAAAGTAGTTAAAAAATTTAAAATAGCAATTGATATAATAATAGGTATTATTATATATAACATTTGATGTTGTATTAAATCTTTAAAATCACTTTCAAGTAATTTTTTTTTTATAAAATTCATTATAAAATCAATATATGCCGGTTTATTATGCGTAGCAGTCATAATTTTGTTAACATTTTATTTTATTAAAATGATAGCATTTAACGCAATTGCAAAACATAATGATTTTTATATTTCAACACCGACTAATGATTATACAATAACATTAAATAATATTGATATATTACATGTGGTTGAGAATTCAGTAAAAAAATATGAATTAGTAATAAAAATAAATGAATTAAAAAATAAAAAAATTTTATCAAAAATAGAACAATTATCTCAAGAAGCAGTTATTAAAAATAATAATAAATGGTTTCAAAATAATTTGGAATATCAAGATATAATTGATAATTATATTCCATGTTTTGATGAACAAAATAATACATTAAATGTAATATTACATAATGACTATTCGCCTAAATTGGATGGGTATATGAATGTAAATGATTTAATGAATAATAAAAATAGTGTAACAAATATAACTATAAAATTGATTGGTATTTATATTAAAAATAATAGTTTTTATATAAGATGGTTAGTTAGGAATATAGAAAAAATTGAACAAACAGATAATGAAATTGAAAATATTCAGGAATTATTTGATTTAAAATATGAAAGATTAATTAATAAAATAGATAATAAAATCGAAGATTTGGAAAATACTAAAAAAAGTTTAAAAAAAATATATGATAGTAAAGATTTTGAAGCTTTTATCAAAAGTTTTTATCTTATATTAGATAAAATATAAATATGGCGGAAGATAACAACAAACTTGTTTTATACTTTGCTCTTTTGATACTTATATTACTTTTAGTTTTATTATTTCAAGCTTATAATTCAAAATGCAAAGTCTTCAATTATGAAAGTTTTAATAATCAAAGTAAGTCAAATGCAGATATATATAATGAACAAAATGTAATTAATGGAAATGGAATGTCTAATGATATTAAATATTCACCATCTGATCCAGAACAACCTGCATACACTGAACTTGTTTCTAACAACCAAAATCAAGTTAATACAAATCCTGAAACAAGTTGCTTTCCTAGAAGTAGTTTAACTGCTAAAGATTTATTACCTGCGGATTTAGATGCTACTACTTCTAAATGGTCTGAACTAAATCCTACAACCGGAGGAGCAATTGACGATCAAAATTTATTAACAGCAGGATGGACTGTAGGTGTAAATACTGTACAAAATTCTTTACGAAATCCTAATTTACAAATACGTTCAGAACCACCAAATCCAGTAAAACCTGTTAGTCCTTGGATGATTTCTACGATTGGTCCAGATACAAATCGTAGGGATATGGAAATAGGTTCGCAGCCTTATTGGGAAAACTAATATAAACATTAATTAGTTGAAAAAATATAATGGATAATCAAACAGGTAAAACTCTTAAAACTCTTTTATTATCATCAATATCAAAATATTTTAAGAATAATCCAAAACGCTTAGATCAATTTAAGAATATTATTCTTGGAAAAAGTTATATATCTCTTAGATTAATTGATTGGTTATTAACTCATTTTTCAAAAAATAATAATATACAATATTGGATTGATGATGACACTAAAAAAATTTATAAAACTTTACCTGAAAATATAAAAAAAGCAGCAAAATTACGTAAATTTAATATGTATATTGATTATCGTGCTCAATTAAAATCATTTAGTAAAATGTATTTTGATCCTTTTAGAAGACATGAACGTATTATATATAAATTAAATGATAAAGAAAATATAGAAACTACAATAGGACAACTTAATTTATTTCGTTGGTTTTTTAAAAATTATATTTTTGAATATATCGTTTCTAATTATAATGAAATTTCTAAAAATATGAGTTCTAAAAACAAACCTAATAACAAACATATTAATACAATTCAAAAAGAAATTAGATATATTAAATTTAATTAATACCTAGTGTTTTTATTTTCTGTTTTTTAGTTATTTCTTCGGGATCCCAAGATATATATAAAATATTTCTATTTGGTTCAGGTAATCCATTAACAATATAACCATTTTTTTTATACAACTTCATTAAATGTTTTATACATTCCTCTACATTAAATAAAGGATAACCTATAATATAATATGGTACAGAATAAAAAGTTGAATAACCATTATGTTCTGCAATTCTTTTTATTTTTTTATTACAAAGTTCTACAACTTTGTTATATGTTTTAATATGATTTTTATCTATATTTTTTTTTATATTATATAATTCATTTATACTTAAGATTGTTGTCATAATTTATATATAGATTAATATTAAATAATACATATATTATGTTTAATGGTGAAAGGAAAACTCCTAAAATAAAACCACAACCTATTGATTTATCATTATTAGAACCTTTAAATGAAATAATATTAGGTAAGAGAAAAATGAGTGATAATATTTTTGTATATAAGAAAAAATGTATCTAAGGGTGAATAAAGATAATGAAGAAGAATTATATAAAAAATATACGGATTCTGCGTGGAATTACGCTAAGAATTGCTTAGAATATGAACATAAATATAAAAATTATACTAATATGAAAAAACTTAATTATCCTAGTTATATTTTAAAAAATGAAAAATCTAAGCTTATTGTTGAATCTAAAAAACTTGAAAAAAGCTATGATATTTATGATCTATATTTAAATAGATTTTATGTAAATGATTTTACATTATAGTTATTATTTTACATTCATTATTTTTAGCTACAGATCCATATTATTTTCAAATTGTTATTTTATCATTTTTTTGGTCTATATTTATTATGATAATGACAACATACTTTTATTATTTTTGGTTCATATGAATATTTTATAACATCATATGAATCTTGTTTAGATGTTATAACATTATATGAATCTTGTTTAGATGTTATAACATTATATGAATCTTGTTTAGATGTTATAACATTATATGAATC
>MDSX01035501.1_pt1 | contig 10629 bp, 10 predicted proteins | sample 811141 | NCBI WGS metagenome assembly MDSX01 (sample SAMN05326642, study PRJNA326480) | marine metagenome | isolation source: seawater | place: Atlantic Ocean: South East | collected 2010
CGTAAAGGAGTTTTTCATGTTCTTTCAAAGTGATCGGGACCCAAAAACCCCAGCTACGTGGTTTCCAATTGTTTCGTTTGTCTACTTATGAAATAATAATTTCTTGATTGGCTCGTGGATAACTTTGCCAAATAATTCGATTGCTGAAATTATGTCTAAAGCTGGCTTTGACTGGCTTGCTATTGATCTTGAACATAGTTCGATCTCGATGAGCCAAGCAGAAGAACTTATCAGGGTAATAAATTTACAAGATATTTCACCCTTGGTGAGACTGACAAGTAATAATCCAGATCAGATTAAGAGGGTCATGGATATGGGTGCACACGGAATAATTATTCCTATGGTTAATTCTGCAAATGACGCTTATAAAGCGATAGAGGCAGCATATTATCATCCGACCGGAACAAGATCATTCGGCTTGGCCAGAGCTCAAGGATATGGATCAAACTTTGAAAATTATTTAGAGTGGAGTAAAAAGAATACTGTCGTTATAGTTCAAATCGAGCACATTAACTCAATCGATCATCTTGATGAAATTTTTAGTCTTGATGACGTAGATGCATATATAGTAGGTCCTTACGATCTGTCTGGCTCAATGGGCATACCTGGAGATTTTAATAATAAGGATTTCAAGGATGCGATATTAAGCATTAAGTCTGCTGCAAAGAAAGCAAATAAACCAGGCGGTATACATATTGTGGAACCAATTCCGAGTTTATTGGTTGAAGCTATTAATGACGGTTTTAGGTTCCTAGCTTATGGTGTGGATTTTACTATGATCAATAGTGCTTGCGAACAAGGCTTAACTAAGCTTGATGAAAAACAATAATTTAACTGTTGCAATTATTCCAGCCAGAATGGGTTCTAGTAGATTTCCTGGAAAGCCAATGAAGCAAATACAGGGAATGCCACTAATTGAGCATGCATATAGGAGAACGAGACTGGTTGAAAATATTGATTTTGTTGCTGTAGCAACATGTGATGAAGAAATATATCAACATATAAAAAATTGTGGAGGCGAAGTGGTTATGACATCTTCTTCACATCGAACAGCATCCGACAGAGCAGCTGAAGCACTTCAAATAATTCAAGATTCCCAAAAAAAAATATATGAGACTGTCGCCTTAATCCAAGGAGATGAGCCAATATTTGATCCCAAAGATGTGGAAAATGCAATAGACATAATTCATGAAAACACAAGTGAGAAGATTGTAAATTTGATGAACTCATCCAACTCCAAGAAAGAATTTCACGACTATAATAATGTGAAAGTGGTAACTGATTCTAATAATTATGCATTGTATTTCTCCAGAGAGGCGATCCCCTCTGAATGGAAAGCTGAAGAAAGTTTCAATTTCAATATTCAGACTGGTTTAATCATATTTAGAGCAAACTTTCTTAAGGAATTTCTAAATATGGAGGAAAGCAAATTAGAGAGAATTGAATCATGTGATATGTTGCGTGTTCTCGAGAATGGCCATAGAATCAAGATGTTAAAAACTCAAAATTTTAGCTTTGGTGTAGACACAATGAATGACCTTGAAGTTGTTCATGGATTGATGAATCAAGATGTATTCTTCAAAATATATAAAGATAAATAATGGATAAGAAAAAGAAAATAGGGATTGCAGGGTATGGCATCATCGGAAGAAGAAGGCACGACGTAATAAACCAAAATAAATATTTAGAGGTTGTATCAGCTTGTGACAAAGAATTCATAGATATTTCTACAAAAAAAGATGATTTTACTCATTATCAGGATTATCAATCAATGATTGATAATCAAGACCTTGATGCTGTTTTCGTATGTATGTCAAATGATATTGCAGCAGAAGTTACCATAGCATGCTTAAAACAAGGGATAGACGTCTTTTGCGAAAAACCTCCTGGAATCAATGTTGAACAGGTAAGGGATATAATAGCTGCTGAGGCAATTAATCCTGCAACTAAATTAATGTATGGGTTCAATCACAGATATCATGATGCTGTTATTGAAGCTCTGAGAATCTGCAAATCAAATGAGTTAGGAAAAATCATAAATTTAAGAGGGGTTTATGGTAAAGCTCGTCTAATCACTTTTAATCAGACTGATTGGAGAACAAAAAGAGAGCTCGCTGGAGGCGGTGTTTTGCTTGACCAAGGTATTCACATGGTTGATTTAATGAGATTATTTGGTGGGGAATTCACAGAGGTCAAAAGTTTCATCTCAAATTCTTACTGGGGTTATGATGTTGAAGATAATGCTTATGCCATTATGAGAACTCAAGATGGCGTTGTCGGCATGATTCATTCTTCAGCCACACAATGGGAGCATAAGTTTAATTTAGACATAACATTGGAAAAGGGTAGCTTAAATCTTGGCGGTATATTGACTAGTACAAAAAGTTATGGAGATGAAACGCTAACAGTTACTTGGGCTGAGGAAGATGATGTGCAGGGCAGTCCGAATAAGCAGACAAATAAATTTAACTCAGACTTATCATGGAAAAGAGAGGTGGATCTTTTTGCAGATATTCTAAATGACACAATTTGCGATAATGGGTATGCTGGCTCAGAAGATGCATTGAAAACCATGTCACTAGTTTTTGATATATATTACAGTGATAAAGAATGGAGAGAATATTATAATATTAAAAACCCAAGAGGCTGAGCCTTGCTTGGTTTAATTAATTTAACAATTTCTTACTAAATAATAATTAAATGTCATTTCCAGATAAGCAAATAAATAGCATAGATTCATTCCTAGATGGATATATAGAGCAGTTAACCAAGGGGCTGAGATCAATAGACTTAGACGAGTTTCAACGAATTGTTGAGGTGCTTGATAAATGTATCAAAAAAGAAGGCATAATATATACATGCGGTAACGGTGGCTCATCAGCAATAGCTGATCATTTTGTATGTGACTTCATAAAAGGAGCGGCGACAGACACTGACATTCAACCAGTAATTCATTCACTTTCTAGCAATATGCCAACAATAACGGCTGTTGCAAACGATATTAGTTATGAAGAAGTTTTCTCACATCAAGTAAGCAAATATGGAAAAGCTGATGACGTCTTAATATGTGTTTCAAGCAGTGGTAATAGTCCAAATATATTAAAGGCAATAACTGATGCCAAGAGCAAAGGTATGACCACCATAAGTTTTGTGGGATTTGGTGGAGGTAAAGCTAAAGATTTGAGTGAATATTGCATTCATATACCGATCGATAATTATGGTGTTGTAGAGGATATTCATCATAGTCTAATGCACATGCTGGCCCAATACATACGACTCGATAACTTAAATCATAAACAGGACTTAGATACTACGGTATTCTGAGCTTATCGCTGAATATTCACTAGCCTTATAAATGAATGAAATAAAAAATTTATTAGATAAGGTAAAGGTTATTGCTCAGGATGCTGCCAATGAGATTTATAGTCATTCAGGTAAAAACAATCTTAGAAGTTACAACTTTGACACTGAACTAAACAAGGAGGCAAAATCGACGGCCGATATTTTCTTAGAAAAATATTTATTATCTCGATTATCTAAATTTAACATACCTATTTTATCCGAGGAATCTGGATTACATGGTGATTCTAGTAATTCAGAATTCTTGTTTATTTTAGATCCTCTAGATGGAACCTTTAACTATGTAAGAGATTTTGGACCAAGTGCTATATCTGTTGCACTTTTTAAGAATAATATCCCACAATTTGGAGTTATTTATGATCTGAATCAAAGTCAATTGATATGGGGAGGAAAGGATTTTGGTGCCTTTATAAACACAAATAAAATTATGGTATCACGGTCAAAAGCATTAAATGAATCAGTCATCTGTTCTGGCTTTCCTGTTAGGTATGATATGAAAAAAATTTTCAATGATAACTTATTGGATATTCTTTGTAGATTTGCAAAAGTAAGAATGATTGGATCTGCGGCTATATCATTATCAAAAGTTGCCAGTGGTATTGCAGATGCATATTTTGAGAAAAATATAATGCTTTGGGATATTGCAGCAGGCATAGCGATAATTGAAGGCGCAGGAGGTAAATTTGAACTATCTCCAAAAAGAGATGAATATAGTTATGATGTCCTTGCATCGAATAAAGATTTATTTGATGTGTTAACTCGTATAACCTAAATCGTTTGTTTAAAATCGGATTAGGATTAAAAAAGTTCTTACAAAGGTAAACAGTTATGAAAATTGCAGTTACTTCTAGATCATTTTCAAAAAATACATTTCTAAAGTCTGAGCTCTTAAAAAAGTATCCAAATGTAAAATTTAATGATTCGGGAGCAAGTCTCACAGACAAGAACCTTATTGAATTTCTGAGTGAATGCGAAAAGGCAATTACGGCTCTAGAGGTAATAGATGAGGATATTCTTGCACACCTTCCGAATTTAAAAGTTATCTCCAAATATGGAGTTGGCATAGACATGATTGATCTAAAAGCTATGTCTAATCACGGGATAAAATTGGGCTGGCAAGGTGGCGTTAATAAAAGATCAGTTTCTGAGCTTACTCTCGCTGCCATGATTAGTCTCAGACATCATTCAATTTTTGCTAATCAAGAAGTCCGACAAAAGAGGTGGTATCAAGTTCGTGGAAATCTTTTGAGTAATGCAACAATTGGTATTATTGGCTGTGGCCACATTGGTAAAGATTTGGTGAAGTTATTGAGACCATTTGATTGTAAGATTTTAAGTTATGATATTGTCAATTATGCAGATTTCTATAAAGAAAATAAGGTAGAGTCCACCAATCTTGAAACACTGCTTTCAGATTCTGATATAGTCACACTTCATATTCCACTCGATGAGTCAACAAAGAACTTTTTGTCAAAAGAAAGATTATCAATGATGAAAGAAGGTTCTATTCTTATCAACTATGCAAGAGGTGGTCTTATAGATGAGCCTGCAATGAAGCAGAAAATACTAGATAAGAAATTATCTGGTGTGGCTTTAGATGTTTTATCGATTGAGCCACCAAATGATTTTGATTTGGCAACAATGGATAATGTATTTATAACACCTCATATTGGTGGGAGCACAGAAGAATCAATAAAGAAAATGGGATTGGCAGCAATTGATGGGCTTGATCAAGCTTTTGATCCAATTGAGTTAATTTAGACCTGATAATGAAAATAGTTTTTATATGTCCAGATAGTTCATCTTTATTATTGTTTTGCAGAGGAATTTTGTCTTATTTGAAAGGCATGCCTGGCACCATGAAGCTAGATGTAATTGTTGGAGATGATGGTGCGGATGAATATCTGAAAGATAATAACATTGGTTCCCTTGTAGTCCCTATCTATAGATTTTTTAGTATCTCAAAAGATACAAAGACATTAATAGATTTGTATAAAGTTTTCATTAGAAATAAGTATGATGTCGTCATAAACTTTTCTACCAAACCAAATATCTTGGGAACCCTCGCAGCTTTCTTCGCAAAGACACCAAGAATTTATTTTCATATTGTCGGATTGGGCTCTTTAAATATTGATACCAGTAGCTTGAAGGTTAAAGCATTAAGATTCTTCTTAAATAGCTTATATTCAATTTGCTTTAAGATTGCTGATAGTGTCTGGTTTACAAATAAGCATAACGTAAAATACTTTAAGGATAATTTATCTGTAGATGCAAGAAAAATAGTTTTGACTAGGAACTATCTGGATACGAATTACTATAAGCCTATCGATTCAGATGACATGGAGCTTCAGAAGCTTAGAGAGGAATTAAGCATAAAAGATGAAAAAATTGTTGTTATGGTTGCTAGAATGATTTGGTCAAAGGGCATAAGAGAATTTGTAGACTCAGCAGATATTATTGGCAGCAAATATAATAATGTAAGGTTTGTTCTTGTCGCTCCTCTTGAGTCTGGTAGTCCTGATGCAGTCTCTGATTCATTTATTCAGAAAATGCTTGAGCAAAAGAATCTTACATGGCTGCAGTTCAGAAAAGATGTTGTTAATTTCTATGCCATCTCTGATATATCAGTTCTGCCTACCTTTTATCAAGAAGGTGGTTATCCAAGGGCGCTCTTGGAGCCCATGTCAATGGGAAAGCCTGTTATCACAACAAATAATCCCAATACAATAGGGGCTGTTGATCATGATATTAATGGATTTATTGTGCAAGAGAGAGATACTCAAGAGCTGGCTAATGCAATCGAGAAAATTATCTTTAATGAAGAATTAATCAAAGAGTTTGGTAAAAACTCAAGGATAAAAGCGATGAGCGAGTTTGATGAGAAATTAATCATAGAGGAAGCATTTAAGTCAATGAATTTGAAATAATTACGCTATCATCTACATGAAATCTAACCTTGACGAGATACTAAAAATCTGTGTTTTTGAACCATATCCATTCGGAACCATGGATGGCAATATGAAAACACTTGACTATATACTTCGTTTTTCAAATAAGGATAAAATCCAATATCAGATCTTAACGACAAAAGATAATGAATTTAAGGAAAGGATTGATTCTATGGGAATCAAATGTGATGTTCTAAATCCAGAAGGGTCTCTAGCAAGTCATGGCGGACAAATATTATCAACATCCCGGATAGGGATGATTAAGACAATAATTGCTATGATCAAATACAATTTACTTGTCTATAAATACTTTAAAAAGAATAAGATAGATCTTTTATACTGCAATTCAGTTCGATCAATTTTAACAGTCGGCCTAGCTGCAAAGTTTTCAAAGATAAAGATAGTCTTATATGTCAAAGGTGAGCTAGCAAATCCAGTGCTAGATTTTGTAAGTTTTGTACTAGCAAACAAAATTGTTTTCTTTAGTAGATCAAATTCCAAAGATAAATATTGGATTCTACAGAAAATCTATAGATCAAAGATCGAAATTATAGAGATTGGTTTAGATCTTACTGAGATTGACTCTATTATCATTCAAGACAAGGAAGCACTGAATAAAAAATATCAGTTTCCAAAAGACACTATCAAAATTGGTTTTTGTGGTCGACTCTCTAGAGCAAAAGGACTTGATATTTTGATTAGTGCAATGAGAGAAATCGAATGTGATAGTGTAAAGTTATATGTCCTTGGCGAAGCAATCATTGATCATGATAAAATATACAAGGATTACATTTTTGATCTTATTGACGAATATGACCTCAGAGATCGGGTTATTTTTCTAGGATGGAGACTTGATCACCATGAAATTATATATCTGATGGATATCATTGTTAACCCCTCTTTCTCAGAGGGTTTCGGGAGGAACATATTAGAGTCTATGGCATTAAAAAAAGCCACAATAGCTACAAATACAGGAGGCTTGAGAGATACAATTGTAAATGGAGTTAATGGCTTCTTGGTGCCAATCAAGAATGTGAGTGCAATAGCAGAAAAACTTCAGTTTTTAATACAAAGTAGTGAAGCAAGAGAATGTATTGCCGAGAATGCTCGAAAGACTGTAGAAGATAATTTTCGTATAGAAGATAAGATAAATAAACTGAACGAACTCTTTTACAAATTATAGTTTTTATGAAAGTTGGACCTATAAAAAGATGAATATATTCCAAAGAATACTAAGACTTCTTTCTCAACCCCAAAGACTGCCTTATAAGCTATTTCATAAGCTTGAGAATTATTTAATTAGAATCATGCTTAGAAGAACCATAACGGTAAAACATAATAAAGTGAGTATTTTTACGATTAGGAATTTTGGTTTTTTGACTAAGTACAGGGCTTCAACTTTCTCAAGTAAAGAGCCAGAAACAATAGAATGGATAGATGGCTTTGGAAGCTCTGAAAGTCTTTTGGATGTTGGAGCGAATATTGGATTATATTCCTTGTATGCTGCATCGAAAGGAAATAGTGTAAGATCTATGGAGCCAGATGCATTAAATTTTGCATTACTAAATTTGCATATTCTTGATAATGGGCTGGAAGAAAATATCATTGCTTATCCCTATGCTATAAATGATAAGAGCGTAATATCACAATTAAATATCCAAAATTATAAGTGGGGTGGAGCTAACTCTTCTTTTGACAGAGTTGTTGATTGGAGAGGTGAAGATAATTTCAGTAGTCAGTTCAAACAGGGATCTCCAGGAATTACAATTGATGAGTTTGTAGAAGCTTCAGGTTTTAAGCCAAATCATATAAAAATAGACATTGATGGCAATGAGCTATTTACACTTAATGGAGCAAGAAAAACCCTTGATAGTAAGGATCTCAAATCTATTTTGATTGAATTATATGAGGGTAATCCAGAATACGATGCCTGTTTGGAGATTTTAGAGGACTTAAGTTTAGTACTTAAAAGTAAATCACATCCTGTAGGAAGTCATTCTAACAAAGAACCGATAAATCATATCTTTTCAAAAAGTCAGGTCTAGGATGAGATACAGTTGCAATGACTTGGCAATAATAATCCCTACAAAGGACAGGCCAAAAAAAATTTTGGAATTACTAGAAAGTATTGCTCTTCAGAAAAATAGAGCAAAGAGGATTATTATTGTTGCCTCGGGTCAGAATATCTCAGATATAGTATCGAGTTTTTCTAGCAGGCTTTCGGTAGAGTATTATCATACTAATCTTTATGGTCAGTTGATTCAAAGAAATATAGCTATAGATAAACTTGACCAATCGACAAGACTGGTTTGTTTTTTTGATGATGATCTAGTTCTTGAGGAAGATGCCCTGGAAAATATGATTTCATTTTGGAACGAATCTGACAAAGATACAGCTGGCGTCTCTTTCAATGTCATTAATAATCCTGAGCATAAGTGCTCAACAATTCAGAGAATATTAAATCTCTCTGTACCTGAGCAGGGAAAAGTTCTTAAATCAGGCATGACGACTCCTTGTAGCCCTACAGAGAAGGATATAAGAACACAATGGTTATGTGGAGGAGCTACAGTTTGGAGGCAGGAAATAATCAAAAAATATCCACAAAATAAGATTAAAGCCAAATGGGCTATAGCTGAAGACCTTGTATATAGCTATCCTATTAGTAAGAAATATCCACTCTATGTTTCTTCTAAATCATGCGTAAGGCATGAACATGTCTTTGATTACGTAGATAGCGAAAGAGAGTATTTTCATGGTATGGTTCAAACCTTATGGACGTTTTACTTCGTCGAGTCTAATGAAGACTTATCAAGAACACTCTTTATTTTTGTAACAATAACAAAAATAATTGGAAGGTCATTGCTTGGAATTTTAACATCCGACAAAAATAGAGTTAAATTTTCTGTAGGGCAGTCTCAAGGATTATTTCTATCCTTAAAAGCCTTGCTTAGAGGCCAAGATTTAATGGGTTTGCTTATTGATTAAGGTTAGTAATTATTCTACTGCTTGTCTGTAGATAATTATGATAATACAAACTGGCAAATTAACATCAAGCTATAACATGCTCAATCAAGTTATGCAGAATAAATGTTACTTTTTATCTTTTGAAGATTGCAAAAGTAGTTTATAAGTTAGAAACTTTACTCATTGAGAATAATTAGTAATCATAAGGTAACATCGAAAAAAATGCTTAAGTCTCTCTTACCTCCAATTGAAAAATATCATGACATTGATCATGTTGACTTCTTGGAATGGTTAGCGGTCAGGTTTTTGTTATTAAGTCTGATTATTTCTTCAGTTGGAAATCAGCATTTAGATTCACAGGTAGGAATGTTCATAGGCCAGCTATGCGGTTGGCTTTCATTAATTTTTGGGCTCTTTATTATTCTAAGATCTTACAAAAACTACAGGCTTTTTTTTCTGTTATTCTGCGGATTAATTGCAGCAAGATTCTTTAGAGTCGCAGTGGGCGATGTGATGGTTTTTCAGTCAATATATACAATATTTTTGGCTCTATTCTATTGTTATGCAAGTGCTGCAATGATTATTAAATATCCCTTGATAACAATAAAAACCATTAGGTGGATTTGTTATATCTCAGCCCCTTTAATGTTACTACAGGCAATGGGAATCGCTGAATGGAGTCATTATCTGAGAACAGATGATCATGGCCAAGGTTTTGTTCAATATCCAGCATTATTTTCTGATTATGGAGAAATCCCATTAACAACAATACAGACAAGACCCAGTGGTATTTTTCATGCAAATAATCTTTTATCATTATTTGCAGTTTTTGCTTGTGTATTGCAACTTGCAACTATACGTGACAAGCATATTTTTCCGAGTGACATGCCTGTTTTTTTGGTGGCAGTATTAACTATGTCAAAATTTGTATTTGTGGTCTTGATATTGATTTTTTTAAGGCAGATTGTATTCGCAGGTAGGTCTGAAAAAATTAGAGCATTCAAGCTAACTTTGCTTGTGTCTTTCTATATATCAGCATATGCATTTTTATTCCCCGGATTTTTTGAATATAACTTTTCATTTCAGAATTATTATCTAGGCATTATGATCAGACTATATGATATTTTAAGCGCAATGGATGGGATTCAAATGACAGGAGCACTTATTACAAATGCTGCAGGCGTAGCTACGCTGTATGAGTCAACCGGTGCACAAAGTGGGTATGCAATTATATTTTCATTACCAAAAGAAATTTGGTTATTAATAGGCATAATAGGCCTATTTGTTGCGTACAAGTTCTTAAAAAGAATAAATATACTAAGTCCGTATCATAAAGATATTGCAATCCTCTCAATGA
>MDSX01104277.1_pt1 | contig 10628 bp, 8 predicted proteins | sample 811141 | NCBI WGS metagenome assembly MDSX01 (sample SAMN05326642, study PRJNA326480) | marine metagenome | isolation source: seawater | place: Atlantic Ocean: South East | collected 2010
TGTGGCCCGACTTACCTTTGGTGCATAGGTTCCTGCTAGCAACTGGACAGCCGCTCAAAGACATAGTCGAAATGGACTGGTCTGACATCGATGAAGAGACCGGGGTGTGGACGAGAACCAAAAAACAATCTTCAACGGCCTGGGATCTGACCATTCCTGAGTGGGTGTTAACGTGGATTCCTAAATCAACCCTGGGGAGCGGCGTCTTTCTCGACCCGGATGGCAAACTCCTGACGCCAAACACTGTCTCTATACAACTTGACCAACATGTGTCTTCTATTGGTATGGAGGCTGTCACGGCCGAGGATATAAGGAACTATGTCCGGGAGCAGATGACTGAGCTTGGCAATAACGAACTTGCCGCACAGGTCGTGGATCAGGCTGAGGCTATTCCCACAAGTCGTGTCTCTTTAGAAGACCAGGTGGTAGCCCAGGCCACGCTAATGGAGCGTTGGAGTTATCGCCTACAGGAAATCGTTCTAGAGGGGGGCACTACGTTGGGTGACACTCCGCTCAGTAATTCCCACTAGCGGTGCTGCCTTAAAAGTGGGCTAAAGGAGACAAGGTAAGGATGGCAACAAAGCGCTATCAGGCGATTTGGGATCGGATATGCCGAGGCGAGCGAATTCTGCTGGATGGCGCTACCGGTACCGAGTGTGAACGCCGAGGCGTACCTCAGGTCGTGAACACCTGGAACAGCGGCGCTGCCCTCTCTCACCCCGAGATCGTCCGCGCGATCCATGAAGAGTACATCGAATGCGGCGCAGAGATCATTATCACCAACACCTTCAGCTCATCGCGTCATTGCCTTCGTTCAGCTGGGATCGAAGATCAATTCGAAGAACTCACCAAAGCTGCTGTCCGGCTTGCCAATGAGGCAAGGAGCGCTTCCAGCCAGTCCGGGCTGTTGATTGCAGGAGGAATTACGCATTGGATATGGACCAAGGATATACCGTCTATAGAAGAGCTTGAAACCAATACCCGTGATCAGGCCATGCTGATGGCAAGCGGGGGATGCGATCTCATCATGCTTGAGATGCTGAGCCACATCGACCGCTTGCTTGCCTGCGTTGACGGAGCCAAGGCAAGTGGATTGCCGGTCTGGGCGGGTGTGTCGGCAAAACCGATAGATGGGAGGATGTGCCTTTTGGGCGGCGAACCTTTAGAAGACGCGCTTGTCGCGCTTAAAGAAAAAGACGTTCCTCTTATCAATATCATGCACACTGAAGTCGACCATATAGACGCGTGTCTCGATATCCTAAAAACTCACTGGCAGGGCGCAGTCGGGATCTACGCACACGTCTGTCAATTTAGTAAAGACGATACGACAGCAATATTCGACGATATGATCTCTCCCTCAGACTATGCCCAGGTGTCCAAACGTTGGATGGATCAGGGTGTGCAGCTGATCGGCGGCTGCTGTGGCGTTCGCAAGGAGCACATCTGCGAACTGCGGCAGGTCGTCTGAATACTGATAGCGCGCCGACACTCCAGGTTACTTAAGCCTCAGAAAAAGCGGTCCATGTTTAGACTGAGCACACAACAAAAATCAGATTTTGATCGAGATGGATTCATCATTGTCGAACGGTTGATCGATGATGATACCCTCGAAAGATTGAGAGACAGCTTCGAGGCGCTTTTTCGGGGCGAGTTTGAAACCGGGGTATGCCCTGATGAGGTCAATTGGCAGGAAGGCACCGGAGACCGCTCCCTGACCCGACAGATCTGTAATGGCTGGAAAGCGAATATCGCTATCGCCAGCGTGATTACCCGCCCGGATATTGGTGAGGCTATCGCATCGCTTGGTAACTGGCCCGGCACTCGGGTGATGTCAGATAATGTCCTTTGGAAACCCCCACAAAGCCGACCGCTTGGATATCATCAGGACAATTCGTTCCTCAGCTGGTATCGCCCCTCTGAGCTCCTGAGCTGCTGGATTGCCTTGGACGAAACCGCCCGGGCCGGCGGTACGGTTGAATTCGTACGCGGCTCCCACCGTTGGCATCACACCGAGCCCGAGGGAGAATTCCACGGACCAGAAGATTACCGACGCTATATGGAGATGGCCGCTGACCGACAAGGAGTTGAGCCCGAGATCGTTTACGTCGAGGTACCGAAAGGCGGTGGCTCATTTCACCATGGATGGACCTGGCATGGCTCAGGCTTCAATCACTCCCAAAACTCCAGGCGCTCTTTGGTGATGCACGGCATGCGGAGCGATGCGACCTACGACCCTGCGCATTTCCACGAAGGCACGGGGCCGATTTATAGCCGCTATAAAAGGCTTGGAGACAACACCATGGACGAGAATTACTTTCCCATCACCTGGCGGGCCGATGGCTACCGAACTCCCGCAATCGAGGATTTCTTAAATGAGCAATCAACTGATCATAGACAGTTAGGCTAGCGACACTTAGTCTTATCGAAGACAACGATTCATCATGCTCATTCTCAATATGGAGATCGGTCTACAGTCTATGTTGATGATGAAAGAGATTTTCCAAGAGGACTTACGAGCACAGACTGATAATTTGCAATCCGCAAACTCCGCTAGTTTACGATTGTGTTTAAAACTAGCAAGATCCTCTCAGTAGAGTCGGAGGTACTCGGTAACCTCCCAATCCGTTACTGTCTGATGGTATCTTTCCCATTCGTCGAACTTATACTGAAGGAAAGAGTTTCGCAGGGGCTCACCTAAAACCTTTAGGGCCAGTTCATCGGTTTGAAGCGTCTCCAGCGCTTCCAGCAGATTGCGCGGCAATCGCTGTGCGCCAGATTTTCTGATTGCCTCAGAATCCATGTTGTAGAGGTCCGAATTCAACGGTTCGCCTGGCGAATATTTGTTTACAACTCCTTCGGTCATCGCCGCTGACGTCATGGCAAGAGAGAGATATGGATTCATGCACATATCAGCAGCCCGATTCTCGATACAGAACCTTGTCTGGGGCAACCGCAACATCGCTGAGCGGTTATTGTAGCCATAGGTCATGTGCGTAGGCGCCCACGTTACCGTGCCACCTTCAAAGCCCCCCACTCGCGGAACCAGCCCGTTATAAGAGTTAACCGTTGGGCAAGCAAGAGCGGTAAGTGCGCCGCCATGACGCAATAGACCTCCAACAGCGCCATAAACAGGGTCTGCCCACGACCCCTCTGATCCCTCAAATAGGTTCTTATCTGGTTCATTTATTGGACGCATCGAAGTATTAAGGTGCGCTCCCGAGCGCCAATCTCCAGTCGTTGGTTTAGGCATGAACGTCACAAACATTCCGTGGCGTTTGGCAATCTCTTTTAGTATTACTCTTAAAAATATGAACCGGTCTGCCATTTGAAGGACATCGGTGTAATGAAAATCAAGCTCAAACTGAGAGTACGCTCCTTCACAAACCACATCGTGCATGTTCCAACCTAGATTCTCAACAATATCAATCATTTCTCCAAGGAAGCCCATTGAATCTATTGAGTATTCAACGTCGTAACCAAATGCCTGCCTACGGGGTCTTAAGCCCGTTCCGCGGGGGTCATCATCAATCGCCTTAACCGGTTGACCATCTTCCCACTTCATCACGATGAACTCAGGCTCGATACCTGCATAAACCGAATACCCTTGCTCCGCAATATCAGCGACAGCCCGCTTCAAAAGACTTCGGGGACAAATGTTATATGGACTACCCTCCCACCAAAGATCAGCAAACACCCACGCACAACTTGTATCCCACGGGCAAATTACCAGACTATCAAGGTCCGGCAACGGAATCTGATCGGAATCGGCTGGACTGAGTTCAGGAACAAAGGAGACCGAGTGCACAGCGAATTGTGGTCCTTTACCCATACATAGCAATTCAAAATCACTTATCGGCACAGGTTTTGTCTTTGGACTTCCCAAAAGGTCAATCCAACAGGAAAAGATATACTTGACGCCCGCTGCTTCTAGCCTTTTTTTCTCTTCTTTAACCCGCTTTGGATCAGGAAGTGCCTGGATAAATCTCTCTTCAGAATTCTTGTTCATGACGTTACCGTTAAGTGTTTGTAGGAACTGACGAATTAATTCTCATCTTAATGCGTCTCGCAATATGAACTGGTTTTTAAACATCTCGATACCTGACATCACTTCAAATTCTGCAACATCCACCCGGCCGTAAAGTTCATCTTCAATAAATTGGCGAAACTCTCCGTCCGTACCGCAAACAACTTCCACTAGCAGATCGAAGCGACCTGCAACCCAAAATATAAACGTAATCTGATCTAACTCAGCAAGACGCTTAGCTACCTGGCGCGGTAGGCTTTGGGGTGCTACTTTTAGGCCGATCATGGCGTCAACCTTGTAATGAATAGCCATTGGATCGATGATCGCGGCAATCTGAAGAGCCCCTGCCTGTTTCATTCTTTGCACACGGTTTCTTATTGTCCCTTCAGAAATCTTGAGATGTTTTGCTATTGTCGAAAACGCGATCCGGCCATCTTGTTGTAGGTATTCGAGTATTTTTCGATTGAGTTCATCAAAAATGGGGTGCTCTGAATCTACCTGGTTGTCATACTCTGACACATCCTCGCCCTGGCCTTTTTGCCTCAAGGCTTTGCTCGACCGAACCCTTTCCCCACGAAATAACGTGGCATTGTTAGTCGTCAACTTCTCGTCCTCGCGCAAATTTTCGCACCATCGCTACGAATTTCGCAGTCATATACCCTGATAGATTGTTTTTTCAACATAACTGTAGCATATGCCTTGCAGTTTTCATAAACCAAAACTAAAGTGCGTTACAGCATTATCAGCCAATCTTGGTCGGCTTCCTTGAGGTGATCGAGACCGAACAACGAAACAAAGTGGAGAGTCCCATGTGTGGAGTGTGTGGTTGTAGCAGTGAGAATCTAACCGTGGAAAGTTCAGCAGTCACCAATGGCAAAGGGAATTCCTCTAACCGGAATCACCATCATCGCCCTGAAACCCAGCACAACCATGCCGATCTACGAAGTCATTCTCATTCGGGGGCACCATCAACCGATGAGGAAGACCCCTCTCGCAGCGAACATATTCATGTAACGCGACACCAGAACTTAGGGCATGGAGATCCAGCACTTATCGAGATCGAGCAGGATATTCTTCATCGCAATTCACAATACGCCGAAGCGAATCGAGTCCTCCTCAATCAGAAACGAGTTCTGTGCCTTAACTTAGTCTCTAGTCCGGGGTCGGGTAAAACCACTTTATTAGAGAAAACAATAAATGCCTTAAATGACTCCGGACAGATCTACGTTATTGAGGGCGACCAACAGACCTCGAATGATGCAGACAGGATTCGGCAGACTGGGGCCGTTGCTGTACAAATCAATACGGGCAAGGGGTGTCATCTTGACGCACATACCATCGGACATGCTTTGGATGACTTGAGAATCGAGCCCGGCGCTTTGTTATTTATTGAAAATGTCGGTAACCTGGTATGTCCTGCCAGTTTCGATCTCGGTGAGCGACATAAAGTGGCGCTTCTATCAGTCACTGAAGGAGAAGATAAGCCAGAAAAATATCCCGATATGTTCGCCGCTGCGAGCGTTATGCTTGTAAACAAGATTGATCTGCTTCCCTACGTTGATTTTGATCTAGATCGATGCATCCAACATGCTCGTGAAATCAATCCGGGCATTCATGTGATCACATTGTCTGCCCGAGACGGTGAAGGAATGAATGAATGGTTGGACTGGATTTCTGCCGAGCAGGGATCAATTACGGATCAAGTCTTACCTCAACCCCAATCTACATTGTCGCAACGACAGCACGCATAGTCCGGAGCCAACAACACAATTACTCATCAGGCATATGTGAAATGCATGAACTCACAATAGCGCGGAGTTTGATCGACTTGGCTTCCGAATACGCCGAAGAAAACCAAGCCCGAGCCATTGATCACATCTTTGTACGACTTGGAGTCCTATCTGGAATGCTAAGGCCACTGCATTTTTGTTTCACATCAGCAGCTAGAGGGACTATTTGCGAAGGGGCAAAACTTGATATTGAAGAGGTGGCGGTGACCGTCGAGTGCTCCCACTGTGGCCAGGTAGGCTCTCCAGTAAACCAATATAGTCTGCGGTGTCCTAATTGTTTTTCCAATACGGTCAAGATTGTGACGGGTAATGAAATGCAGTTGGTCAGCATCAAGGTCATAGAAAACTCGGATGATCATCGACCCCTTTCTTGAGTAACAGCGTTTTGTAGGAAATTATCGAAAAAACGGTTGGAGAGCGGGCAGTGGGATTTCTCTCCTCATAACCCATCATCACCCAATAGACAGGCAACCCAATGGCAGATCAACCCAAATGGGAATTCGTACCACATCAACACAAGGGCCCGGTCCAGCAGAGCGGGAAAGACGATCATATTGTTTCACCAAAATTACATAACGGTGCATTCAAGTCAGCCGGGCTAACAACCTTTATGGGTGCTCCTTATTGCCCGCCTGAGCGAGAGGCAATCCGCGCCATGGATGCCCATGTCTGTTTTCTCGGCGTACCCTGGGACCAAGGACAAATGGTACGGGCTGGCACCTCACAAGGTCCGCAGGGTTTGAGAGAGGCAACGACACAGTACTTTCCATACATGTTCGAATATGATGTTGATCTAATGGAATTTTTCCGGCCAGTGGATTGTGGCGACATTCCTGTTGTTCCTGGTAATAACGAAAAAAGTCACGACTACATCTATCAATACATAACTGAATGTTTGGAAGGCGGAGCTAAAGTCATTCTCTGTGGGGGTGACCACTCGGTACCAATACCAGGCTCACGAGCACTTTCTGACTTCCATAAGTCAGGAAAGATCGGCTACCTCCATGTCGACTGTCACTTGGACTCTGCACCAGACTGGGACGGGAATCCAAATACCAACTGCTCCGGACCCGCACGGGCTTTTGATCTTCCCAACTGCGATGGCAGTAACATGGCTCATATGGGCTCACGTAATGGGCTTAACCCTAAAGACTGGGTTGATTTTTGGGTCGATAACAATGTCCACATGGTGCCGATGCAGGAGATAGTCGATCGAGGAATAGACGCATGCACCAATGAAATTTTTGACATTGCGTGGAAAGGTACGAACGGAATTTATTGGTCCTGGGACACCGATTCGCTTGACGCCAGTTGTATGCCAGGAACTACTGCACCTGAAACCTTTGGGATCAAACCGCGTGAAGCTCTGGAACTGGCCCGAATTGCTGGAACATTCGGGGCAGATGTTTTTGAGATATCAGAATTATGTCCTCAATACGACGTTAGCGACATGAGCACAAAATTAGTTTGCTGCATGATTTATCACTATTTGGGTAGTCGAGCAGAAACCCTCCGAAACAGCGGTCAGCGTCCGTAGTTCAGGCCGAATCGTCATTTAATCTTATTCACTCACGGTATTCACATGAACCCAGCAAAAAACTACGATCACCTTTTCTCTCCCCTGGGTGATCCTGAAGATTTCAAAACTCTCGGAGTCATTACTTTCCTTCGTTCTCCACAGGTATCTATGGAGACAGACGCGTTAAAACACTCTGGCGCCCGGTATGCATTCATGGGCATTCCTTATGACGAAGGCAATGTTGGAAAGCCGGGCTCCGAAGATGGCGCCCAGGCGTTTCGCATGGCGAGTTATGAGTACTTTCCCTACTGGTTTGAGTATCAAGTCGACCTCGAAGGCCACTGTGTAGACTGCGGCAATGTGAGGATACCGAAAGTTTCTCCCGAATTAGCACACGAGCGGATCTATCGAGCAGTTAGAGAGGTGCTTCGATCTGGGCTAATCCCCATCATTTGTGGAGGCGACCATTCAATTTCGATCCCGGCGTCGCGCGCACTCTCTGATCATATCGGCGAGAATGCTCGGATGGGATATCTTCACCTTGGCGCACACCTGGACATGGCAGATTCCTGGGCCGGGGAAAAAATGACAAGCCCTTGCAGCATGGCCCGGATCACTGAGTTACCGAACGTCCATTCGGACAATGTTGCCCATATTGGTGCGCGGAATTCGATGAATCCAAAAGATCATGTTGAGCTCGCGGAGTCTAGAGGGATTCGCTACTACTCCATGCGAGAGGTTTTAGATCGCGGCATCGCTCCTGTCGTCGGAGAAGCTGCCGAAAAAATCTGGGACAACACAGCGGGGCAATATCTCAGCATCAACATGAACGTCATGGATGCCTCAGCTGCTCCGGGAGTCACCGCGCCCGAACCTGGTGGTTTGGAATCGAGAGAAGTCATGCAGCTCGCTACTCTACTTGGCGAAAAAGGAACGCCCAGCGTTATCGAGATTTCTGAACTGAGTCCAGTCTATGATGTTAGCGATACAACTTCAAAACTTGCTGCTTGCATCATCCTGAGACTGATGGCCGCTAACTGCAAGGAACGCGGGGAGATCGTCGAGCAATCGATCCGAAGGGGTGATTGATTCGCTTAGCACTTCTACTGTGCTCTATCCTTAGCGAGATTTAGAAGATCCGCCCACTCGGCCGAATTTTTCATGTTCCTGGAACTGAGGGGCAATGCGCGCTTATTCCTTTACCACGCAAGTGGCCCCTCAGTTCCGAGCTCATCAGGCCTTTTTTCAAAATACGAAAAGACCTAGTACACGAATAACTCAGCGATCTTAATCCCCTGACTAGGCCAAACCGGCGTCTTTCAGCTCAGGGATGGGGCCATCGTAGTATGGTAATTTATCTACTCTAGGCGTCCAGCTGCCGTCATCGATGCACTTCTGGATGTGCGCGGTGATTTCTTCCATTTTGGCAAACCATACATTTCCTTCAGATCGGATGTCTTCGATCATCTGAGCCATACGATCACACCTCGCCAGCCGACCGCTAACAAAAGGATGCCACACAGTTACCCACAGTCCTCCGTACTTATGCATAGCCCTGAACTCCGACATAAAGACGTTCATGGCCTCGTCTGGAGACTTGATCGGCATCATATAGTGCATATCCGGGGCATGGGTGTAATGCGGCCAATCATCCATTCCCCAGTGGCTGGGTAATTCGATCACGCTACCTTTTTCTGTTTCCAGAATATATGGCACGTCGTCACCCATCAAACTTGCGTCATACGAAAAACCCTGCTCAATCATGTAATCGATTGAATACTTCGAGTAGTTGTATAGGGGCGCTCTCCATCCTCGAGGTTTTTGACCAGTCATTTTCTCAATAACCGCAATCTGCCTCTCGAACCAATAAAGCTCGTCCTCCGGGGAGAGTTTATTGGGGTTCTCATGAAGGTATCCATGCGCCGCGATCTCGTGACCTCCTTCCAGAATCATCTCGACAAGATGCGGATATCTTTCCATGCACCAAGCTGGATAGAAAAATGTCTGCTTGATCTCCGCGCGCTTATAGACTTCAAGAATACGAGGTATTGCGATCTCGTCATACTTCAGCCAAGACATGGTTGAGAGCATCGTCGGAGCCCGCTCACGATGCTCAAGGTGCAAAATGCTGTCTGTATCAATATCAAAAGTTATGGCACAAGCGCACTTAGCGCCATCTGGCCAGGGGACAGGATTACTGATCATTTTTCCTCCTTTTAATTAAAAACATGTTCTGATCGTGAATAATGGATTATTTAACTGCAACACAATCGGCTTGAAACAACAGTCCGGATTTTGGCAATTCATGGACTCGCACTGGAGTAATTGCTGGGTGACTATTTGGACAGATCTGGGCCCAGGCCTGACAGGCCTGATGGAAACGGCCCTCAACTTCACTATCCTCAGCGACAATAAACAGGTTCAACTTAACTACATCATCTAAGGAGGCATCTGCTTCCGCCAATACCTTTTCCAGTCTGTGGAATACTTCCTTGACCTGCTCCGGGAAGTCGTCTGGGAACAGAACCAGACCATCAGATCCCAACGCAGTCTGGCCCCCCACGTAAATCTCCCCATCAGCCATGACGCCATCTGAGAACACAGAAGGCTGATAGCGGCCGCCCAGCTCTCTCGGTGCCAGGACCTTAGTGTCTGAATCGACAATTGCCATTGCGTCAATTTCGAGATCCAATCCCGGATACAGAAGATCAACTGCAAACGCCGTGATTACTGGTGCAGGCCCCTTTATGTAATCCTGCGCGACCTCCATGATCCTATCGACGAATGCCTGACCGGTACTAGGATCTGCGCTGTCATATTTAAAACAAATCTTGATCCGTAGGAGATCCGCAAATGACGCACCGGCGTCAGACAGTATCTGGCCGATGTAGTCATAAATATTCCGGGTCTGAGCATCAAGGTCCCCAACATGGACCGGGCTACCGGCCTTGTCCGCGGAAATCTGTCCGCCAACAAAGATGCGCCTACCAATTTTCCATCCCTGGGAGAGTGGTACAGCAATACTCCAGTCCCAACTGCCCTCCGGCATAATCCGTTGACGGTTTCGTCTTGCCTCTCCCCTAAGCGCGACACCCTCTATTTGAATCAACTGACCTTCATAGGGCATACCCTTGGCTCGTACCGCCGTAGCCGCCGGACCTGGGTCGGGAAAATACTCCAAACGTACTCTGGTCATATCTTCCCAGAAAGCAGTGGCCTCCTGGTCCTCTCCATCAAATACGTAGTAGGTATTGAGCCGAACCAGATCCTCCAGTTCCATATTCAGCAAGGCTAA
>MDSX01087921.1_pt1 | contig 10626 bp, 9 predicted proteins | sample 811141 | NCBI WGS metagenome assembly MDSX01 (sample SAMN05326642, study PRJNA326480) | marine metagenome | isolation source: seawater | place: Atlantic Ocean: South East | collected 2010
AACTTGGCCTTTCCTGTAAGGACTTCTCTGCGCCCCATTAAAGAACATTCACGAGAGAGTACAGCAGTATAATAATCTTGGTGGATTTCATTTTTGAAATCGAGGTAACTGATTTCTTTCTGTTTATCTGTCATAGTATTTGGATAGAGCTAGGTTAAACTCGTACACAAATATACGTGATATTGGACCTAGAAGAGTCGCTTAAAAACAAAGAGAACGAACAACGTAATCACGATAAGCAGCGCAACTTGAATACCGCCGCTTCGGTAATGAACTTTGTGCATGGCTAAATCCTTTCGATAGCTAATGAATAGATAAATTAGAAAGGAGATTGCAAAGACTCCAGCAAAAACCCAATGACCCGATGTTATGTTTTCCATAGTTACAAATTTACTTTCTTTGGAGTAGATATAAACAACAAATGAAAAAGCAATTAGATCATGTGGAGAAATTCCACGACACCTTTGATATTCCGAATAAATATACTCCTGTTGCAACAATTGATGATAGTCTCATAGACCTTAGATTTAAACTAATGGCTGAAGAGAACCAGGAATACCTTGAGGCTGCAAAAGATGGTGATTTAGTGGAGGTAGCAGATGCGCTAGGAGATATGATGTACATTCTCTGTGGAACTATTCTGAGTCACGGAATGCAACATAAGATTGAGGAGGTCTTTGAGGAAATACAAAGAAGCAACATGAGTAAACTAGGGCAAGATGGTAAACCAATTTACCGTGAGGACGGTAAGGTATTAAAAGGCCCTAATTACTTTAAGCCTAATATTGGAAAAATCATTGAATAATTTTTGGGCGAATTTCCTCTTTTGTCGTGCGTAAATCAAAGGCAGGTGTACACCTAGGAAGGGTTTTCATATCGTCCGAAGCAGAAGACCACGGGACATAAGATGCTTCTCCGCCGGGGCCAGCTTTTACCTTATTGGCCTCACCGTCTTTGAACGTGATTTCTATCCAAGAGCAAGAGCTTTTGCTCATTCCTTCAACGATCCCTTCGTCATTAATACTATGGCTTATATTTTCTGCATTTCCTTCCAGTTTTAGCGCATGAACTGCATTATTTAAAAAGTTCCCTTCTAGCCTTTTACCTATGGCTTGGTCAAAATGGATAGAATCTTTGGAAAGTGAAGTTATTGCAGCATTACCTATTAAGAACAAACTGTCTAGCTTCTCCTCTTTAAGTGTCATTAAGGAAGAATCGCAACTAAATTGATTTTCTTTACTCCACATGAGCGGTTTAGGGAATAAGGTTAGAACATCTGTCTCTTCTTTAAAATTAAAAAATCGGCTATTACCTTGAAAATTTGTGCTAAAAAAACGGGTGTTGAACAAAAGATCTACCGAATGAAATTCTGACGAGTCCTCTCTTATTTTTAAAGTATCACCTACCGCATATAAAGTGTCTTCATCCATTCTTTGGCGGTAATAAACCGGGGAGTACGCATTCACATAGTTTGGTTTCTTGACGTAATCAATATAATCCGATTCTAGCACCAAACCTTGAGCACTATCCGCTACCAGCGCTTTGTTGAATAACTCTCCACTTTCGTTATCTAGGTTATAACTGATAGAGTCTGCTTGAATAAAGCTTTTTGGTGAAGAAATACTTGCACCATCTCCAAGATATAATTGTGATTTGTTAGCCTCATAACGGCCTACCTGGCAATGAATAGTGGTGCTGTCTTTAACTAGGGTAGAGGGGCCAGCAAAATCATAACTATCCTTTGAAGGGTAATATATCAAGGTGTCTGTCAACAACGTATACGCGCTATCTATAGCTTCTACCGAACCCCGTAAACGAACGGTTTCATACCGAGTGTTATACGTCCCAAGATCAGCAGTGAGTTCTAATTGGTTCCTAAAAAGTGTACTTCGTGTGGTGTAATAAGCATTTGCGGTATTTCTATCATAGAAAAGAACGCTTGTACCTAATCTTGAATTAGGTGTGATGAGCTTGACATCTTCTTTGATAATAAATGTTCTTGTTTGCCCGTTGTAATCCAATTGCTCTCCTGTTACAACAGTAGTATCTGCCTGTACAATCTTAACATTACCAAATGCTTTGAATTCGTTTTGTGGCTGAATAAGAATGGCGGAATCACTAGTCATTACAGCAACGTCTTGTTGTAGTCCTACATTGCCCTGCAAATAGTATATCCGTGAACCGTCTTTCTGCTTTTTAATCTCAAGGTGATCTGAATTGAGAATGCGTATAGTCTTCTGCGCCTTTAGGGAGGTGCAGACAAAAAGAAGGGCCCATCCAAATAGAAAGGCCCTATTCATTATTTTCTCATAATAGTTTGCGCTCGGTCTGGCCCAACGCTTATCAATGAAATAGGAACACCTACTTCCTTTTCAATAAAGTCAATATATGCTTTGAAACTAGCAGGAAATTCATCTTCTGATTTCATGGCAGTTAGGTCTTCATTCCAACCAGTCACTTCAGTTAAAATAGGCTCAATGAGTCCCTCTTCTAGCTTGTAGGGCAAATGGCTAATTACCTCGCTTTTGTATCTGTAAGCAGTGCAGATCTTCAGATTACCTATTCCACTTAAAACGTCTGATTTCATCATCATCAATTCAGTAACGCCATTGACGTCAATAGCGTATTTCAATGCAGGTAAATCTAACCAGCCGCATCTTCTTGGACGACCAGTGGTTGCACCAAACTCATGTCCTTGCATTTGAATGGTTTTACCCGTTTCATCAAAGAGTTCAGTAGGGAAGGGACCGGAGCCCACTCTTGTACAGTATGCTTTGAAAATTCCATAAACGTTTTTTATCCGATTTGGAGCAACTCCAAGTCCTGTGCATGCACCTGCGCAGGTCGTATTGGAAGAAGTTACAAATGGATATGTGCCAAAATCAATATCTAATAACGTGCCTTGCGCTCCTTCTGCAAGTATTGTGCGCCCTTCTTTAATTGCCTGATGAATGTAAGGCTCACTATCAATGATGTCAAGTGTTCTTAAATATTCAATTGCTGCGAACCAATCCGTTTCTAATTCACTCAAATCATAAGAAAAATCGGAGTAGCCGCTTAATAGTTGTTTGTGTTTTTTGACAAGGTTTGAATACAGTTCCTTAAAATTACTCAGTTGAATATCACCAACACGCAGACCGTTTCGTCCTGTTTTGTCCATGTAGGTGGGGCCAATTCCCTTCAAGGTTGAGCCTATTTTCTTTTTGCCTTTTGCAGCTTCACTCGCCGCGTCTAAAAGGCGATGAGACGGGAGAATTAAATGCGCCTTACGAGAGATCTTTAATCTTGATAATACGTCTGGCTCTTGATCAATAAGTTTATCTAGCTCTGCTTTAAATATCACTGGATCTATAACCACTCCATTTCCTACGATATTGCTTACATCTTTATGGAAGACACCCGAAGGAATGGTGTGAAGTACATGCTTTTTGCCTTCAAATTCTAAGGTATGACCTGCATTTGGACCTCCTTGAAAACGCGCTATAATATCATACTTGCGTGTTAGAACGTCAACAATTTTTCCTTTTCCTTCGTCTCCCCACTGAAGACCTAAAAGTACATCTACGGCCATGTTTAAGTTAAATTAGGATTCCTTCTTCTTAGCGTAGAAGTAGAGGCTGTGACTGCTTACGTCTACATCGAAGACTTCCTCGATAGTTTTTTTTATATTTTCAATTCTTGGATCACAGAATTCAAAAACCTCACCCGAATCCAATATTACATGATCGTGTTGCCTATTGAAATAGGACTTTTCATAAAAGCTTTGGTTTTGACCAAATTGATGCTTTCGGATTAATCCACACGTGAGTAAAAGTTCAATCGTATTGTACAACGTAGCTCGTGATACACGATAATTCTTAGCTTTCATGTTTAGATACAAGGTTTCTACATCAAAGTGGTCATTACTTACGTAGACTTCTTTAAGTATGGCGAAGCGTTCGGGTGTTTTCCGTTGCTTGTTTTCCTCAAGAAAAGTGCTAAATACTTTTCTTACTTGTTCTTGTGCGTTTAATGGGCTCATTCGAGAACTAAAGCGCTAAAATACTTCTACTAATTGAATTTACCCACCCTATTTACACTGTTGATTCCTTCCAGTGCTCGGATATTGTTAATAGTATCTGTTAAACCTACTTTGTCTGCTACTTCAATGGTTAATTGACCTGTGAATAACCCGTCGTCTACAGAGAATGAAATAGCCTTAATATTAATATTTAAGTCACTCGATATAATTTTGGTTACATCATTTACAAGTCCCACACGATCTGCCCCTGTAATTTCAATATTTACTGTAACCTTTGTGCGTTCAGTTGTAGTCCATGTAGCCTTCATGACTCTATTTGCAAATCTACCTTGGAGCATCACCGCATTAGGACAATCATGTCTGTGTATCTTGATGCCTTCTGCTGTTGTTATAAATCCGAATACTCGCTCTCCCGGCAGGGGGTTGCAACATTTTGACAAAGTATATTCCAATTGTTGCTCATCATTTCCGAAGACCAATTCTACTTTATAAGTTGACTCCTCCTTGCCTTTACTCTTTTGTTCTAACTTGGTTCTAGCGTATGGACTCTTTACAATTCTTGATTTGAAGTAATTGACTAGGCCGGAAGTTTCCCTAGCATATTGCCTTAATTTCTTGTTATCTATGACGCCTAGGCCAACTTTGTAAAACAATTCTTCTGGGTTTTTCAGTCCAAAGTAATTCACCAATTTTTGAATGTTGCTTGAAGTAGCCTTGAGTTTCAATACTCTAAGCTTTCTTTCTAAAATGGTATATCCTTGCCCGGAAATTATTTGTTTCTCACGCTTTAAAGATCTTTTAATGCGTTGTTTCGCTTTACCTGTTTTAACGAATGAGAGCCAATCGTCTTTAGGTTCTTGTTTTACAGAAGTAAGAATTTCTATCTGATCACCGGATTTCAATGGAGTACTCATAGGGACTAGTTTGCCGTTTACCTTGGTTCCAAGGCAATGAGCACCCACCTCTGAGTGTATGTCAAAAGCGAAATCTAAAGCTGTTGCGCCTTTAGGTAAAGTTAGCATTTGGCCTTTTGGAGTAAAAACGAATATTTCTGAAGCAAACAGGTTCATTTGAAAACTCTCTATGAAATCTTCATCATCGTTTTCTGGATCTTCTAAAAACTCCCTTATACGCATGAGCCAGGAGTCTAATGATATTGATCCTGAGCTATCTTCTTTGTACTTCCAATGAGCAGCAAAACCATTTTCTGCTATGTGGTTCATTCGAGTAGTTCTGATTTGAGCTTCCACCCAATGACCGTCTGGTCCCATGACTGTAGTGTGTAAACTTTCATAACCGTTGCTCTTAGGTGAAGAAATCCAATCACGTAATCTCAAAGGATTTGGACTGAAGTTTTCTGTAACCAATGAATAGGCTTTCCAACAATCTGCTTTTTCTTGTTCAAGGCTAGAGTCAAGTATAATACGAATCGCATATTTATCATATACCTCGTCAAAACTAACTCCTTGGTTCTTCATCTTTCTTCGAATGGAGTAAATACTTTTTGTGCGTTTCTTTATTTCAAATTGAAGACCCGCAGCATTTAATTCTTTCTCAATCGTTGAAACAAATTTTTTGAGGTAAGACATATCCGCTTTTTGCAGAGAATCCATCCTTTCTTTGATGTCTCTATATAATTCAGGATCAGTATACTTAAGGCTCTGGTCTTCAAGTTCAGTTTTAATCTTGTAAAGACCCAGTCTGTGCGCTAAGGGAGCATAAATAAATAAGGTTTCAGAGGCTTTGGTGAGCTGTTTATGAAAGGGCATACCGTGCATGGTTCTCATATTATGCATGCGATCTGCGATCTTAATGAGAATAACTCGAATGTCATCACTAATAGTGAGTAACATTTTACGGTAATTTTCCAACTGCATGTTTTGATCAACTGTAGTAACACCGCTTATTTTGGTTAATCCGTCTATCAATTTTGTAATGTTAGCACCAAACATGCTATCAATATCATCCAACGTATAATCAGAGTCTTCAACAACATCATGCATGAGTGCTGTTGCAATACTAGTTGGACCAAGCCCTATTTCTGTTGCAACAATTTGAGCTACTTCAATAGGGTGAGTGATATAGGGTTCACCTGTTTTTCTTCGTACTCCATTATGCGCATCATTTGCAAGGCGGAACGCTCGCTTAATGAGGTCAACGTCATCTTTATCCGTCTTGTATTCAATGCTATTCAGCAAGTCACCGAAAGCACCATTAATAAGCTTGTTATCCTTGGAATCCCAATCCGTCATTAATCTATTAGAAATATAGTTGGACGTTTATGTAAATCGGGAAGATTACCTACCCAATCCGCTACAGTCTTAGTTCTAATGTACTCATTTTCTAAAGTGATGTCGCATGCAATACACAATTTAGTCTCGGGATGGAGAATTTTGAGCAACTCTAACATAAGCTTATTATTACGGTAAGGAGTTTCCATGAAAATTTGAGTAATTCCGTCCTTTATGTCCTTGTTCATTGCTTGAAAAACACGTTTACGGATTTGATGATCAAAGGGGAGGTATCCCCGGAAAGAAAATTGTTGCCCGTTGAAACCACTCGCCATCAAAGCCAAGAAAATAGAGGAGGGACCAACAAGTGGGATGACATTGATCCCTTTCCTATGTGCAATGCTGACTATTTCTGAACCAGGATCTGCTATACAAGGAACGCCTGCTTCAGAAATTATTCCCGCATTTTTACCGTTTTCAACGGGCTTTAAAAAACCAGGTAAATCTAACGGGTCTGTGTGCTTGTCTATAATTTCTATTTGTATCTCTTTCTGTATTTTATTGGGCAGTAATTTTTTAATATAAGCCCTTGCAGTTCTTTCATTTTCAACAATAAAATAATCCAGTGATTCAATCGTTTTTTTTACGTCCTCAGGAAGTATGAATGAAAAATTGTTTTCCCCTAATGTATTGGGTATCAGAAACAAATTACCCATTCGTGTTATTTTTAAGGAATTCATCTACTGCTAAGTCAAGCATGTCAAATACTTTTTCAAATCCATTTTGACCTCCAGTATACGGGTCAGGCACTTGACGATTTTCATTTGGATAAATTTCATTCATGATTAATTTAACTTTTGCCGCGGATTCGGCATTAGGTGCTATTCGCGTAAGATTACTGAAATTGGACGAATCCATTGCGAAAATGACATCGAATCGGTCAAAATCTTCAATTTCGAAGGGCCTAGACCTTTGTTCATCTATAGCAATTCCTCTTCCTTTAGCCGTTATGATAGATCTCGTATCTGGGCGCTCTCCTTGATGCCAACCGGATGTCCCTGCACTATCAATTCTCCAATTATGAGGTGCTTTATATGCTAGAATTCCATGTGCAAGAGGAGAACGACAAATATTCCCGAGACAAACCATTAATACCTTCATAAAAAAAAGTCAATATCCGAAGATACTGACTCTTTCAAGCTTTCGTACAATAAATTTAAGCGAGTGTTAATCTCTTTTGGAGATCGTCAACATAAGTTTTGAAACGTTTATCTGTTTCCTTGAGGTTATTTACCGTACGACAAGCATGTAAAACGGTTGCGTGATCCTTGTTCCCGCATTGCTGGCCTATGGAGGCTAAACTATTTTTAGTCAGTTGCTTGGAAAAATACATACTTAGCTGACGCGCTTGTACTATTTCTCTTTTTCTAGTCTTAGACTTTAATAATTCAAGAGGCATATCGAAATAATCACAGACAACCTTTTGAATAAAGTCTATAGAAATTTCTCGAGTAGTGCTCTTTACAAACTTGTCTACCATAGACTTAACTAGTTCCATGGTGATTTCCTTTTTGTTCAAGGAGCTTTGGGCAAGAATACTTATGAGTGCACCTTCTAATTCCCTCACATTGGAATTAATTGAATAGGCGATAAATTCGACAATATCGTCATCCACTTCAATACCATCATTGTACAATTTTTTGCCTAAAATTGCCACACGTGTTTCAAGTCCGGGCTTTTGTAAATCTGCACTCAATCCCCATTTAAACCTACTCAACAAACGTTGTTCCATCCCTTGTAATTCAACGGGAGCGCGGTCTGATGTCAATATAATTTGTTTTCCATTTTGATGTAAATGATTGAATATCTCAAAGAAAACATCTTGTGTCTTTTCCTTTCCTGAAAAGCTTTGTACATCATCAATGACTAGGACATCTATCATTTGATAGAAGTGAACAAAGTCATTTTTAGTATTATTTCTAATACTGTCTATAAACTGTTGTGTAAATTTTTCGGCACTTACATAAAGAACCGTTTTCTCTTGATAGTTATCCTTTATTTCCACACCAATCGCATGAGCAAGGTGTGTTTTTCCTAAACCAACGCCGCCGTACAACATTAAAGGATTAAAAGCAGTTCCTCCAGGACTTTTGCCAACAGCCATGCCTGCAGATCTGGCAAGCCGGTTGCAATCTCCCTCAATAAAGTTTTCAAACGTGTAATTAGGATTGAGTTGACTATCAATATTTAGCTTTTGAAGCCCTGGAATTACAAATGGATTTTTAATGCTTTTTTCATTTGCGAGGGCCACTGGCATATGAACACTTTGTGGCTTATGCTTGCGTCTTCCTGAACTAGGAAGTTTCATTGTGGGAGGGTTGCTATTGTCGTATGTGTTTTCTAAAACAATACTGTATACCAATTTTGCTCCTTCACCCAACGATTTTGTAATTCCAGCTTTTAATAACTGAATATAATTCTCTTCAAGGTATTCATAAAAGAATTTTGAAGGGACCTGGACAGTGAGAACAGAACCTTGATTTTTAACGGGTTTTATAGGAATAAACCAAGTAGCATAACATTGTTCATCTACATTGTCTCTAATAAATTCTAGAGTTTCATTCCAAATAGTTCCTACTGTCTTATTCATGGCTCATAAAGTCCTTCTCGACATTGTTCAAGTCTCGAGAGTGTGATTTTGTTGTTTGTTAAAAAAAGGGGTTTTTAGCGGGGTTTCTAAATCCCGTTTCATTGCAATACAAATCTGTTGATAAATTCCTTATCAAAAAAATTTTTTTGGGGTTGTTTGTGTAAAAAGTTTTTCTTAGGTAACGTGTAAACCTTTGAAAATCAATGGCTAGTTTAAAACACCATTTATTTTTGGTATTTAATACTTTTTATAACGCAACGTGTTGAAATAATGTGATTTAAGATTTAATATCTCATTGTTTTCTTGATGAATCGAAGCGTACATTGGGCAGATGAAAAAAATTAATTTAACGGGCTTACATAAATTACGTCCAAGATATTCTGAAACTGATCAGATGGGTGTGGTATATTATGGAAACTACGCCACTTATTTTGAAATAGGCAGAGTTGAACTACTCCGATCAGTTGGTATGACTTACGCAGAAATGGAACGTGGTGGAACCATGCTTCCTGTGGTTCATATGAATATTGATTTTAAAATTGGCGCTAAATACGATGAGGAAGTAATTCTTGAAACTTCCATAACGGAAGAGCCATCAAGAAAGATATCATTTTACCACGCGCTCAAAAACAAAGAAGGAAAACTACTGGTAAAAGGGGAGGTTGTTCTTGTTTTTGTAGATACCAAATCATTTAAACCAAAACAGTGTCCCGAAGAACTCAAAAAATTACTTTTTAAAGCTTCTTTAAAATCGTTGTAGCACCTTCTTCATCTTGTAAATGAATAATGAGCGGTATTTCAATTTGAAATTTGCTTGTTTGTGTCAAAGATCCCGAATCAACTAGCCTGCCATCTATCGAATAAAATGTATAATTATATTCTTGCTGCTCCGGTATTTTTATGGTGAATCCATCTCCATATAACAACTCGGGAACAACTGAATTTTCAGCTTCATCAAGACTTACCAGAGAAAGTATATTTTTTGGAGCTCCAAAGGAATTGTATATGTAATTGCTGTAAGCCCCACCATTAATAAGAGAGTCTGCGGAGAGAATATTTTTTCCTATATCATTCAAGCTTTGAAACGACATCAATTGGTATAGGCTCTCCAAAATAATTTTATCCGCCATAGAATCATTAACAGAAGGATTCGCAGAAAACTCAAGCATGGCACTGGTAATGATATCTGTATGTTCATAAATTCCAAAGAAAACTAAGTTTTGATAATTTTTAAAGCCATCGTATGCAGCGCTGCGACCGTCCCAAAAAGTATTGTTACCGTCCCAATCAAAAACACGGGTGCTAGTCACTCCATTAAGACGTCCATAACGTTCGGCAAAAAAATCTCCTAAGGCCTCATCAAAAGTTCTACGCTCCGTACCGTTGGTTGTGCCAGGTGCTGCTCCATGACTAATGGCATGTCCTAATTCGTGAATAATTACATCTGCATCTTCCGCGTCGTCTACGCCTCCTTCTCCAAAGAATAATCTTGGAGGAGTTGTGCCCCAATTAAATAGGCTGTTATCTTGACCATTTAAGGCTTGTGGGTCCACTTGAATAGCATAATTCAATATGTTGTTGTAACCAAGAGACTCTAAGTATTGGTTTTGCTTTGTAATGTGATAGGTGACCATCACTTGTTCAAATTCATCAGAAGATCTTCCATCCAACCATTTAGACGGATCCGTGCTAATAGGGATGTAGGGAGCATCAAAATCCAAAAC
>MDSX01040331.1_pt1 | contig 10623 bp, 3 predicted proteins | sample 811141 | NCBI WGS metagenome assembly MDSX01 (sample SAMN05326642, study PRJNA326480) | marine metagenome | isolation source: seawater | place: Atlantic Ocean: South East | collected 2010
CGGGCCACCGCGCGCACAAGAAGCTGCGCACCGTGCAGGAGACGCTGGGCGCGCCGCGCGCGGAGAACCGCGCGGCGCCGCCCGCCAACGAGCGTGGCGGCGCTGCGCACGGCCCAGCGGCGGCGACGACCGCGCCGGCGCGGTGGCCCACGCGCGAGCTGCCGGACGCCAACCTGCGCCACCACATCGAAAGCACCTACTTCATCAGCATCGACGACGGCTCGCAGGACCGGCACGGCCACACGTACGTCCCCAACGAGGACGAGTTCGGCCAGCTCGCCTTCCCCCCGACGGGCGACACAAAGCGGGGCACCGGCTCGCTGCTTGCGGTGCGCAGCGGCAAGTTCCCGCACGCCATCGTGCAAGCGAAGATGGGCCTGCGCGAGAAGCGCAAGGAACCGCACTACGCGTGCTACGCGTCGCACAAGATCGAGCTCGTGGTCCGCCTCTGGAAGTACGGCGCGGGTGGGCTGGTGTACAAGTGCTCAGAGACCGAGCTGCTGGACTTGATCCGCAACGCCTACCCGCTCGCGGAGCGCAAGGATTGGGGCTACCTCGACGACCGGATGGTGCTCTTCCTCTCGCTGCAGCTGGCGAGCGATGCCTTTTCCAGGTCGCCCGCGCGCGAGCCGGCGCATGCCGACATGTTCAAGTCGCGCCCGGAGCACGGGTTCCTGCTCCACCCGAACGAGTCGCCGCCGTGCACGCTCAACGGCGGCAAGCCGAGCTTCTACGAGTTCGAGATGGAGCGGGGCGTCGCCAGCATCGGCTTCAACGTGCGCAGCAAGTGCACGTCGGGCAACCTGCACGAGCACCGCAAGTGGGGCTTCTTCGAGTTCCACGTGCACGCGATGAACCCGCACCTGGTGGGGCTCAAGGGCTTCGAGGCGCGCTCGCTCCCGTTCCGCATCAAGAGCGTCCTGCACAACGACGTCAACTCGCACGAGCGCTATGTTATGAGGGACAACGTCGTCACGCCCTCGCCGCCCGAGGACGCCAAGTGAGCGACGGGCGCCGCGCGCGTCGCATGGGCAAGCGGTCGTACCGCGAGTGGGAGGGGGGTCCGAGGTACATGAAGAAGTGGCACGGGCGCAAGGGGCCGCCGTCGCGGCGAGAGCAGCCTGTGGCCCCGACAGAACTCGTGTGCTTCTGGTTGTGCGTGCTCCTGGGGTTTGTGTGGGTGTTTGTGTGTCCCAACCTGCGATGATTTAAATTGAAACTACGTTACCCGTTTTGCCTAGATTTCCCACCACGGCTTGGCACGGTCTGTATCGGTGTCGTACCCTTCCTCGTCCTCCGACGACGACGCCGGCAGCGCCGCCGCCCTCCTCGATGTCGCCCTGGGCGCCGGGCAAGGTGCGTCGTCGCCGCTGTCGTCGTCGTCGGTCGACACGTCGTCGACGGGCTTGCGGTCGCGCCCCACGTGGATGCCCTTGGTGAGGACGCGCTCATACCGGTAGAGCTCGAGGTTTTGGTCGAGCACGTTGTCGCCCGGGGCGGGGCTCGGCTCGCCGGCGTGGAACCGCTGCACCACCTCGGCGCCGCCGTGCCGCGCGGCCTCCACTTCGCTGTTGAGGTTGCGCCTGTCTTGGGCCTCCTGCTCCCACTCCTCGTCGGTCTGCCACCACCACCGCGGCGGGGGCACACGGAGGAGCGCCGGCGGGGCGTTCCCCGTGGCCTCGTCGCTCAGGTCGTTGGGCGTCAGCTCGGACCACCTCGCGGGGCCGGGCCAGCTGCCTGGGCGGCCGCCGAAGCAGTAGCGCGTGTTGCGGAACGGTCGCTTGTGCGACGTGTCGATCAGAAGGAGGTCGTTGAGGGTGGGAACGGTGTACCTCGGGTCCAGCCGCATCACCCACTTGTTCAGCACCTGGTCGTAGTCGTAGTTTCCCCTGCTGGTCATCAGATCGAGGGTGGTCCCCAGCGTGAGCTTGCGCCCCTCGATGCTCTCGTTGCCGATCTGGCTGAACAGGAGCTCGGCGTTGCCGTACAGCTTGCAGAAGTTGCGCATGCCCTCGCGCGACAGCAGGTTGAGCTTCCAGTCGCTCGGCAGCCGCCGCTCCTTCATGTCGACGAAGCCGCGCCCGATGAGCTGGTACATGTGCGACAGGTCGGGGCCCAGCTTTTCGCCGTCCTTCTCCGCGCCGAGGCTGATCGCAAAGTTCATGTACTTGGGCACAAACAGGTGCTGCTCCTCCTCGCCATTCGCGTCGGTGGTCTTGAAGGTGGTCTGCAGCGTGAGGCCCGCCTCGAACATCTGGTACCCGAGCGCGGCCACCTTGACGATGTTGCAGTTCTTGTACGAGGCCTCGATCGCGTCCTGCGCGTTCTTGAATCCCGTGACGCACAGCCGCAGCGCGATACCGTTCATGTCGGTGATGGGCGGCGGGTCGGTCCCGAAGGGGTCGCTGCCGTCGGGGTCGCAGTCGGCCGTCAGCTTGTCGTCGTCCTGGCCGTACAATATGTCGTCGTCGCCGCGGGTCTCCGGCGGCTCCGTTTCCAGGTACTGCCACACGTCCTCCCAGTCGTCCTCCGCGTCCACGAGCACGGGCGCGTCGTCGCCGAGGTCGGACGACGTGTCGCTGAAGGGTTGGCCGAACGCGTACGCGCGCTGCGCGACCCCCTCGAGCGGGCTGGCGCCGCTGGGCGACGCGTCGCCTTCACTCATGTCGTCAAACAGGTCGCTCTCGAACACCCCCTCGTCGCCCCCGCCGTCCGCACCGCCCTCGTCGGCCGTCGACGTCATGTCGATGTCGGACTCCGGATCTTGCGCGTACTGGGGCTCGTCGGCCACGACCGGCGCAAGGTTGTACGGCCGCTTCTTCTCCTGCGCGACGCCGTCGCCCCGCCTGTAGCACCGCGTCATGTCGAAGCGGTACAGCTTCTTGTTGATGGGCACGGGCTCCTCCGCCTGCGTCGTGCCAAGGCCCTTGCCCTGCAGAAAGTCGGACGCGCTCAACGCGTCGTTCACCTTCAGCTCCGCCTGGTAGTTGGCGTACGTCTGCGCGTCGATGGTCGGCACGAGCGCGTTGGGCATCAGCGTGCCCGTCGGGAGCGCGGGCGTGGTCCCGTCGCTCTTCATGAGCGTGAACTTGTGGTTCCTGAAGCGGTTCTCTGGCAGCCGCGGGTCGAAGGTGATGGCCACGAGCCGGCTGCTATCGGGGTCGATCCTGATGTCGCCGGGCGAGGCGACGATGTGCGCGTACTTGTCGTTGTCGGTGTACGTCGTGTAGAGCAGGACCGTCAGGCCGTAGTGCGCGGCGAGGATGTCGGGCGGCGTGTCGCGGCGGATGCGCCCCCTGACATAGTCCTTGTGCATGCGCAGCCACGCAATCTTGCACAGCAGCACGGCCCACTCGATGCGCCCGTTCTTGCCGATCATCTTGTTCACCGGGGCGCTGATCAGCGTGGGGTAGAGCGTGGCATTCGTGGGCTCGCTCCGCCTCGGCGACTCCTCCATCCAGTTGCTCGCTTGCTCGAGCAGCCAGACGGCGTCGCGGCTGAGGGACGCGATGGGCGCGTTGACGACGCGGAGGGGCCCGTCCGGCTGCCACCCCTGAAGCGCTTCGTTGAAGTACCACCGGTTTTCCATGTTGAACACGCGGAGCGCCTCGGCGTACGCCTCGCTCAGGTCGTAGCGGCTGCCCTCCGCATTGTCGTTCGCGCCCTTCCGCTTGTTCTTCACCGTGGACACCCCCTGCGGCGTGTCGCGGCGGATGCTGGAGCCGGCCGCGTACTCCTCCTCGCTGTCGCTCTGCTTGTCGGCGTCGTCGTCCTTGCGCAGCCTCAGGAGGAATTTCAGGAGCCTGCGCCGGTTGCGCTCCAACGAGTCGTCGATGAGCACGAGCTCCTTGGACGACAGGTACTTGTCCCCATTCCTGAACTCCTCCACGTGGAACCAGGTGCCGTAGTAGTTGGTCTCCCGCGCCTCGAACCCCTGCGCGGCGTAGTACGCCTTGTACCAGGCATCCATCCTCTTGGACATGTCCTCCGGGTAGTCGGTCGGGAAGTAGCTCCGCGATGGGACCAGGAAGTCCGGGCCGACGGGGAAGCTCCACGGCTGCTTCACGACGAACTTTTCCCACGCGCTTCGGGTCGTGCGCTCGTCGATGCGGGGATTGCACGGGTCGTTGGTCACGTGCACGTCCATGAGCGTCTTGACGGACTGGATGCTCCCGGTCAGGCCCTTCGAGATGCACACCGGGAGCAGGGTCGCCGAAACGCACATGTTGAGGTTGTAGAAGAGCGGAAGCGTGTCGTCCATGAGCGCCTTGATCCTGTCGGCCTGCTTGATCACGCTCTGCGCCTCGTCGCGGATGTGCAGGACCCACGAGTTGACGCTGCTCGCCAGCTCGTGCAGGGTCCTGTTCGTTAGCAAGAGGTGGCTGCTCTCGTCCTCCGAGTACACCTGGATCGACCCCGGCGTCAGGTTCTGCTTCGGCCTCCAGTGCATCGCGTCCACCTTGGCCTCCAGGGCCTCCTTTGGGATCTTCGAGTTAGGCGCCACGCCGACCAGCACCCTGCCGCCCAGCTTGACCGCAAAGGACGCCACGAGGATCGAGAGCGCCGACTTGCCCATGCGCGGCGGCGCTGAGCACATGATGGGCGCCATCGGCGGGTTGGTCAGGTGCTCCTCGGGGTCGTAGGCCAGGTCCTTCCCCGTGTCGATGTCCCGCTTCAGCACGTGCGTGGACTGGTCCTTGTACGTCTCGTACAGGTACGCGTGGTAGTTGGCGACGTGCGCCTGCCGAATGATGCGCCGTGCGATGCCCAGCTCCGTCGGGCTCTCGTCCTGGTGGGCGTGCGCGTGCTCCATGTTGAGCAGCTTCGCGCGGTACTGGTCGTGCAGCGATCCGGTGCCCGCCGTCTTGTAGATGCTCTTGGCCAGCTTGATGCACCGCCGGTACTTGAGAATGTGCGCCACGTTCTGCACCAGCGAGGCCATGTCGAAGCCCTTGGTGATCTGCACGGCCGGCAACTGGTCGTGGCTCGACCCGATCCGCCGCAGCATGCGCAGGTGCACCACCACGAGGCGCCACACAAAGAGCGTGTTTGCCGGCCCCTCGCCCTCCTCGAGCTCGCGCTGCTTGAGCGCAGTGAAGTGACGGGCCGCCGCCGCCTCCTTCTGCTGGTAGGTGCGCGTGGACGGGTCGAGCGCCTCGCGAAGGAGGCCGTGGTACATCGGCGCCCACTCGTCGTGGAATCCGATCTTCGACTTCCTACTCCTGAGCGCCTCGCGCTTCCGCAGCATCTGCACCTCTCGCGCCGCCACGTCGTCGATGTCGTCGTCGAGGTCCTGCACGGGATCGGGCTGGTTGTAGTAGGCGCGGATTGTGGCCTCGCGCAGCTCCTCGATCTTTTGGATCGACCACGCGTTGCTGGCCGAAAAGTACGTCTCGCGCTTCTGCGTGCTCTCCGCGTCGGCAACGAACTCGGACCACACCGGCTCCTCGCGGTACATGGGGTGCAGGAAGGCGAGATCAAAGCTGGGATTGCGCCCGGCGCGCTGGCCCGTGCCGTACCAGTTCCCGTCCCCGTCGTGATTGGGCAGCCGCTCGTCCTCCTCCTTCGTCGTGACGGGGTCCTCCCCCTCAACGCACCAGCCGGCGTCGCTCATCCCCGAGGGCTCCAGGTACCTGTGGATGTGCACGTCCACCGCCTGGTAGTCCTTGCACTCGAAGGGACCATCGTCCTCCTCCTCGGTGAGCGGCGGCAGCGGCAACTCCTGGTCGCACTGGATCGCGCGCAGGCCAAACATCGCCACCGATGCGCGGAGCTCGTCGAGGTCTTCCATGCGAAAGCGGATGCGCGCGATGGCCTTGGTCTGCTCCTCCTTGACCTCGGCCGGGTCGCCCGTCGCAACCTCCGCTTGCATGTCGGCGTACACCCGGTCGCGCAGCAGGTCGAGCTCCTCCTCGACGAACACGTTGGGCTCGGGTTGGCCGATCGGCGTCACGTACGCGAGCGCGCGGTCCCGGAGCATGTAGGCCCGAAGCGCCGCGATGGCGTCGTGCAGGAATTGCACTTGCTGCGGACTCAGCGTTTGGGGAAGCGACGCGTACTCCGGCGACCCAACGATCGCGGCCTGCAGCCGGAGATCGATTTCCACGTTTCGAAACCAGTACCGGTACAGGTGCTCCAGCGCGCGACACTCTTGACAAGCAAAGGCGTCGTCGGGGTCTTGATTCGCCATGGCGATGCACGCCCACACACACACACACGCGCGCCCCTGTTCTTCACACTACACATTCTCGCATATCTGCGCAAGACCACTCACCGCATCTAATTTACAGGCCAGAACCCGCGCCAGACGCACGCACGAGGCCATGACCAGCGAAACGTCGCTCTCCTCTCGCAACGCGATCCGCAGCGTCACGTCGTCCAGCGCCGCCGTCGAAACCCCGCCCGTCGTCATCTCGGCGCGCACGAGCATGCACAGGAGGCGCATCAACCGCGTCGCCTCGCAGCCCGTGTCGGCGCTGCGCAGCTGCGACGCCAGCAGCTCGATCTGCCACTGCTCGTCGACGCGCACCACCCGACAGCACATGAGCTGCTCGATCTCGACGTCGTCGAGCGCGTGCACCTCGGCTAGGCTCTGCCACCCAATGTCGTCCCTGGGAATGGGCGACGCGAACGAGTCCACGCACCAGCGCAGCGCCTCCGCGCCCACCGCGCCCATGGCTGTGGCCACGGACGGTTGTCGGGCAATGTGTAACACACAAGTTGCAGATTAAGCGCGGGCGCTATCTTGGCGCCCGTTTGCAACTGCTGGCGGGAAGGGGGCGTACAAACGCAGCCATGGTGAAGCAGGTGCGCTTCGCCGACCTGAGCCACGACGATAAGTGCTGCGCGCGCAACGCCGTGGCGCGCTTCACGAAAAAGATGTGCGCCGAGCGGAGCGGCGAGAGCCACGGCATCCTGAAGATGCGCGACGCCAGGGGGAAGAGGCGCAGGCTGTTCACGCACCAGGTGATCGCGGCGCAGCGGCTGATAGGGCGGTGCCGGCCCGAGGAGCCGTGGTCGAACCGCAAGGCGAGCCAGATCTGCATCCACGACGTGGGGTCGGGGAAGACGATCACGGCCATCCTGGCGCTCGCGTACATACGGAAGCTCAACCCGTACCGAGACGCGACGAAGACGCTGATCGTGGTGCCCCTCAGCGTGCTGGACGTGTGGTGCGAGACGGTGCAATCGTGGACGACACTTGGGGACCTCGTGCTCAGGGCGAGCCGGCAGGCCGCGCTCACCGACGAGGCGATCGCGCGCGCCGCCGTGATCATCACCACGCCCGACGTGCTGGTGGCGGCCTTCCACAGCTTCGTCTACAAGAGCGAGGCGCCGGAGGACGCGCACAAGCCCAAGATGCAACGATTCAGGCACGGCGTGGCGCCCTCGGACCACAAGCGGCGCCAGGAGCTTGGCGGACAGTTGCCGCCCGTGCACCCGCTGTACAAACTGCTCGTGCACCAACCCTCGCAAATCTGCCTCACGATTGTGGACGAGCTCCACGAGGTGTGCAATCCGACCACGCAAGCGGGCCACGTGATCGGCATGTTCACGGCCGCGTCGACGTACAAGCTGGGGCTCACGGGCACGCCCGTGACGAGCAAGCCGGCCCAGCTCGCGCACCTCGCGAAGGCGCTCGACGCGACGGGCGGGCCGGTCCCGCGCCGCTTCGTGCGCACCAAGGACGGCGCGCACACGCTCGACAAGGCGGCCGTGCGGGCCTTCCACCGCGAGCTGGTGGACCGCGTCGACGCGAGCTTCCTCGACCTGCCGGAGAAGAAGCACGTGCTGATCGAGTACGACCCCTTTGTGGGCCTCCGCGAGGACGGCACGACCGACGCGGAGGCGATCGAGCAGCACAACAGCGTGCTCGCCTCCGCGCAACAGCTCGTGCAGGGGGTCGCGGCGGCGGCGACGCCGGCGTTCCCGTCGCAGTGGGGCGAGGAGCAGCGCGCGGCCTTCGCCGCGATCATCGCGCTCGGCAACTTTGAGTTCTCGTCCGTGCTGGGCACGCGCGGGGCGGAGGCGTTCAAGGCCGCGCCCGAGCTGTACGACGCGGCGGCCGACGCGCCCAGCCAGGCGATGCGGCTCATCTGGCGGGTCGTGCGGTCGAGGCAGCAGGCGGGCCACCGGCGCGTCGCCGTCTTCTCCGAGTCGACCACGCAGCTCAAGATCCTGCGGCGGTACCTGCAGGGGTCGCGCGCGGTGGGCGAGGTGTTCCTGTTCGACGGCACGCGCACCGCCAAGCAGCGCGGCGCCATGGTCAAGGAGTTCCTGGCGTGCCACGAGGGCGTCCTCCTGCTCTCGAGCGCGGGCAAGGGCATCACGCTGTGCCCCGGCTGCGAGGTGCTGCTGTCGGTGGGCTCGCTTCCGTGGAACGCGGCGACGGTCGACCAGGCCTTTGGGCGGGTGCACCGGATTGGGCAGACTCGGCCCGTGGAGATCATCCAGTTCGCGGCGAGGCGCTCGGTCACGTTCGCCAAGCTGCGCCTGCACGACGACAAGCGCCTGCGGCTCGCGAAGGCGGCGGCCGACGAGGACTTCTCCCACTTTGTGAACGGCGAGAGCCGGTGGCGGCAGACGCAGCGCATCCTGAGCGCGTGCGTGCCGCTGGACGCGCGCGGCAACTACCGGGTGAGCAACGAGCAGGTCGCCAAGCTGCGCGCGTACCAGCGCGTCGTCGAGGCGTGCGACGCGAACGGGATGGCGCGGCCGGCGCCGCCACCCGACCTGCCCCAGCCGCCCCTGCTGGCGGACCGGGTGGCCCTCCCCGCCGTCGCGTTTGCGGAGAGCGAGTTCGCGGACGTGGCCGCGGGGGTGGCAGCAGAGAGTGACGACGAGTAAACAAAACCCACTATTTTTTTTCTAAAATATTTTAAAAAAGATGCTTTTCGAGCACCTCTCTCTCGGGCCGGGTGCTCGAATAGTTCTTGAAGCAAACGAATCTCACCCACGAGATATTCTAATATTCCTTTTTTGGGACGTGTTCTAGTGGGTTTTTCGTGCGCCTTGTGTCGGGCGTGTCGTCGCGTTGTCATAAAGTCGCCGTGGCGCGCCCATGGGTAAGCGTGCCAACACAGCCGCGCACGCGTTCCGAACATGCTGCCCAACCTGAACCAGCTAACGCTCGTGCCCACGGCAGGCAACCTGGGCAACGCGGAGTGGCCGGAGGAGGAGGTTTGCTCCATCTGCACCTTCGCGCTGGCGCGCCCGTCGGAGGACGAGCGGTACCCGTGGCCCTTTCCTGGCGAGGGCGGCGGCTTCACGACCGTGGCGTGCGTCCAGGGGCACGCCTTCCACAAGGGCTGCCTCCGGTTCATGCAGCGCTTCCAAGACAAGAAGTGCCCCGACTGCCGCAAGCCCATGTTCGCGGAGGTGCTCAAGGACGTGAGCCGCCCCACCCAGGAGGAGCTCGACGAGCGCCGGCGGCAGCGGGAGCAGCAGGCGGAGCAGCGCGCGCGGGCGCGCGAACAGCGCGAGCGCGAGGAACGCGAGGAGCGGGCGCGCTTGGAGGCGCTCCCGGTGGCGCAGGCGCGGTGGGCGCAGGAGGATGCACACGAGGTGACCTTTGACGAGAACGACCACGCCGTCCAGTGGTCTTTCTTCGTCAAGGGCCACTTACCCAACGAGCAAACCTCGTTGCCCATTTGGGTCATTGCGCGCAGGTTCTTTGCCCACCACATGCGCGCGGAGTGGCCATGGACGACGAACCCGATCGAGAATTGGGGGCAGCGGCTGGGCATCCAGGTCCTCCACGGGAACTCCGCCCCAAGAGACATGCCGGCACAAACCGACCTGCTGGCGTTCACGCGGTGCCGGTTCCGGCTGCACCTTCCCGAGGTCGTTGCGGAGCGCTTCGCCGACTGGCTCACAGGGACGATTGGCCGCTGGGGTTACGTGACGGCCATGGACCGCGTGCTCGGCATCAGGCCGGCCCAGCAGGCCGGCCAGGCGGTCGCCGTCATGGTCGGCGTCTTTAACCAGGACACCGACGCAACCGTCGCCGCGATGAACAGCCAAGAGAACGCGGGCCTGCAAATGACCTGGCAAGAGTACCAGGAGTGGCTCCCGTTCCAGCAGCGCACGGCCCCGGTGGCCGCGCTCCCGGTGTCGCAGGCGCGGTGGGCGGAAGAGCCCTCGGACCCCCTCATGAGGGAAATGATGCTTAACGAGGCCGAAAGGGGGCATTTCTCGAGCGTTGTGGAGCGCAACACGGCGCGCACATTCATTCGCTTTCGCTTCTGGCTCAAGGGCACGATGACAGCGGAGGAGGTGTGGAACGCCACGTTCGAGCTCAAGGACAACTTTGGACGCTGGATGGGCACGACCAGTAGGCTCCCCCCGCTGCCACGGGACGGCTGGGCCAATCGGCTGGGTGCGCGGATCGTACCGGAGCGGCTGTCGTCCATCGTAGGGGCGGGAGACCCCAACTCGTACGAGAATCGCAACGCGCTCCAGGAGGTCCTGCGCTGCGAGTTTGTCCTCCAGCTCGACGACGCGACGGCCGCCGTCTTCCTCGCCGAGGCGCAGGAGACCATGGCACGCGGCTCCAACTGGCCGACCTTGGCGGGCGAATGGTTCCGGTTTGCGTCCATCCGCGCCGCGTCGCCGGGCAGGGAC
>MDSX01077662.1_pt1 | contig 10621 bp, 15 predicted proteins | sample 811141 | NCBI WGS metagenome assembly MDSX01 (sample SAMN05326642, study PRJNA326480) | marine metagenome | isolation source: seawater | place: Atlantic Ocean: South East | collected 2010
CTGATTCATCTGATGATGAACAAGGAGTAATTCAAAATATAATTGGAACAACACTAAGAAAAAGAACTCCTACTAAATAGAATAATTTATAATCACTATTTTCACAAATTTTGATTTTTTTATCTACATATATAGTATATAATGAAATCACAAAAAAAAACAAAAAGGAGCTGGTTCTAGAACCAATATTATCTCTGTAGCTGTAGTATTATTACTTGCTGCTGCTGCTATTTATGCATATAATAGTTTTAATAGTGATAAACCTATCCAAGGGCTAAGCACAGAAGATGATTTATCTGAACTTTCAGATAACTCCACATTTGAACCATTAAGACAAATCGCAACACGTCAAGAAAACGTAAATGTTGATAAAATGATTTTTGATCCTAATGAAGCTAAATATTATTTATAATAATCACTATTTTCATAAATTTTGATTTTTTTTTAATCTTCATCATTACTTCCAGGTATTAGTCTATTATTATAGATATATTTCGCTAAATAATATAATACTATCAATATTAATGAACCTAACATAGTAAAGTATACTTTTGATATTAAATCATCATTCCTTCTTTTTCTAATATATTTATTATCTCCTTTCCTTAAATTATCTCCTACATAGTAAGATACTATTAAAAATAATAACACTTTCATTAAATTCAATATATCTCTTCCACCAATTTCTAAACGACCTAGTATATAAGAAATCAATCCTACTATAATAACCCATATCCAACAATTTTTATCTCTTCCCATATACTCTTATATTATATTTTTTTATTAAATTGATTTTTATTACTACTCTTTTAATGTCTCCTCCAGGTCAAGCTAAACAAACTACTCTTAATCAAAATATTGATTTAAATCAGAATTCTGATTCCACTCAAAATAATCAAAATTCTGATTTAAATCAATATTCTGATTATTTGGATAATCTTTGTTTATACTCACAACTATGCACTATCACCTCCATGAATCAGTATGTTGAATTCTTCGAAGAACATCTTGAAAAAAAATCATAACTTATACATTTTTACCTTTCATATAATACACACATTTATTTCCTTACATAAATCATTTTTTCTCTCTTTTCATTTTCATCTAACCCTATAATACATATTATAAACAATATCAATAACAATATATAATAATTACACATATATATATTACCCAAAAAAAATCAATTTTTACTATCTTATACTTTATCACATTATATTCAAATCACATATCTATTACGCTCTACTTCTTCCTCTAACTCACGAACCTTTCTCAATATTATCGATAATTTCATTTTTGTTTCACACATTCTTGTATCACTCTCCTTACATTTACCTTTTAAATCCTCTATCAGTGTACTCTTCTTATTCAACTTACATCCACGAATCTTCAATTCTTCTCTCATATAACTCATCTCATCGTGTTGTCTACCTATAATAGACTCTAAATCATTCACATACTTAGACATTTCACTAAGCTTATTATCCTTATCCTTCAACTCAGTATTCAAATTCGCAATTATCTCAACAGAACTAGACATTTTATATATATTAGCCAAAAAATCAATTTTAAATCTAAAAAAAAGGTTTTTTTTTTGGGTTTTTTTGGGTTTTTATTTCTTTTTTTGGGTTTTTTGTAGGGGTTTAGGGCCGGGTGAATGCTTGCTTACACATTAATAGCCTCCAGACGTTTTTGCTTCTGGGACTTCTTCGTGCGTGTGCGAGGCATCGCAATCTTTGTTTTCTTCGTTGCTCCAATTGTAGATAGATCCAGCACATTTGCTGGCTTATCAGCCTTCCAAGAGTTTCCGGCTAGAATACCCAAGAGGCTCTTACGGGCCTCAACAGTGGTATCTAACCAACCGTAGAACACCTTTCGACCTTTCACATACTGGTAATCCCAGTAGTGATTAGAGGCACGAATCAGTGTGTCTTCGATTGAAACGCCAGCTGCCGTCATCTCAGAGTCCAACATCTCCTCCAATTTGGAGGAAACGTCATCGAGACCAGCAGACTGCTTTTGGATTGCTGAATAGAAGTTACGGGTTCCATGTCTCTCATTCCTCTCATTTGGAGAGAAAGAGATATCAGAGTTCTTCACATACTTCTGGAAATCCAGAGCTGCGCAATACTCTTTCTCCAGAGAAGCAAGCTCATTAGCTAAAGTATTAAACTCCAGCGATTCGGGATTAAATCCCCAAGCTTTTTTCTCCAGATCATGGAATGAATCTATCTTCATCTGGGAATCGTCCCAAAGACGCTGCATCCCTTCCGGGGTATTCCCCCACTTCTTAACTAGGTTCGCGTTGCGGCGTTCCTGAGACTTCAAGTCACGAGCACTCTTCTTATATTCCTTCTTCTTAGAAAGAACAGGACAAGAGTACTTAGAGTGACCAGTAGTCTTACAGTAGTTGCAGTTAGGGGCAGACATTTCGTATTGAATTTGTGTGTAAATTACTTATATCATAAATCAATTTTTACCCTTATATACATACATACTATATTCATATTTATAAAACGGTTACTTTATTAAAAGCTAATGCGCGCGCCACTATTATATTTATTATTCGTCAGTATTACAATTGGATAGTATTGTTGAATACATACCCCATTCTTTCCTGACTATTGCTCCCTTAAAGAGAGCTCCTATCATATGAATCGATTTCAATTCACGATTCACATCGCGGCTGTTGCGCTGCTTTCGAGTCTTATGTCTCACAATTACTGCCTCATCAGTTCCTTTAATGACTCTCTCTAGGAGACCATCGCAAGAACGCTGAAACTTAGTAACAAGAGACTTAGTAGACATCAAAATGCTATACATTATACTATCACAAATCAATTTTTCACCACACATACTATATTCACATATACACTAATTATATTCATATATACACTTAAATTGATTACATATATTTATCTATCAATCCAATACAAATGGCTTCCATAAATTTCGATATCGACACTCTTATCAAAGTTCAGTCTTTCAATTTCAATCAAAACATCAGTGCTAACTTCAAAGCATGGATATGTACTATTCATCCTGAATACATCAGAACATCGCTTACCACAAAAATTGCACCACATGACCTCACTAAACTCAAAGAAAAATACAATTACGAAAAACTACGAAAAGACCCCAATGCTCCTTGGCACATGTTTGTTAAAAAACTACCTCAACTCATTCAAAACGCACAACAAACTACTCCTCAGGCACAACAATCCGACCTAATACCTAAAACACTTCAACAACAGTATGATACTCTTCTCATAGAACATTATACTCTCAAAACACAATATGATGCTTCCAAATCCTCTATTATTAAAGTTACTAAACAACTACAAGATACTACTCTTAAGTATAATACTCTTAAAAAAGAATGGAACAACTACACCCAGCATATACAACTTGAATTTGAAACATTTAAAAACGATATTAGGCTCAAATATGATAATGTTCGTGAAAAACTTAATAATACTACACTACAACTTAATCAAACACAAAACACATTATATCATTACGCACAAAAATCATCCATATACAAAAAACAAATTGAAGATCTTAAACTTGAAAAACAACACATTTTACAATCTTTCAACGATTTTACACCACAAGACCTTTCTCAAGAAGCATTCAAATCACTCGAAACTAAATACGATAAACCATCTACATTCATTCAACAATTTTCACTCACATGTCCAATCACACAGGAAACCTTCATTGAACCTGTTATCGCTCTTGATGGTAGAACATATGAAAAATCAGCCATACAAAAGTGGTTCAATGATAGTCACAAATCACCCGAAACAGGACAAAAACTACCCTCCACACTACTCATTCCCAATATGTTTGCTAGAATACTCATCGATGAACTCCATAATCATTAGAACCACACTTTAAATTGATTCTATACTACCCACATTTAATGGAAAACATCCTAAAAGCACGACAATTCTATCGAACACAATATGAAGCACTTATACTTCAAAAACAAATTCAAAAACATAAACTAATCACACTTCATAATGCTACTAAATTCTTTAACAAAAACAAAAACAAAAACACAAAAAAGTAATCTTTACATATAAATACATATTATACCATTTACAATATATTAACTATAGATTACTTTTTTTTTCAATTCCAAAAATCAACCCACACAGCTTCTCCTGGTCCTATCCCTACATCCTTCTTACTATCATACTCCTTCTTACTATCATACTCCTTCTTACTATCATACTCCTTCTTATTACGACACTTATACCGCTCTAATCCCATTGGAGTCCTTACCATCTCACAATTACCCTTTTCACTGTTCCAACTCATCATCCAAGAATCTGTCCTTATCAACTCTCCTAACATTATTACAATACAATCCACTCCTTTTCAATTTTTTTTTTTACATACTATATACATACATACTATACACCTACAGACATATTCCATTTATATACACATACTATATACACATCTTTTCCTTTTTAAAATTGATTTTACATTATTTCTACATAACGCATTACGCACTCAACAAAACATGTCTCGCACCTCTGCAATCAACGAAACCATCGCCATCCTTGGTAAAGTTCTCCCAGAACAGGGATTCCCTGCTCTTGATGCTGATAAACTCCAAGAAATCTATACCGCACTTGAAAATCTCGGTAAAGATCAAAAGGATACTCTCACTCAAGAACTCGGATTCAAGCTCCGGAAGCGCTCTACATCCAAAAAAGTCGATGATACAGACTCCTCACCTAAGGAACCTAAAGTCACACGCAAGACTGGATACTCCTGTTTCCCAGGAGATTCAGAATACAAATCTCGCGTTGATGACCTCTTTGAAGAACTTAAACTTAATGGAGACAAACCTACCAAATCTAAGGCTAAAGCTGCTATATGGAACACACTCTCTGAAGAACAGAAAGAACCTTTCAATATAGAAGCTACCAATGCTAACCGTGAAAATGGTCTCCCAGAGAAGAAAACTTCCTCTCCTAAGGAACCTAAACTCACAAACGCACAAGTCCAAGAACAACTTCGTCTCACCCAGGAAGTTCTAAGACAGCAAGGAATTACAGACATGCCAGCACCTCCTCCAAAGGAGCCTAAAAAGAAAAAAGACTCGAATTCTTCCTCTCCCATTTCGGAACAGGAACGCAATCTCAGTCCTCCAGTTCAAATTCCTAACTCTATCCAAATAGGTCAAGACTCAGATTCTGATACTTCAGAGTCACCTTCAGAACCACAACACGATGACTATAACCACATTCAGTGGTCAGTCAATCTTGTTAATGACTCAGATGAAGGTGGACCTAAAGCAGACTTCATTGCTTGGCTTATCTCAGAAAGACCCTCCGAATTTGGACCCACTATGCGTAATACCATCTTCAATGAAGATGAAATTAAACAATTCAAACAACAATACAACTTTAAGAATATGAAAAAGGACCCTACCAGTCCATGGCACGACTTTATCAAGATTCATTCATCCCAATAAGTCACCCACAATACCACAATACCACAACACTACTCATAATAATACACCCTTATTATATACTCTCTTCACTGTGTAATACGCCCACAGTGAGGCTTTGAGAGACAAAAAACACAAAAAAAGTTAAAAAACAACCCTAAAAACACAAAAAAAATACTTTTTTTTAATTGATTTGACATATATATATAGTCACATACACATTCATGTATAATCCTATCGCATCTACTATCCCTAAAGGATGTCCTACTTGGCTTATCCTTGAGGATGGAGCAGTTGAATACCACAGAAGGATTCTTCTTGATGACCTTCAAGAACCATCTCCTTTCAGAGATTCCTTCATTACACAGTTCAATCTATCCTCAGACACCAACCAAACCATACGCCAAAAAATTGAAACACTTTCTATTACTCAAATTAAGGCATTCTCTGGATATTAGATACAATAAACTACCTACAAAAACACAAAAACACAAAAACACAAAAACACAAAAACACAAAAAAACGTTTTTTTGGTTTTTTTTTCGTTTTTTTTGGGGGTTATGCTTAGGCTTAGGGTTAAGGATTTTAGTTCATCTATTTACTAATCTGAGTCACTTCCGAACTTTATTTCCTGTGTGGTTTCATGTGTTTTATGCTGCTTCCGCACAAGAGATACATCATAACGACGAACTTTCTTTCCATTCTCTTGCCGAATTGCTGGAACAGCTGAACCGTCCGGTTCTACTAGCCGCCCAAAAGCACCCCGCTGACTAGGGTTATGTTTTTTCTTGTTCCAGAACTCATATCCAGGATAACTACGGAACAAGAAGTCACCTAGACCTAAGTCAGGTAGAATTATATTATTGATAATCTTACGCGTTTCGTTGCTTCCTAGAGCTCCTACTGAATGGAACTCAATTGGAGAATCCTTATGTTCAGGATACGGCAGTTCATTGTCCCAATTTGGGGCACTGCTTTCTTTAGAACACAGAGGCTCATATGAGCTCCACATCATACAGTTTATTTTATCCTTACCAGTATGCTGTAACACATCTCTCACTAGTTCCGCTAGTTCATACGGACTATCTGGAAGACCTTCGCTTTTCGGATAAACGAATCTATCAGAATTGTCCTTTACTTGTCTTAGCAAAGGCGTTAGACTATTCACAGTCAGTTGAGCTGCTGTAAACTCTTTCGCAAGGTCCCATCCACCCTGGATACGAGGATCACGAGCTGGACGAGTCTCTTCTGAAACAGTTGTCTTAGCTGAATTCTTAGTTGAAGCAAACTTGAGAGCGGCAGACATATCAATGAAATGTTATTATATTATCCCTCTTACAAAATCAATTTTTATTCTATATACATACTATATATACACATACTATATTCATATTACCTAAAAAACGGGTTTTTTTTTGGTTTTTTTAGGAGTTTTTATAGGGTTAGGCTTTATTTGCTTACAACATATTACATGTTGTCCTTATTTCTTTCATAATATCTGTCTTTGTACTTATCAGACTTCTCGCCCCATTGCTCACGACTTCCGCCTTGAGCTATGAAGAGCTTGTAGCCCTTCGCGCGAGGTCCTTGTTTGTACTTTCTTTTCGGAGGACAAGAGTCTCCATCGCAAGAGTCATCACACGATTCATCTGATGATTCATCAGATGATTCATCAGACTCAGAGCAATCAGAACAATCATCAGATTCTTCTTCCAGCTCTAATCTTGCTAAAATTGTATGAAGATCACCTATACAGTTCTTCACTGTTTCCAGTTGAAACTCTGTTGGTTCATCATCACAACCTTTTATAATCTTCTTCATTGAAGAAGCAAGCTGTTTCCATGTTGACTGAGACTGAGACTGAGACTTTGACTTTGACTGAGACTTCGACATTATGTTGTTATGTTCATACCATTCATAATCAATTTTAAACCACATACATACCCTACTATATTTATACTCATACTATATTCATAACCATACTATATTCATTATCCTTATTCACTACAACCTACACATCATACCACAACCTTAAACTAAGTATATACTACGCCCTCTTTTTGGACTTATTATAGACATTAACTCTTCATTTTCCATACTATTACATACATTTAACACAAAACTACACATATTTACACACTCTGTCGCCACACTATCTAAACATACATACTCCATTATACTACACCCACGACTACACCCTATATAACATACTTTTGATATACTTGGATAACGCCGAATATATATCTCTAACTCATCATTCATATTTATTATTTCCCTCATACTCTCTATATCACACTTATTTGAAGTATGATAATGAATCTCTACACATTCATTATCCCTATTTTTCACTATACGATTATTTTTAAAATAACTACTATTTAAAACATTACATTTTGACGTCTTTATTGTCGGCTTTATATCTATTACTCCTATATAAAGACGAGTCATTTACTATTCATTTCATTAAATCAATTTAAAAAAAATTGATTTATATTTTACTACCTATAATTATGACAACACATTACCTACTTCTCTCTTTTCTTAGAACAAACTACATTAATGCTAAAAATGACTATTACCGCTATCTAAACTCATATAATTACAATTTCTGGTCATCACTCATCACTAAATTCTATAATACCTATACTAAGCACAACATCAGACTCATGATTAGATTTAATAAACTATTTATTAATTCTAAAAAATATATAACAAATACAAATACAAATACAAATACAAATACTACAACTACAACTACAAATACAAATACAAATACAAATACAACTACAACTACAAATACTACTCCACACACTCATATTACTAAAATACAACCGAAAATACAACCGAAAATACAACCGAAAATCGAGACTAAAATACAACCGAAAATCGAGACTAAAATACAACCGAAAATCGAGACTAAAATACAACCGAAAATCGAGACTAAAATAGAATCGAAAATCGAGACTAATGTTAATCAAGTTGACCTAGGTGGGGATAGTATTATTAATCAAGTTGACTTAGGTGGGGATAGTATTATTAATCAAGTTGACCGACCTAGGGATAGTATTACTAAAATAGATAAATTAAATAAAAGAGATTCTTTAAATGAACAAATTAACAATATTATTTGTAATACAGAGAATCAAATGAAAACTTCGAATATTAAAGGTGAATGGTGTTATTTCAAAAAATATATTTTTATACTATATAATGAACTTACTTCATACTATGCTAAGTTACACAAAAACAAATTTAAACCTATGACTAAAAAAGGATTACAACAAGAAATCATTATTTTACTTGATATTTACAAAGAAAACTTTGATTCATATAAATTACTATTCAATATTTCACACAAATCTACACTTATTAAAAATCCACAACAACATCCTCTTATTAAAAACATCATTAAAAGTTTTCACGATAAAACTTATGCTAAGTCTTTCATTACTCTTATTAACTCCTATATATAAAACTTTATATATATTTTATATTATTTTTATTAATTTTGATTTTTTTTATCTTAATTATTATAACATTATAACATGACAGATTACACTCCTAAACTTACTGCTATTAATCAAATTCTTTACACTATTAATAATAATATCGCTATTATAGACAATTATACTAAAATTATAGACAAATCAAACACCAAAGTAATGCTTTTAAAACGCAAAAAAAATATTACTTTAAAAGAAAAACAAACAATATATGCTGAATTATATAAAATACATAAACTTAAACTAAACTCATTTAACTCTATCCAAACTATAAAAAAACAAAATAATATATTTAAAGAAAAATTCAATCTTACTGGTGGTTCTACTACTATAATAGAAGAACCTCTAATTGAAAAAAGAAAAAAAAGTATGAAAGACTTTTTAACTTTTAAATCATATTTAGAAATAGAACAACAAAAATATAGTATTTTATAATCCACTTTTTCTACATAAAGGACACTTATTACTCTTATTTGATACCCCAGTATAACAACTATCACATAATAAATGTCTATCATCATTACATACACTTATATGTCTTATTGTTAATTTATTATAACAAATAGGACACTCGCCTTCTACAGTTGTTGGTAAATCATCTATCATCTTATTTACTTTACATTTTTTACATCCATCAATATCATATCTTTTACACAATATACATAAGTCCAATTTATTTATTTCATTTAATAAATCTTTAAAACCTTCTTCATAAGTATTAAAATCACCTATATCACGACTTAATACACGAGTATTATATATTGTATAATCATCATCTATACTACATATTATCTTACTAGCCATAAATGAAAAATTCCATTTCTGATTATTTATTGCTGGTGAATAAGGACTTATTGAATGAAAATCCTTAAATGTTTTCATATAATAATTTTATATTATCTTTTTTTTTATAAATATTATATTATACTATATTATAATGAAAAAAAGAAAAAATAAAAAACAAGGTGGTAAAAATCTTAATACTAGAAACACCATAGAAATTAGAAATCCTTCTAATCTACAATGGCACGAAAATATACTCTTTGGTATAAAACAAATTATTGACCCCTCCGCAGCTTATCAAGAACTTGAAAATAATGATGAAGAAGGATTATATGAACTTGATAATCGCTATGATTTTACAGCAACAGTAATCACCATTGTCATAGCTATATTCTGTATTGGTATTATTATTGTTCTATTCTATTTAATATATAGAGCTACTTTTGGACCTAACATGCAAACTAAACTATCAGAAATATTTAAAATTATAGATTCTAAAATATCTCCACTACAATCCATACACAATGACCCTACATGGCCTAATCAATATTTTGAAAGAAATATTGATGATGGTAGTATTAAACTCGATCAAGTAACAAATAAACCTTCTATATTTAATCCTCTCGATGAAACTAAAGGTCCTCAAATTAGTGGAGTTAGAACTAATAGTAACTGGCAAAACTTCATTTCTAAATTTGATGAACTTGCTTTCATATTTAATCAACCAGGGGGTGGAACCACATCTTCTCACGATTGTATGCAACTACGACAAAATGGTGGATCAACATCATCAAACTTCAATATACCACCTGGATTATTTGGACCAACTAATAATTCATCTCAAGTTATTAATCCTAATTGGGAA
>MDSX01031389.1_pt1 | contig 10619 bp, 7 predicted proteins | sample 811141 | NCBI WGS metagenome assembly MDSX01 (sample SAMN05326642, study PRJNA326480) | marine metagenome | isolation source: seawater | place: Atlantic Ocean: South East | collected 2010
CCCTCTCTCACTCCGCCAGCCTCTCTGAAGTGCCCGATCAAACTCGGGAGAGTAGCCCACAGCAGCAGGGATCGCCCGCACAACCACTTCATCTTGCTGCTGTGCCGCAGCACCCACTGCACATCCTGCCCAGAGCGAAACCACGACTGTAAAGACAAGCGTCACGAATTTTTTGTCCATCTGTCCCATTCCTAGGGATTCCTCTTGATATAGAACATTACCCCAGCCCAATCAGTCGCGGCCGGAAACATATCGAAGTATTGATCCACCCTCTCTTCTCCCATAAACGGAGCCAGTTCCCTTCTAACCTCGCGCTCGAACGCAGCAGCGTCTTCCTCTTCACGACCTTCGCTAACTGCAGAACGAACCCTGGCTTCGAGTGCCTTCAGCCGATCGAGCAACTGGACCCGACGATGCTCAACGTCCTCGTGAAACCCAAAGTGAGTTGCAGCATAGCGCTCGGGCGCGATTCCACGGATTTCGTCTAGCGTCCGGTACCAGTCCGGCAAATTCACAGACGGTGGTGGTGTAGGCGGATGCTGAGGGCCACCCCCTAACGTGATACCCATAGAGTCCCCGGAAAACAGGGTTCCGTCTCCCTCATCTAAGAATGCTAGATGGTGAGAAATATGACCCGGTGTTGATATCGGTCTCAAACCCGCCACATAACGTGGCTCATCTTCTCTCCACACATCGATTCGGTCCGGATCCACTGGTTTCACTTCGCCCCATAGTTGGTCATGCAGGTCTCCGAACGTACGACGTGTACTCGACACGAGGCGTTCCGGATCCACCATATGAGACGCACCATCCGCGTGAACGAACACACGCGCCTTAGGAAAATTGTCTAGGAGGAACCCCGTGGCCCCAGCATGATCTAGGTGGATGTGGGTAAGAAGGACATGGTGAAGTTCTGAGGGACCGACACCACGGATCGCCAACTCTTCGATTAGCCGATTCATGGTTGTAACCGGCCCCGGGTCAATAATTGTGGGCTCTGGGCCATCCACGAGATAGCAAGCGATAGCTCCTTCCAAATCCAGGTGCTCTAAATCAATACACTGATGATCATTCATATTCTGTCGACAATGGCTTGAGCCTTGCCGTCGGGTGATGTGGATAGGAAAGGGGGTGCCCGTCAAACGGACACCCCCTTCTCATCTGATTCAGCCCCTGTTGTCCCCTTTAAACTCAGCCTCGGTCGTCCATCGATACGAAATCTCTTTCGCTCGCTCCTTCGAACACCTGTCGGGGCCTAGCGATACGCTGCTCGGGGTCGTTGAGAAGCTCTTCCCACTGAGCCAGCCATCCGACGGTCCGAGGAATCGCGAAGAGGACTGGAAACATCTCCACAGGAAAACCCATCGCCTGATACATAAGGCCTGAATAAAAGTCTACGTTCGGATACAGGTTACGCTCGACGAAGAAGTCTTCGTTGAGTGCGATCCTTTCGAGTTCCAACGCGATATCCAAGAGAGGGTTTCGCCCGGTAACCTCGAACACCTCGTCAGCCGTTCGCTTGATGATACTTGCCCTAGGGTCGTAAGCCTTATATACGCGATGGCCAAAGCCCATAAGACGCTCTTCGCGTCGCTTCACACCCTCCATGAAGGCCGGGATGTTTTCCACACTCCCGATCCGAGTCAGCATCCGAAGTACTGCCTCGTTCGCTCCACCGTGCAATGGCCCATATAGAGCACCCATAGCTCCGGCTAAGGCTGAGTATGGATCTGCATTGGCTGAGCCGATCACACGCATCGTCGTGGCAGAGCAATTTTGCTCGTGATCAGCGTGCAGGATAAAGAGGATGTCGAGGGCTTTCTCCAAAACCGGGTTCGGACTGTACTCCCGACTTCCAACACTAAAGAGCATATTCAGGAAATTCGCTGTGTAACCCAGCTCGTTTTCCGGATAGACATACGGGAGCCCCCGATGATGACGGTACGCGTACGCGGCCAAAGTGGGCATCTTTGCGATTAGCCGAATGATCTGTTGCGAACGCGCATTCGGATCGTCGACGCTCTTCGCCTCCGGGTAGAAAGAGGACAACGCCGCCACACCGCTCATCACCATACCCATCGCGTGTGCATCGTACCTGAATCCCGAGAAAAGCTCTTTGATGTTCTCGTGCACGTACGTGTGAAACGTTACTTCGTGGACGAAATCATCGAATTCAGAACGTTTCGGAAGTTCTCCATTGAGCAGCAGGTAAGCGACTTCCAAATGCGAGCTGTGCTCAGCCAACTGATCGATAGGATATCCTCGGTAACGGAGGATCCCCTCATCGCCGTCGATATACGTGATCTTGCTGCGGGTCGACGCAGTATTGGTGTACCCAGGATCGTAAGTCATCATACCGAAGTCGTCTTCATTGACCTTAATTTGGCGAAGATCCATAGCCCTAATCACATCGCCATCAAGAATGTCGACTTCGTAGTCCCGACCGGTTCGGTTATCGCGGATGGAGAGGGTGTTCGCGCCCTCACTCGCGTTCTCTGTCATAACTACTCCATGTGATCCGATCGCTTAGCCGCAGGGGCAACCGACGGTCTTATTTCCAACTACAGCTTGTAAGTATACCCATGTGAGGTGGTGGCCCCAAGACTCAAACCCGTCGAAATGGGCTAGAACAGCCGATAATGGTGCATAGCAGGCTACACTGGGACTGGGGGCTTCATCTCTTGAGCTCCGGAACTACAGCCCCCTTAATAAGGGCCAATTGATGAAACCTGCTCCATTGAACCTTTAAATACCGGGGGCGGGACTCGAACCCGCACGTCCTTGCGAACAGCGGCTTTTGAGGCCGCCGCGTCTACCATTCCGCCACCCCGGCATCACTCTACTCCAACAACTTTGTCGAAACCGCCTAGGCCTCGACAAGTCCCTAGTGGAATAGTTCCTGCGGCTCTCAACCGTCGTCAGTGATTTACTGCGGTTCAAGGTCGTCTCGCACCTAGTGCGTGTCTAGACTCGAGAGCCGTATGCACTGTCAAAAGCTCTCCAGACCTAGCTGATAGCCCCCCTTCAGGTTCAATCTAGAAGCCCAACACCCTGACACGGCAACCGATTTTGGCCATCGTTAAGCGCTAGGGCGTCACATAACCCGCGTCGCCCCGCTCAATGCACGTTTCAACTGCGGAGCCATCGTGGCGAAACACATTCGCGATCCTTTCGGCGCTCTCACCAACATCGACCTTCCGGAAGGGGAAACCTCTTTTTACAAGCTTTCACGTCTTCAAGAAGATGGGATAATCGACACCCTCGATCGCCTTCCCTTCTCAATTCGGATTCTGCTTGAAAATGCGCTGCGCCATGCAGGCGGCTCATACGTAAGCCAAGACCAGGTGCTATCAGTCGCCAACTGGAGTCCGGCAAACTCGGGCTCAGCTCTCCCTTTCATGCCGACTCGGGTCGTGCTGCAGGATTTCACTGGGGTGCCAGCGGTGGTCGATCTAGCGGCAATGCGTGACGGCATCCGTGAGCTGGGGGGAGACCCCTCGCGAATCAACCCGGTCGTACCAGCAGACCTGGTAATCGACCATTCCGTCCAAGTCGATCACTTCGGCTTCCAAGAAGCTTTTCGGTTAAACGTCGAGAAAGAATTCGAACGAAACCGAGAACGTTATGCTCTCCTTCGATGGGCTCAGGAGGCATTTGACAACTTCTCCGTTGTACCGCCGGGAACCGGGATCGTCCACCAGGTGAACTTGGAGTACTTGGCGTCGGTGATTCACCGACGCGAGCACGACGGATCTTTCCTAGCCTATCCCGACACACTCGTTGGCACGGACTCACACACCACCATGGTCAACGGCCTGGGCGTAGTCGGGTGGGGAGTCGGAGGGATCGAGGCTGAAGCCGTTGTGTTGGGTCAGCCCTACTACATGCTGCTCCCCGAGGTAGTGGGGATGAAGCTGACCGGAACGCTTCCTGATGGTGCTACTGCAACCGACCTAGTGCTTTGTGTAACAGAGATGCTACGGGAGCACGGCGTAGTGGGTCGGTTCGTGGAATACTACGGTGCCGGTCTTAGTAACCTGACCCTACCGGACATGGCGACCCTTGCCAATATGGCTCCGGAATACGGCGCTACCATAGGCTTCTTCCCCGTCGACGACTCGACTATCCAGTACCTAAGGGGCACGGGACGGGATGAAGCGATGATAGCTCGGGTAGAGACCATAACCAAAGAATTAGGGATCTTCCGGACGGACGACACTCCCGACCCAGAGTTCACCTCTGTGCTCGAATTAGACCTCTCTACTGTCGAGCCTAGTCTGGCTGGTCCAAAGCGTCCTCAAGACCGGATATCTATGGTCGACATGGGCCGTCAATTCAAAAAAGATCTTCCAGCGCTAGTTCCCTCGGGACATGATCTCACTGGTGAGCGCAAGGTGAAGGTCGCAGGGGACGACAGCACGGTAGAGATTTCGGATGGGACAGTAGTAATTGCATCGATCACTAGCTGTACAAACACCTCAAACCCCTCCGTCATGGTCGGAGCTGGACTTCTAGCCAAGAAAGCCGTGGAGAAAGGTCTCACGGTTAAGCCTTGGGTTAAGACGGCAATGGCACCAGGGAGTCAGGTGGTCACTGATTACCTGACCGAGTCTGGCCTACTTCCTTATCTGGAAGAACTCCGCTTCCACATCGTTGGCTACGGTTGTATGACGTGCATAGGGAATTCAGGGCCATTACCTGAGCATATTCATGCAGCAGTCGAAGAGAACGGATTAGTCGTATCGTCTGTCCTCTCAGGAAATCGGAATTTCGAAGCACGTATACATCCCCTCGTGCGGGCCAACTATCTTGCCTCTCCAGGCTTAGTAGTAGCCTACGCACTCGCAGGCCGTATGGATCTGGATTTAGAGAGCGAACCCTTGGGGATGGGTAGCGACGGTCAGCCGGTATACCTGAGAGACATCTGGCCCTCTCCCAGTGAAGTCAGCGAAACGGTAGCCAGATCTCTAAAGGCTGAGATGTTTACCAGACGCTACTCCGTCGTCACCACAGGTGACGAGAACTGGCAAGCACTGCCTCTCCCAGAAGAAAGCAACCTGTATGAATGGGACACCGATTCCACATACGTGAGACGTCCCCCCTTCTTCGAGGGAATGTCAATGGATGTCCCCGCTTCAGAGGACATCGAAGGAGCCCGTGTCCTGGCCCTGATGGGTCAATCGGTCACCACCGATCATATCTCCCCGGCCGGTGCGATCCCAAAAGCAGAGCCAGCCGGTCTTTATCTCCGCGATCACGAAGTGACAGTCAAAGACTTCAACACCTTCGGATCTCGTCGCGGAAACCACGAGGTAATGATGCGCGGCACGTTTGGAAACGTGCGGATCAAAAATCTCCTGCTAGACGGAAAAGAAGGTGGGTACACGGAGCATCTTCCGTCCGGCGAAGTGATGCCGATCTACGATGCATCTATGCTTTACCAGGAAAAAGACACACCACTAATCGTACTTGCAGGAAAAGAATATGGTACGGGAAGTTCGAGGGATTGGGCCGCAAAAGGCACAATCCTTCTGGGCGTAAAGGCAGTCATCGCTGAGAGCTATGAGCGGATACATAGGAGCAATTTAGTAGGAATGGGCGTGCTCCCGCTGGAATTTCACAAGGGTGATACGCCATCGTCCTTGGGCCTCAACGGACGTGAGACATTCGACATCAGCGGCATCTCAGGAGGGTTGGAGCCCGGCTGCACCGTCCAAGTCACAGCTAGAGCAGACGACGGCAAAGTGACCGAGTTCAAGGTGGCTGCTCGACTCGATTCTGACGTCGACGTCGATTACTACATGAACGGAGGTATTCTGCAAACGGTCCTGCGGAAGATGGCTCGGGGCGAGATGTAATCCGCCGACTCGTCTTTAGGAGGAAGGGTCCTCTTGCATGGCCTTCGGTGGACCGAGCACTTCTTGTAGAACAATTGCCTGCCGCAAGGCAGAGGCACTATCGCTTCGGAGTTGCCTACGAACCGCCTTTGCTTCGGCGGAAAGTGCACGCGCGAGTGGATCCAATCCGTCCTGCTCCGATGGTGCCCGTTCCGATGGATCTGTGCCGAATTCGGCGTGCGTTCGGTGTATGTGATGCGAGGCAGGCTTGCCTACTGACCCCCTTCTAGAAGCTCCGGAACGTTTCGACTTTTCCAAATCCAGACGCATACGACGGAGCTCTTTGTCTCGTTTTTCTAATTTCTGTCGTAGACGACGTTCTTCATTGGGATCCTCCATTGCTTCTGACGCTGCTTCGAGAATCTTCTCCAGCATGCTCGGGGGCGTGGGCACGAACGGCTCTGTTGAAGTCTCAGTCTCCTCCACCGTAGCCAGTTCATCATACGACGGATCCGAATCGTACGTCGGCAATTCGATTGAATGGGGCGGCCCCCACTCAAACTGAATGTCGCCGGTCTGCCGGTCACCGGTGGGGGCCTCCTTAACGGGGCCCCCACCGCTCCTAGCTTTCCGCCGCCGAAAAACCGATTCGATGATCGATGCGAAAGCGATCAACGCGAAGAAGATCAGCTCTTCCATAAGTCAGTCAGTTACTCGCCTAGCGGATCGTTCTGCTCTTCGTCCGGGCCGGCGATCGCACTCCTCATGCTCGTATCCGCCTCCATGTTGCGGTACTTCACGAAGTCCATCACGCCCAAGTTGCCCGAGCGAAAAGCATCGGCGAGTGCCAACGGAACCTCGGCTTCAGCCTTAACCACTTCAGCCCTCATCTGTCCCACCAGAGCTTTCATTTCCTGTTCTTGGGCGACAGCCATGGCTCGCCGCTCTTCAGCGCGAGCCTGTGCCACCCTCTTATCCGCCTCGGCCTGATCCGTCTGAAGCTCGGCGCCGATATTCTTCCCAACGTCTACATCGGCAATGTCGATCGAAAGGATCTCGAAGGCCGTTCCGGAATCGAGCCCCTTACCCAAAACCGTCTTTGAAATCCCATCAGGATTCTCTAAAACATCCTTATGAGAATTCGCGGATCCAATCGTTGAGACAATACCCTCACCGACTCGGGCCAGGATGGTGTCCTCTCCCGCACCACCAACTAGCCGATTGATATTGGCGCGAACAGTGACACGGGCGATGGCTATCAGCTGAATCCCATCCTTCGCCATTGCCGCGACCTTAGGGGTGTTGATCACCTTCGGGTTGACCGAAACCTGGACCGCTTCAAAAACATCTCGTCCCGCCAGGTCGATCGCAGCAGCCTGATTGAATGGCAGGTCAATGCTTGCCTTGTCTGCTGAGATCAGGGCTCCAACGACACGAGCGACGTTACCACCGGCCAGATAATGAGCTTCTAGCGCGTTGATATCGAGATCTAGTCCGGCTTTAGTAGCATTGATGAGTGGCCGCACCACAGCGGGAGGAGAGACCTTTCTCAAACGCATTCCCACCAGTGTGCCGATTCCTACGGTCACCCCTGCCGAGAGTGCTTCTACCCAGAGCCGCACCGGGATCGCCCACGCAATCATGCCGACTAGGAAGATGGACCCGAAAAGAAGGAATGAGTTGACTATTAAAACACTGTCCATTGTTTGGATCTCTCTAGCGAAATTGGTTTCTGTAAACGGTGACGCTGTCTTCCAATCGTTCTGCCGAACTCGGTCGCCCTAGACCATCAAAAGCTGAGGCCCGTTGCCTGACAAAGCGACTACCTTGCCTCATATGATAACTAGCTCTCCTGAGTGGACGAACCTTCTTCAGACTTTGACTGTCCCATGACTCTAACTACGTGACGATAGCCTTCGGCACTGACGACTTTTACCGCCGATCCTTCCGTAATCCACTCCGATTCTGAAACGACATCAATCCGCTCGTCTCCGAATTGGGCGGTCCCGGCCGGTCGCAAATCGGTGATAGCCTCTCCCATCATACCAATCAGATCGACGCGTGATTCAGCCGACTCATAGCCGGTCTCCCGATCAGTACTGTCCATCAGCAGGATACCGCTTCGAGCCAGCCTTGATGTTCCGGGCAGAGTTTTGATTACTACCCATGCCATTACGACAATGAGCACTACGGTCGTACTGAGCACCATGCCAGCCCTTGTAAAGTCGGGCGATGTCGGCAGTCCTCCAAGCATACTCATGTAGAGACCGGCGAGAACGCCAATCCCCCCTAGCAGGCCAAAAAGACCAAAACCAGGAATTAAGAATACCTCAACCCCAATCAGGGCTAGACCCAAGGCAAAGACAAGGATGTCTTCGAGACCAGCGAGTCCAATGATCAGGTGGGAACCGAAAAAGAGCGATAGAGCCAGTAACCCGGCTCCTCCGGCCAACCCAAACGACGGCGACTTGATCTCGGTGATTAGCCCCAAGAAGCCAAGCGATAGCAAGAACGGAGCCACTACCGGATTGGAGAAGAACCGGACGACTCGCTCGGCCCAGTTCGCTTCGGCAGTTGTGACGGTCGCACCTTCTATTTCTACGTCATCCAGAAGCGCAGAAAGATTGTCGACTTCAACAGCGTAATCGAGATCCGACGCCTCCTCAGTGGTGAGTGTCAGAAGCTTTCCTGCTTCGGTAACTCCCTCAATTTCGATGTCTTCATCAACCATCGCAGCTGCGACTTCCGGATCTAGATTCGCTTCTTCAGCTAAAGCCCGCATCTGGCTTCTCATCGCTGACACGATCTTTTCGGGAGCCTTTGTGCCACTTCCATCAACTGGAGTAGCAGCACCGATCACCGAACCCGGACGCATGTAGATCCGATCTGTGGCGAGTGCAATCAGCGCACCGGCCGAATAGGCACGACGGTTAACCAGCGTATACACTGGAACTGGAGAATCAGAGAGCGCATCAGCGATCCGCTCTGCAGCGTCCACCCTACCGCCAGGCGTGTCCATATCAAGAACTACAGCAGCGGCTCCAGACTCCGCGGCTTCTTCTAGGCTTCGTTCAATGAAAGGGGCTAAGCCAAGTTCAACCACTCCTGTAACAGGAACACGGATCACCACATCGTCTAATTGGCCAAACACCGGCGCAGGAAGCACGCAGCTAAAAGCAGCTAATAGAGCGATGGACGGAATTCGGCGGATCATGGTAACGGCCTCTCGGGGATTTTCCGGTAAAGACAAGGTATGAAGTCTAATACACCACAGAAAGCGAGTGGGTGCGCTCTACCCACTCAATCAACAACCTCCTCAAGTCGGCGAACTGAGCTTGGCATAACGAGATACTATCAACCCCATCTCGTATAACTGAACATCAGCACGTGGATACGCGGCTTTCCCCGGTTGACCGCTGAGTCTCGCCTTGGGACCTTTCAGCTCCTCGCAGACTCTGATTGATCATCGAAATCATCCTAGTTTCCGAGTAAACAGGGCAGCGGTCAGCATCCACTTATACGGGAAAGTTTAGATGTCCGATTCGGTATTGGTTCATTATGAGGCTCGTGGAAAAGTAGCTCTTCTAACCCTCGACGATCCGCCAGCGAACACGTACACGCATGAGATGATGCGCCAGCTGGACGAGAGTATCATAAAGGCGCGCTTCGACCAGTCAGTCGAAGTAATCGTGATCACCGGAGCGGGTGAAAAATTCTTCTGTGCGGGTGCGAATATCGGCATGCTCTCAGAGGCAGATCCTGAATGGAAATATTGCTTCTGCCTACACGCCAACGAGACACTCAACCGACTTGAGCATACGCCCAAACTTGTTATCGCTGCGTTAAACGGTCACACAGTCGGCGGAGGTCTTGAGATCGCAATGGCTGCCGATATTCGGATAGCCCGTAAGGATGCTGGAAAAGTCGGCCTGCCTGAGGTAGCCCTAGGAGTTCTTCCTGGTACTGGGGGCACCCAACGTCTTGTTCGGCTCGTGGGCAAGCCGGTAGCGATCCAAATGATGGCAGAAGGCACAACCTTCGGTTTTGACGAAGCGCATCAGCACGGCCTCGTTAACGAAATCTACGATCATGAGGACCGCGACTCCTTTGTAACTGCAGTGCTAGAGTACGCGAATCAGTTCACGACGCCTAATAAGGCAACCAAGGCGGTGGGACTTATCAAGCGTTCGGTTCAGACAGGTGCAGAACTTCCTTTTGAACTAGCTCTGGCACTAGAGAGGGAGTTACAGGCTCAGCTCTTTGCAAGCAGTGATGCAAAAGAGGGTCTAAACGCTTATGTAGAGAAGCGAGCTGCCGAGTTCACCGGCGACTGACGCTGGCTGGGTGTAGAACTTATAGAAGCGGGGTCCGGGACGCGCTCCGGGCCCCGCTTCACATTCATGAGTAAGTCCCTAGGAGAGGAAATGTCTGAACAGACGATCCGGGATAAGATGTGGATTGGAAACGAGTGGGCGGATGCAAGAAATGGGGGCACATTCGCTTCCATAAACCCAGCAACTCACGATACCATCGCTGAGGTTGCGTCCGGTCAGGCTGAAGACATAGACCGCGCAGTTGAATCAGCCAGGGAAGCACTGAGCAATCCAGAATGGCGGGACATGAACCCGCACAAACGGTCTCGTCTCCTGTGGAAGCTCGCCGATGCGGTGCAAATGAACGCGGACGAGCTCGGCGCACTTGAGACCGCCGACAACGGCAAACCCTATTTTGAGTCTCGCAAGGTCGACCTACCAAGCGTGATCGAGAATCTTCGGTACTTCG
>MDSX01026805.1_pt1 | contig 10616 bp, 11 predicted proteins | sample 811141 | NCBI WGS metagenome assembly MDSX01 (sample SAMN05326642, study PRJNA326480) | marine metagenome | isolation source: seawater | place: Atlantic Ocean: South East | collected 2010
TAAATCTTGTGGTAGAAAAAAAGGTGAAAAAAGAGCTAAGTATCCAGCTTGTAGACCTACTAAGGCAGCTTGTAAGTCTAAGGGTAAAGGAAAAAAGTGGGGTAAAAAATCAAAAAAGAATGAAAATTTTGATTATTCAGAAAAAAATGCTATATTTGAAGAAACATTTAATATGGAAGAATTAGCATTACATAATCCTGGTGAAAAAACCATTCCTAACCCAGTTAGGGAAAACCCAGTAGTACCAACAAAAAAACCTTCTAGAAGAAAAAGAATTTGGGAAACTAAGCCTGCGGCTAAACCAAAACCAAAAATGGAGAAATGAAATTAGTATATGTAAATCAAATAGGTGTTGATTGGACTGGTAAAAGACTTTATGAGTTTTTATTCTCTGAAGATGAATCGGTTGAAGATGTTAGTGGTGTTGATTGGGATTCTTATCCAGCTTCTGTTGGTGAACCAGAGCCACCCTCTAGTGATTTTATAACTAAAGTTGGGTTATTGACTACAGATTTAAATTTATTTCTAATTCAAAAACACGATAGTTTTGCTGTTTTTGATGCTGTTGATGGTGTTGTAGCGTTAGCTTGGGAGAATTTATTAGATTATGAAGAGTATCCTGAAAAAAGACTTTTTTTTAAATTTAATGAGGATATTGCTTCTGTTGAAGATAAGTTATATGAAAAAGATTTAGTATTAGATTATAAGGTTTACAGTAAAAAAATTAATGAAGATGAGGATTAAAAAGAAACATATTAAAGAGAATAAAGACTTAGAAGGGTTTCCAGAGGCTAAGGGTAAGGTTGATAATGTTACGAATGCAACTAGGGAGTTAACGGGACAACTTGAAAAAGCTGGATTTGAAGAAAAATCTGCTAATGATATAGTTACCAAAGCTATATCTGGAGTTATTGAAGACGGTAAACAGTCTAAATCAGTAACACCTTTGGAACAAAAAATTGAAAAAGCTAAGTCAGAATTATTAAAACAAAATTTTGCATCGACTGCGGTTATTAATATTAGTAGGACTGAAGATGAAAAACAATTACATAAACATAAAAATGTTAGATTAAATTTATGTGAACATGGTTTTCCAACTCTTGTAAAATTATTACCGAATTATTTTGATAAACAAGGTGTAAAACCAATAACTGAGTATTACAAGGGTGAAAAACTACAAGCATATGTCCCATCAAAATTATATGACTTTGTCTCAAATAATGGAGTGTTGAGTAATGATAAGGCTATTGAAAAATTGTCATCTAAATTAGATGAACTTTTAATATCAAAATCTAATTCACCATTAAAGGAAGGTTTACGCACAGAAGAGGACGATAAAAAACTTTCTGACGAGACTATAAACTCAGCTAAAGCATTGAAAAAAAAGGTTGATGAAGCCAAAAAAAGTGGTAAGAACGTTGCCTCTGTTAAAGCTGATAGCAACGAAATGTACTATCATATATTAGATGTTATTATCGGTGACGATGGTAAAAGCATTCAACTTAAAGGAGGTATATCTAATAATGATGAAACAATAACCCAATCTTTGTTAGGGAGTTATAATGTTACCCTAAAAAACGAAAGTACAATGGGTCCTTATGCTTTGAATATATTCAAAGCAGTGTTAGATGCAGCTGAACTTGATAAAGTTCTAGACCTTTCTGATATGAAAAACCCTGAAATAATTTATGATGAAGATATTGAAGAAGCTGGTGATTCAATGTTTAAATCAGTAAAACCTAAGATGACTAAAAATGAGTTAGTGGAATCAGTTAAAAACATAACTAAAAATGTTAAATCCCCTAGAAAAGTAATTAAAACGTTTAAAGTAAAAGATATAAAAAATGGCAAAAAATAGTAAAAAACAAATTAATGAAAACTCTTTATACTCTGAAGGTATTACTGAAAGAATCAATTATAAGTTAGAAGAAAACTTAAGAGAAAACAAGCACTCTTTAGCTGGTTGTGATATATTCCCTGAAGGAGATGTCATCACTTCTGAAATGAAGTTAATTAGAGAAAGATTTAAAGAGGTAGTTAAAAGGTGTAGAGAGGCTTTTAACATGGAACATGTTGATAATATGACAATAATCAAAGAACAAATGAATTTGGTTATGGATGCCATGAAAATGGAATCTGAACATAAAGAAGTTTTGGAACAAATGGCTATAGAGATGGTTGTTGAAGAGTTTGACATACCAGAGGGTTCTATCATTTTTGAAACTGAACTAACAACTAATATTGATTCTAGTGGAATTAATGAGACACCATTAGAAAATATTGACGAAGAATTTAATGACCATGACGAAATAGTTAACGCTAATGCTGAAGTACATAAAAGAAGAGTATTAAATGCTATGATTCAAGGTGCGGCTAAGAGTGTTAATCATATGTTTCACATGAAACATGACGACTTATGTGATATTAATGATACCTTACCGAATACATATAAAAAAATGATGTCAGCTGCTGATATGATGTATTATATTGTTCCAGAGATGGATAAGGGAATTAGAGGTGGTAAATGTGAGACTGAATATAACCAAGATGAAAACGGTGTTAACATTCCTGTTGTAAAAGCTAAAGCTATGGTCTTTCCTGTATTAATTCATGAATTATGTAAAGGAGTTATGGAGGTGTTGTCAACACATGGATTACCTATTGAAGAAAATGTTGCAAACTATGTTATAGGTAAGGCTGACTTCTTACAAGCGGAACCTTGGGATATGAGGTTTGGTCCAGCAATATGGAGAAGGTTTTGCGATGCGATACCAGCTGAAGACTTTAATTTAAAGCATCAAGTTTACGTTGATGTTGCTTGTATGGAACCTAATGAGTTTAATCATTTAATGAAAGAAGTTATAGGTAAAACTAAAAAAGGTAAGTTGATGATTGGAGAAATTGTTGAGTCGGTTAAAAAAGAAATAGAAGAAGACGACTTTAATGAAGCTATGGGTGACAAACATTTCGGATTAGATGAATTATATTAAATAGCACATACTTAAATTATTAAAAGCTCCATATATGGGGCTTTTTTATTTTTTACTACTTTTTAGATATTTATAATAAAAAGATAATGTTAAGTAGTAGTGAAATACTTTTTGAATACTCTAAATGTGTACAAGACCCTATACATACAATTCAAACTTACTTAGAAACTAAGGATTTAACTCAAGGTGGTTTTGTTCCTTTTAAATTGTTTCCTAGACAAAAAGAAATTGTACGCTCATATGAGGAACACGCTTACAACTTAGTGTCTAAACCTAGGCAAGCTGGTATATCAACGACTACGCAGGCTTATATGGCTGTTAAATCAGCTTTCTGTGACCCAGATAGACCAGAAACCATTTTGGTTATTGCTAATAAGTTAAAATTAGCTCAAAAATTCGTTAGAGGAATTAAAGATTTTGTTATTCAATTACCTAGATGGGTATGGGGGCCAGAATACTATGGTTCACCTGAAAATGAAAGTAGAGATATATTTGTAACTGATTCTAAAATTGAACTTGAATTACCTAACGGTACTCAAATTATCGCTGTAGCTACATCGGAGGATGCTCTTAGAGGGTATACACCCACTTACTTGATTTTTGATGAGGCTGCGTTTATTGATAACGGAGATTCTGTATATGCTGCAGCTATGTCTTCCTGTGCTACTGGTGGTAGAGTTATGTTAATTTCTACACCAAATGGTATGGACCCTTTATATTATAGAACTTATGACCAGTCTAAGATTGGTAAAAATAATTATAATGTAATAGAGATGAGGTGGTATGAAGACCCTAGATATATTAAAGATGAGTATGGTAATAAAGACCTTTTTTGGATTAAAAAAGATGATAAGGGTGATATATTAGAGAAAATACAAGAAGTAGAATTTATAATTGATAATTATCCTAAGATGATTAAAAAGGGTTATAAACCTACAAGTAGTTGGTATGAAAATATGTGTGCCACCCTTAATAATAACACTAGAAAGATAGCACAAGAATTAGATGTTTCTTTTTTAGGTTCTGGTGGTAATGTTATAGCTGATATAGATATAAAACACTACGAAGATAATAAAGTAGAAGACCCTAAGTGGGTAGATGGTAGAGAGAAAGAGTTTTGGATTTGGGAAAAACCAGAAAAGGGACATGAATACATAATGGGAGTTGATGTCAGTAGAGGTGACGGTAAAGATTCGTCTACAATCGTCATAGTTGACGTTGCTACAATGACTCAAGTTATGGAATATCAAGGTAAAGTTCAACCAGATATACTTGCTGAGTATGTTTATGAGTATGGTAATATGTATAAAGCTCTTACTGTAGTTGATGTTGCTGGTGGTATGGGTGTTTCTACAGTGCTTAAGTTAATTGAATTAGATTATAAATATTTATACTATGACGAACCTAGAGGTAGGATTCTTAATAGTAAAAAGAGTCAATTAGATATGTATAGTAGGGATGAAAAAATACCTGGTTTTAATGCTAATGGTGTTAGGGTGGTAATGCTTCAAAGGCTTGAAGAGTCTATCAGAAATAGAACTGTAAATATTAAATCTAAAAGAATGGTTTCAGAAATGAAAACTTTTGTATATAAAAACGGTAGGGCTGACCACATGGAGGGATATCACGATGATTTGTTAATGTCACTTGCAATGCCAATATATGTTTTAGAGTTTTCATTTAAAAAATTACATAAAATGAAGGAGAAAACAAAAGCAATACTGTCTAGTTGGCAAGTTGGTAGTTCTTCTGAAAATAATAACAATAATAGCGGATTTGTACCTAAAAACAGGAGGGGTAAGAGTGCGTTACCTAAACCAAAATTCTCAAAAGGTGTGTCAAAAAACATGCAAGACCCTAATGGAGACTATTTATGGTTGTTAAGTGGTTCAAAATAAAAAAGATATGGCGTCAAATAAAAAAATATTTATAAGGAAAACTGGAGGAAACGGTGCTGAACTATATACATGGTCACCAGATACTTCTTTAGATAAAAAAGTAAATAATGATGATTTTGGTTTGTACTCTTGTAGTACACCTATAGGTACTCAAGGTGAAGACAATGCTGTAACGTATGTTTACAATACTGTTGTTGTTATTGGAGTGCCTGTTAAAACGGCTTACGTTCAATGTAATTACGTTGTATAACTATTGAATTTTTTACAAAAAATACTATATTAAAAAAAATAATTAAAAATGGCTAAAAAGAAGTTAACGGTATTTCAAAAACTGAATAATATATTCGGACCTACTGGTGTTAAGTCCTCAATTAATCAAGCTAATAGATACTCAATAGATAACGAAACAATGTTTAAAACTACTGATAAGTCAGAGTTTGAAACTGCTAGGTTACAAGCACAGCAAAATAAATATGTTAGTGGTTTGTGGAGAAAGGTTGATAATGAGATGTTTCAAAAGACAATTCATTATGAAACTACTAGGATTGGGTCATATTCTGATTTTGAAAGTATGGAGCATTATCCAGAGATTTCAGCTACTTTAGATATAATGAGAGAAGAATCTACTACCGTTAACGATAAGGGTAGAGTTTTGAATATATTCTCAAATTCTAAACGAGTTAAAACAATATTAGAAGATTTATTCTTTAATAGATTAGATATTCATACATCATTACCAATGTGGACTAGAAACACATGTAAATACGGTGATAACTTTGTATTCCTTAATATTGATGACAATGCTGGGGTTATGGGTGCTAGGCAGTTACCTAACTTTGAAATAGAAAGAAGAGAAGGTGATGTTTTTGGTAAAGTTATGAGTACTTCTGACATTAAAGATGAAAAAGATTCTAAAGTTAAATTTATATGGAGAGGTAAGGATTATGAGTTTAATTCTTGGCAAATTGCTCATTTTAGATTACTTGGTGATGATAGAAGATTACCTTATGGTACGTCTGTATTAGAAAAAGCTAGAAGAATTTGGAAGCAATTAATTCTTTCTGAAGATGCTATGTTAATTTATAGGGTTACTAGGGCACCAGAGAGAAGAGTTTATAAGATTTTCGTTGGTAATATTGATGATGAGGATGTGCCGTCTTACGTAGATGAAATAGCCAATAGATTTAAAAGAACGCCTATAACTGACCCTAAGACTGGTCAGGTTGACTTACAGTACAATCAAATGGCTAATGACCAAGATTTCTTTATACCTGTTAGAAGTGAAGACGCTCCTAACCCAATTGATACTTTACCTGGTGCTAGTAATTTAGACCAGATTGCGGATATAGAATACTTACAAAAAAAGTTATTTACAGCCTTAAGAGTACCTAAGTCTTTTTTAGGATTTGAAGAAGCGTTTGGTGACGGTAAAAATTTAGCTTTACAAGATATTAGATTTACTAGAACTATTAATTTAATACAGCAGTCCATGATTATGGAATTAAATAAGATTGCTATTTTACATTTGTTTTTATTAGGGTTAGAAGATGAATTGGATAATTTTACATTAACACTTAATAATCCATCAACTCAAGCTCAAATGCTTAAAATTGAGCAAATGCAATCTAAAATCACTCTTTATAAAGATGCAACCACTGATGCTGGTAACGGTTTTAGTGTTATGTCTATGACTAGAGGTAAGCGAGATATATTAGAATGGTCTGATGACGAAATAAAACAAGATTTACTTGAGCAAAGACTTGAGAAAGCAGCAGCAGCTGAAATGGAAAATACATCCAACATTATTAAACATACTGGAACATTTGATGAGGTAGATAGACTTTACGGAGATATAGACGCAGCTAAAAATGGCGGTTCTTCTGACGATGACGGCGGCGGTGACGAAGGTGGTGGTGATGACTTCGGTGGCGGTGGCGGCGGTGGCGGCTTCGGTGGCGGCGGTTTAGACTTTGGTGATGATGGTGGTTTTGGTGATGATGATGATGATGCTGGAGGAGATGATGCTGGCTTTGGTGATGATGATGCTGGAGGAGATGACGCTGGAGGAGATGATGCTGGAGGAGATGATGCTGGAGGAGATGATGCTGGAGGTGATGATGCTGGAGGTGGCTTTGGCGAATCTGTAAAACGTGTAGATAATTTATTAACAGAAGCTAAGCTTAGTCATAAAAAAAAGATAAAAAAACATTCGGATAATTATTTTGATAAATTACTTAAATCAGTTAAAAAAGATAGTAATAAAATAATTAACGAAAGAGTTAAGGTTGTTGATAACAGTATCAAAGTTAATGAGACTATTAATGATATGATAGACGGAATTGATAAAATGATTAATGAATAAACGTTTTTAATAAACTTTACAATATTTATTAAATAAATACTTACGATGAAAAATAAAAAAATAAACAAACTAGTTGTTAATTTTGGTAAATGTAATACAGCATACACTAATTTTTTAACTGAAATAATTTCAAAAGGTAAGCAAGTTAGGGTTTCTGAAGCTAGCAAGTCTAGTTCAAAAAATAAACTTAATAGTGTGTTTAACGAGTATATTAATTTACTTAAGGAAAGTAAAGTTCTTAAAGCTCAATATCATATCTACTCTAATATAGAATCAAAAATTGAATCAGATAAGGATAAGGCTTTAGAATTTGTTAAAGAAAATTTATCTTTAATGAATAAGTTTTCAAAAAAAGAAATAACAGAAACTAATAAAATTATTGAAAATATATTAAATAATATACCTTCTTCTAAATTAGATGGATATTATAACGTAAGTGATTCAGTAAAAAAATTACATGAAGATATATCAACCTTAATTAACACTAAAAAAATGGGTAACACAATAAGTGTTATTTTGGAAACGAATTACAAAATAGTTGACTACATTTTAAATAATAAGGAAGAGAAAAAAGAAATAGTTGAAGGGTTGGGTGATACCGTATTATCAAGTAAAGATTTATCAAAGTTAATGGTTAGTAGATTTAATAAAGAATACGGTAAGTCTCTTAACGAATCTGAAGCGTCTTTATTAAAAGATATCTTAATGGCTAGTTCAGATGAGGATAAAAGAAATGTAATGTTTAAAGAATCAATTGGTGAGTGTTTATCACTGGTTAATGGTAAATTAAAGGTTGCTGATGTAGATTTAAAAATTAGTCTATTAGACCTTAAGGAGAACCTATTAGACAAAAAATATAATAACAATAGTTTTGAGGTTGACATTTTAAAATTAAACACATTAAAAGAAAGTTTAAAATAAAAAATGTTTAATGGCTCCAGCAACATAAAAAAAATACGTGAACTAGTTGACCAACTTTGTATAAGGGATACTGAGGCGTTTAAGAGGTTAGAAATATTAAAACTAACTTTAGGTTATACTACTGATGGTTATTGGGACTGGAATATTGATGAGTCAAGAAATAATGACAATAAACATGAGTTAATTAACATGAATGAATCCGTTGATAATTTTAAAATTTCTAATATTACCAAGAACTGCAATTCATTTGATTTTAATATATTTTTCGACTCATTTATATCAAGCCCTGAATTAATAAAACACTTAGGGTTTAATAGTGATGATTTGAAGGATGATTTTAAAAATTATAAAGAATTGGTTAATAAGGATGATTTAATTAATTTAAATAAAGAAATAAGTAAACATTTCGAAAGTAAAGGAGAGCACAAGTTTAAAAGTATTACAAGATACAAACATAAGGATGGACATACTGTTAAAATTCTATCTAGGGGGAGCGTTATAGAATGGGACGTTAATAAAAACCCTATTAGAATGGTGGGTACCCATATAGATATTACAAATTTATAGCAAAATGGAAAAGAATAACAAAGGGGTTCCTCAGAATGGATGGAATGAATATTCTAAGTTGGTTTTAAATGAGTTGGAGAGATTAAATGAAAATGATGAAAAAATTCAATTAATACTTAGTGAAATAAATCAAAAACTAACCAAAATAGATAGTATAGAAAAAGAGATTGAAGGGTTCACGAAATGGAAACGTTACATGGATGATGTTGCAAGCCCAGCTACACTTAAAGAGGTTAAAAAAGATGTTGCAACTCTAAATACTTTTAGAACGGTAGCCATCACCGTTTGGGCTGTAGTTCAAATAGCCTTTGGTGTTTTTATAGCATTGATGAATGTAAAAGATTAACTTGACTTTTTATTTTTTTACCTTATACTTGTAAAAACTAAAATAGATGGTTATAAGTAAAAATGGTAAACAATTAATTTCTGAAGGTCACGAAAATTACAGAGTAGTATCTGGCACTGTAGACAATAAAAACCCTAAAGCATTATATATCAATATTTCAGCATGGGGAGAATCAATAGTTAGTGAAGAATTAAATTATGGTCCTATTTTAAGGGGCATAACTAAAGATATTAAAATAAAACTTAAATCTTCATTAACCCCTAATTTATTTTATGTTGATAGATGTATTGTTGATTTTGACATGCGTGAGTCTGGAATATCTTATGGTAAAAAATCATTTATGAATTGTGAAATAACTATATTTCAAAAGAACCTATTTAGATTACAAGAAAAAACTATACAAAAAGAATTAAACTTAATTGGTAAGATAATTACTAGTGAAGTATTAGAAGAATTTAAATATTTTAAATTTAATAAAACAAAAAAATAATATAAATAATATATATATTTTATTAAACCCAGGATTCATTTCTGGGTTTTTTTATTTCTTAGCCATATTTATTAATAAATAATAATCATGTCAGGAGATTTAAAAATATTAAAACCAGGTCAACAAGGATTAGGTGTGCTAATTGAAAGTGACGCTGGTTATGTTGACCCAAATGATTCTAGAAATAAACCATTTGTTAATGAAATAAAAAGTTTAGACAAAGGTTCCGCAATTATTGCTTCCCCGTTAATACTATATGTGGTATTACAAAAGTGGGGAGTTAAAAATAGAAATGGAAGAATATACCCAAAAGAAATACTAGAAAGAGAAGTTAATAATTATCAACAATTAATTAAAGAACGAAGAGCTATTGGTGAATTAGACCACCCAGAATCTTCTATTATTGCTGGTGATAGAATTTCACATAATATTACTGAGACTTGGTGGGAAGGTAAAACTCTTATGGGTAAGATGGAAGTATTGATGTCTCCTGGGTATGTTAATTATGGTATTGTATCAACTAAAGGTGATGAAGTTGCCAACCTTATTAGAAATAATATTATGATTGGTGTGTCATCTAGAGGTGTTGGTTCTCTTAAAGAAGTTGCTGGACAAAACATAGTTCAAGATGACTTTGAATTAATTTGTTGGGATGTCGTAACGTCCCCAAGTACCCCAGGTTCTTGGATGTTTAAGAACGCAGATGAAGCTAAACCATTTACCGAATCAAAAGAAAAATCAAAAGATTTACTAATAGATAAAATAAATAAATTTCTATTGGATTAAAAAAAAATAAAAAAACTTGTCTTTTTATATAAAAAGGACATATTTATAAACAAGTGGGTATACATATGCTCGCTATAAAATTTTTTAAAAAATTAAAAAAAAATGGCTGATAAAAAGAAATCAATTTTAGAGGAAGCTATCTTGGACGCTAAAAGAATCCAGGAAGCCCTAAATGCCAACACAAAAGAAATACTTCGTTCGGTAGCGAAAGAAGAAATTGAAAGTTTAGTGAAAGAATCTATAGAAGAAGATTACA
>MDSX01085914.1_pt1 | contig 10615 bp, 8 predicted proteins | sample 811141 | NCBI WGS metagenome assembly MDSX01 (sample SAMN05326642, study PRJNA326480) | marine metagenome | isolation source: seawater | place: Atlantic Ocean: South East | collected 2010
CCATGTCCCTGTCGCGCGCCAGGAGCGGGTGCGAGAGGAGGAAATCGGCGTCGTGCGACGCGTCGCTTCGTCTTCCACCGCCGACGTTCGTGACCTCCCACGAGCCGTTTTTATCGTCGTCGGCGCCGAAGACGTCGATGGAACGCGCCGCGGATAGCAACCTCGTACGCATCTCGTCAATCTCATCACCCGTCACCTCGCTCAACAGCTCGTCCGCGATGGCCACGCATCGCGCCTGCGTATCGGTGAGAATACGCGCCGATACACCGTGCGGCGAGGAGTGGTCGAGCTTGAGCTCGTCCACGCTCTTGACCCCGGCTTCGATCAATCTCTTCGCCGTGGTCTCCCCTATGGACGGTATTCTGCGAAGATCCCTCATCGACCACGCCTCGTCAATCTTACCCACGACCGCGCCCACAACCGACCCGGCGACCACGGCCGTGCCGTCGCTCTCATCATCGCCGCGCTGTCCCATCGTCGGCGCCGGCGGAAGCGCGGGGTGACCGGCGGCGGCGCCGAAGCCGCCGTCGAACCCCGCCGGCGCCGACCTCACCTTCCCGCTCCTCACGTGCGTCAACACGCCCCCACCCTCCGCACCCGCCCGCAGCGCCTCGAGCTGGTCGCACGTACCGGTGACGATCATCTGTCGGAGCTGCGCGCACGTCGCCTCGGCGAGGTACGGCACGACGCCGCCCGGGTGAGCGATCCACGCGTCGTCTTCGGTATTCAACTTTGCCGGGAGCGCCCTCAACACGGACGCGACGATGGCGTAGTGCAGTTCCTTCTCGTTCAGTGTTCGTCGCCCCGGGCCGAATTCGGTTTGTCGTCGCATGCCGCCGCCCTGCAGCTCGAGTCGCGCCATCGTTCGCATCAACGGGACGAGGTGTTCGTTCAGCGAGGTGTGTTCGTTGAAGTCGCATTGAAGGATCCTCTCAAGTTTGGACGCCGACGCGCCCACGCGGCGGCCGTACTTGAGATGGTCCGTCGCGGTGTACGGGGGCGGGGGATTGACCAGTGCCCAGTTTGGGTGGTCCGTCGGGAGGACATCGTCGAGGTGCCGCGTTGGGACGATCTCGCGGGTCCGAGGCGCACAGCTGTGTCCGTCGCGGTCATCGATCGTGGGTGCCTTCTTTGGCTTGACCGGAGTCGCGTCGCCCTTCCGTTTGCGTGACACCCACTCCCTGGTCACCACCCTGGCGCCCGGATACTCGCGCTCCAGCCTTTCGCGCGTCGCGTCGTCCACGTTATCGGTCACGACCACGTGCGTCGGGGATCCGACGACGTACTTCGCCCCTCGCTTGCGCTTGGATGCCGCGCTTGCGCCATTTTGTTTCTGTTGCCCGAAGCCCAGCGAGCGGCCTCCTCCTCCCGCTACGACCTTCTCCAGTATCTGCCACGGAGCCTTGTGGAAGAACCCGCTGTTCGCAAAGACGAAACCCTCGAAGGGCCGAGCCTTCGAGGGTTCCATCGGTGTGCGTGGCAGGAGAATGGCTCTCTTGGTCTTGGAGGGTGCCCAAGTTCAGTCAAAGGAGCTTCGTTACCAGAGAAGCCAACGTGGCAAGCCCGTTTGTTCTGCCCACGCGTCGTCCTGCCCGAGGCCACAACCGGATACGCGAGCGACGCGACGGAGCCGAAATGAGGCTCATCGTCGCCCTCGCGTGCATCCTCCTCGCGGCGACCGCGGTCGTCGCGCAGGAGGACCCGTGCGCCGCGGAGCTGGCGCGTTGCCGGGAGGTCTGCTCCCTCGGCAACCGGGAAGTTTTGGTGAATGAGTGCGTCCACGAAGCTGGCTTCCTGTCCAAGGCGTGCTCGTGCGGTGGAGCGCTGGACGCCCCCGCGGGGGAGGAGGGCGCGATCGAGACCACGTCCGAGACTGTTTACTTCGACGGAGGCGCCATGGCCATGCTCGGGTCGGAAGATACCCAAGAGGCGCAGGTACGGAACCGCCCGGAGCTTCTTTTCACGGGGAATCCCGCCCTCCGTTCAACACCCGATATTATTTTTTCCTTATTCCCTCGAGAACCGGCGACTCACCGCCCCCCCCTCCCTTCACCCTGAACAGGCTAGGAAACCGTGCCCGCACCACGAGTCCATGTCCATGGAGCCCGCGGTGATGTTCGGCCGCAGGTTCGGCCCCGGCTTCGGCTCCCTCTTCGACGAGCTCTTCGACGAGGCGGAGGGCCCCGGAGCGGCGGTCGATCGGCCGATGCTCGGAGGAGCCCCTCGCGTCTCCTTCGGCCCCGGCCTCGGCGTCTTCGGCAACGCCAGGCAGCAGGTGATGTTCAACGTGGCGCCCACGCTGGTGTTCCGCTCCATGTTCGTACCCCAGCCGCGGGTGCGCGCCTTCGCCATTATACCCGCGCTGGATGACGATGCGGACTTTAACTCCAACGACCTCGGCTCGATGGACCCCTCCGCGCGCACGGAGTCCGTCATGAGCGCGCTGCAACGGTGGAGGGACGCGTCCGACGGCGGCGCGGCATGGACCGCCGAGGGTGAGTACGGCGCCGCTGACGGTGAGTCTGGTGCCGCCGAGGGTGCGACGACGATGGAGCTCAACCGCGCGGCGGCGGCGCGCGCAAAGATGGGCCGAGGCGGTCGCTCGCGGCCGGAGCCCGAGGATGAGGGCGGCGCGGGGCGTCGGTTGTTGTACGCGCTCGCGTCCGTCGCGCTCATCGCGTCGGTGCTGACCCTCACCGCCGCAGCGCTCATGTCCATCGCGTCGTTGGCCACATCCGCGCTGCAAAGGATCCAACTCGCTTGGCGCCGCGATCGGGGTTTGTCGGTGGATGCGGTGGACGTCTCCGAGCCGCTGATGTTGGAGTACGAGACGCACCGCGCGGCGCCGGAGCTGAGCACGATGTACGCGGACGGTGCGCCCGCCGGTCCGAGTCCGAGGATGTCGACGGAGGGTGGTACCATGGAGGTTATGATGCCGATGCCCTTGGAGCGCGGGGAGCGCTCGGGATGGAGGAGCGAGCCCGGGTACGCCCGCCTGTGAGACGCTCATGTAACAACACGGCGAATGCCGCCGGTGTTTCAACGTACGTTCGATTCGATTTGTAAATGACGATACGATATTCTTACGAGCACCTGTCTCTCGTCCCGGACCCGTCTGTCTGATGAGGATGGTTGAAAAACGTGCCTTCGCTTTTCGCTTTATCCATTACGACTGGCGGTAGACGACGAAGGATGGCGACGGCGGCGCAACACCGCGTGTTCGCTCCGCGCATCTCACGATCGTCCCCCGTCATTCGTCGTGCGCCTCGTGTCGTAGCGGCCCGCGCTTCCTCCGCGTCAACCTCCGTCGGCGCGTGGGACCTCGAGGGTTGCCCCGATGGCATTATCCTCAAACTCGCGCGCCGTCTCGAGGGCGAGTGGAAGCGCCTGCCGAACGTCCGCGACGCTCCGTGCGCGCCGGAGCTGAAATCCGTGGACGCCGTCGCCCCCGACGGCGATCCCGCGACTCGGATACGCATCGAGAACCTCTGCCTGCAGACGGACGCCTTCCGCAAGATGCACCTCGAGGTGGCGTGGGGCCTCGGAGGGCTCGAGGTGCTGCACTGCGTGATATACCCCTGGGCGGAGGTGTCCGCGCCGATATTCGCCGCGGATCTGGTGGCGTTCGGCGGGAGGGTCACGTTGTGCATCGCGGACGCGTCGCCGTGCGCCGAAGACCTCTCGCTTCCCAAGCAATACGTCGACGCGGCCGCCGCGCTGAGGCGATCGATGCTCTCCAAATGCCCCGCCATCGAACCCAGGCCGCTGCCCGACTGGGGCGAAGCCATCCTCTCCCCGGAGGCGTGCGTGTGCGTGGGGCCGCCGAAGGAAGACTTCCCGGACCAGACGCAGACGACGGCGTTCGTGGGGTACCTCGAAGCCCTGCACGCGGTGCAACTCGTGCTGGCGACTAAGATCGGGGGTGGGTACGGCGGAGGCGTCGGGTCCCGGGCCCGGGCGCAGCGGCGGTTCTGTGAGAAGCAGCTGCTGAACGACAAGACCAAGCGGGTGCTGGAGCGGAGCATGGGGACGGGGTTGACGGATCGGTACATGAGGGAGGTGTTGTTCGACGTCGTGGCCACGACGCCGACGGGGCCGAACACGCGCGTCCCTGGGCTACCAACCGGTATATTCTTATGAGAGTTAAGAGTGACACTCATTACATTCGGCACTAGGTACATCAGTTCGAGGACAGGATGGTCCTCGGCTGCTCCCTCGAGCGATCTTCTTTGAGCATCCTTTGCATCACCTGAACGTCACCCGACGCCATCGCCGCCTCGAGCTGCTCGATAAACCCCGAGGAGTCCGCCGTCATCTCGATGAGCTCCCGTTTCCTCGCCTCCACGGCTCTCAGCGCCTCGGAGGCGTCCCTGACGCCGTTGGTGGCATCCTCGATCGCCTCAGCCTTAGCGGACGCCGCCTTCGTCCTCGCGCCGCCGCCCGTAGTAGCCTTGCCGAATCCTCCCTCGTACCCCGGGAGCGCCCGCGCGGTGACCCCCGCGGCGGCCATGGCCTGCGCGACCATCGCCGCCGGGTTGGCCGCATCCGCCGGAAGGAGCACCGTGTTCCCTTCCTTGGCGATCTTGCCAAACTCTCGTAGGTAGAGCTCCGCGACCCGCACCCGGGCGGCGTCCGCGCCGCCGGCCTGGACGAGTTGCTCGCCGACGACGGCGAGGGACTCCGCGGCGGCCTTCGCGCGGAGCATGGTGGACTCAGCCTCCGCCTCAGCCTCGAGGACGGTTTTCTGCTTCTGGCCCTCCGCGCGGTTCACGGCAGCCTCGCGCTCAGCCTCGGACTCGAGCACGGTCGCCCTCTTGCGACGCTCCGCTTCTGCCTGCATCTCCATGGCCACCTTGATCCCGGTGGGAGGGACGATATCGCGGATCTCGTAGCGAAGGCATTCGAGGCCCCATTCGCTCGCCGCTTCGTTGATGGTGTTGACGATGCGGTGGTTGAGATGGTCGCGTTCTTCGAAGGTTTTGTCTAATGACATCTTACCGATCTCGCTGCGCATGGTGGTCTGTGCCAGCTGGGATACGGCGTAGATCGGGTTCTCCACGCCGTAGGAGGCTTTGACCGGGTCGACCACGCGGAGGTAGAGGACGCCGTCGATTGAGATTGCGACGTTGTCCTTGGTCACCGCGGTCTGGTTGGCGACGTGGATGGCTTCCTCCTTTAAGTGCCACACGTACGCGATCTGGTCCACGACGGGTATCAGGAGGTGGATCCCGGGGTTCAGGACGGTGTGGAACTTGCCGAAGCGCTCGACGATGACCGCGCCCTTCTCGGGGACGATTTTGATGCCGACGTTGGGCGGGCGGGGCGCGACGGCGAGGTCCCTGAGCGAGGTGTTGTAGGATCTCGCGATGGAAGGGGCGGCGCGGAGCATCGCATCGTGCTCGGTGAGAGCCAAGGCGGGGGCGTTCCAGCGTGGGACCGCGGCGGCCGGGCCTGCGAGTCGAGACGGGGGCAAACGGTGAGACGTGTCATCTTCTCGGAGGATGCGGTGAAAATTGCACGGCGTTAACAAGCGAGGGGGCGGGCGTGCGTGCGAGACGCGGGGAACGCACCGAGTTGGCGGGATTGCGCGAAGGCGCGGATGAGTCCGCGTGATGCCGCGCGCATGACGACGAGATCTGTGAAAGTCAGAGATCGGTCTGGTCTGGTCTGGGACGGTCCGAGAGAGACACGCGTTTATTAGGGTGCCGCATCAGGGTGGACGCTCCAGGCAACGATTTCAGAAGTCTCGGAGGCCGCGTCGGTTTCACTCCGCGGCTTCCCGCGACGCACGACGATGGGGCCCATGCTGTTCTCGCCCGCCAAGGGCGAAACTGAGCGTCTCCTCGATTACGGGACGACCCGCGCAGGCGAAAACAAGCCGTGGCATCCCGCCGCGCGGTTCGCCACCGGCGCGCTCGTCACCGTCTTCGCGGTGCGTGTCCCAGCTTCTTCATCCGATGAAACCGACGCGGCTCCCCGCACATGCATGTGCCCCACACTCACCGTCCTTTCCCGTCCACCGTATTCACAGACGCTGTTCATATTCGCGATCGTCGAGGCACCGTACGAGGGTATCGGCGAGCAAGGGACGTTCGCGACGTCCACGAAGCCGTCATCAGCGAGTCTCTCCGGGCACGACGACGCGCCCAAGTCTCAGCCGGTGGCGGTCACGCCAGCTGCCGCGGTGGCGCGGGTGGGTATCCAGACGAGGGAGAACGCGGTGGCGCGACGGGACCGATGCGCGGGGATGGGGTCGAACGCCACCGTGTGCGCCGGCACGAACGGGTGCGAGACTTGGCGAGGGGAGTGCCAGGTCCAGTGCAACACGTTGGCCACCGAGGACGCGTGCGGCGTCTCGGCAAAGTGCGAATGGGACGCGACGTACCACTCGTGTAACTCCCGGAAGCTTCCCACGTGTACATCGTCCAACACCCGGGCACTATGCATCGCGACGCGGTTCTGCGAGTGGGACGCCATCGAGGCCACCTGTGGGGATGCCACGTGGCGATGCGAGGACCTGAAGGACGCGGCGCACTGCTCACGGTCAGATTCGCCGCGATGCGTATGGAGCGCTAGTTACGACGACGACGACGATGCAGATGCGTCACCGAACGGTGGAACGTGCTCGGACCTGCGGCAGTGCGAGGCCATCGCGCTGCCGCAGGAGTGCCCCACGCACCACGGATGCGCGTTTTCGCAGTCCAAGAACCAGTGCATATCTCTGAGCGCGTTGGCTGGGGACAAGCCTGTGTGTCGAACCAGCGCTGATTGCGACGTGCCTGATACGTTCTGCAACGGCGACTACGGCCCGCGGGGTTTCTGCCAGAACTGCTTACCGATCATAGGCGACGGGATCGAATCGTGCGATGACATAGCGAGGGTACCGGCGACCGGGGCGAAGGAGTGCAGGTCGGCGTGCTTCCCCCCGAAGCGGGGTGGCCAATAGCGAGTTTAAAACGTCATTTCTGACTATTTTCCCATACGTAACCTGGAATATTGGGCCCATATTTTGATCTCCTACAAACAGCAGCTCGAGCTCGCCCGAAGCGACCCATGCTAATCCATTACCCTTTCACGCGTCGCCGAGGCACGCGTGTTGGCGTTCGATAATTCGGAATAGCATCGCGCGTCGGTTGAATACACGATGAGCGGGAAGCGCCAGGCTGCCTCGCCGCCCGCGGACGAGCCCGACGCCAAGCAGGCCAAGGGCGACGACGCGGACGCCAAGGCTACAGCTGACGCAGAGACCGCCGGTGCGACTGAGGCCGGCGGGGACGATCCGATGGAGACGGAGGAGAACGGGACGGGAGGCCACGGCGCCCGTCGCAGCATGCGCACGAGGAACCCCGTGCGCAAGGCCAGCACCCGCAACGAGGGCAAGGGCGCCAAAGGACCCGCGGGTGCGTGCGCAATCTCGCCAACCCACCCAACCCCAACCCACTGTTTTCCCCGCTCGGATGTTGCGCACAGCTGTGGTTGGGACGAAAATGATGTGCCCGAGCCCCCCGCGCGGGCGCCCGCCCGCCTCCCCGCGCGTCCCCCCGCGCGTCGCCGCGACCACCCCGATCATCGTCGGGTCCGCCGTTCCGACCCGTCCGACTGACCCGATACCGCCCACCGTTTCACGTGACGCGCAGAGACCAAGATCACGCAGGTGACTTACAAGGAGGGCGAGCTGCTCAGCGAGTCCCTCAAGGCGGACGGTGCCCTGGTGGAGGTCAAAATTCCTGCGGAGTGCACGGTGAACACCAACCAGCAGGTGCGCGCGCGGCCCGTCACGATCCCCCGAACGCCCCGAATCCGACGGCGATGTTCCACCTCGACGACGTCGCGGATCGTGCCCGCGTTGAGACGCACCGAACGCCGCCGGCGCAACCCGCCCGGTCCCCGCTCGACCCTATTTCCACCCAACCGTCGATCTGAGGGCGCGGCGATGCTCGTCAGTTTTATCCCGGGAAAGACGTCCAAACTGAAACCAACCCCGTCCATCCCCACTCGACCCACCCCCTTCCAGGTTCGCTCGCGCCAGCTGTGGGGCACCGACATCTACACCAGCGACAGCGACCTCGTGTCGGTGCTGATGCACACCGGCCACTGGCTCCCCGGCCCGACGTGCCCTCCATCGTTACTCGAGCTCAGAGCCGTGGTCCGAGCCGTATCACCCGCGGAGCAATACCCGTCCACGTCCAGGAACGGCATCCGGTCCCGCTCGTGGGGCCGCGTGCTCACCGGCGTGTCGTACAAGGTCGAGAGCTGCGTCGCGATCACCGTGAACAACCAGACGATCGAGCTGAGCGGCGACCCCGAGCGGGTCAAGCCCAGCGTCCCGACGTTTTTTCCAAACGTGGTCGAGTCCGTGGTCAACACCCGCGCCTCCGCCGCGAACCAGGAACGACGGGGTAAGCTGATCCAGGAGGTCACCATCCAGTACAACCTGTGCAACGAGCCGTGGCTCAAGTACAGCATCGCGTCCGTGTGCGACCAGGGCTTCAAGCGAGCCGACTGGACCAGCGCCCGGCTGAGGACCAACACGCTCTACCTCGAGACGCACACGCAGCGGTTCGAGCTCGCGTACGACGGCCCGGTGTTCGACGAGGAGGCTGAGAACTACGACGAGGTCAACGCCCCCGAGGCGGACGTGTACAGATGGGGACGGTGCGTCAAGCCGAGGGACCTGACGGAGACGGCGGAGCTCGGAGTGCCGCTGCCCAAGGAGGAGCTCGTCGACGTCGTCACCGGGATCAATTGGACGGAGGTTGGCTTTGGCCTCAACTCTGTGCACATCCAGGGTAAGGAACACAAGGTCGTGAGGCTCCAATGGCTCCCGCGGATCGAGCCGGGCGGCGAGTTCCAGGCGGACGAGTAAAGTAAGGCGGCTGGTAACCAGGGGGGGGTTGAATATCCACTTGAGAATTGAGAATTAGCCTACGTGTCATCACCCGGACGTGTCATCACCGTGACATTCCCGCGCCGCCCATCGGGCCCATGTCCGTCCCAGGCGGCGGCGGCCTGAACGGACCCATCTCGATGTCCATCTCCGCCGCGTCGTCCACATAAAATTCACTCTCCTGCACCGGCCAATCTTCCAGCACGTTCTCGCCCCCGATCACCATCGTCTTCAACCCAAAGTACTCCCTGGAGAACGTGATGAGCGAGTTGATCAGCACGTCCACGCACATCTCGTCCGCGGAGCCCAGGTCGAACCAGCACCGGCACCACCGCCCCTTGTACTCCGGGCCGCCCATCGCGTGGAACACGGCGGTTGGCACGTCGCCGTCGCCGTTGGCCTGGTCCATGTCGTACTCCATGTTGGACACCTCGAAGAAGTTAGCCTGGACCTGCATGTTGTCCGAGTTGAACCCCCCGAGCTTACCGAGCACGAACCACGCCTTGAACACCTCGTCCAGCAGCGGCTGCTCCATCTCGCTGATGTTGTTATGCGACTCCAGATGGATCCAGAGGTTTTGAGACTTGAACTCGCGGAACTTTACCAACAACGGCACCGTGCTCCCTTCCTTCTCTTGGTAGATTCGTTCCTTTCGTTGTTCGAACCTCTCGCGGATGCGTTTCTCCACCTCGTTCGGGTCGGAGTTCGAGCCGTCCAGGAGGGTCTTGATCTCCGGGTCGTACTCGGCGCTCTCCTCTAAGATCTCCATCCACTTGAGCTTGTTCCCGTCGGCGTCGAACCCGGGCTTGGTGGGTGGTGCCTCGCTCTTGGTGGATGCCTCCTCGCCGGGTGATGACGACCCGGCGGTGTCATCGTCGTCGTCGTCGTCGGGTTCGCGCTCGGGGTACTTGCGTCTCGCGACGCGCGTCGCGTAGGCGGTCAGGGATGCGCCCCGCCGACGATTGGCAGAGACGACGCAGCCGCCGCCCAGCGTTGCGACGTGTGCGGATTGGGAGGGTCGTGGGGCGAACACCGCGCGGGTTTCGGGGGTTCGAACGCATGAGCGCCCGCATGGTACCGCACGGGGTAACGCCGCGGCGCGAATAGTCGTCATGGTCGTCCTCGCTCGGTCGACTTGTGTCGATGGCGCCCTCGCAATTCAGTAACTTTTGGGAGCGAACGTCAGTTTGTCGAGTCAGATCCGGCGCGCGCCGCGTTCTCCGTGACTCCGTCGCGCGGTCGCCGCTGGTATCGCGAGGTTCGCGCGATGTTCACCGCGACGCAAGCCGCGCGCGCGGCGGCGTGGACCGCGCCGCGCACCCACCGTTCGTCGTCACGCGACGCCGTCCGAGCGAGCGCCCGCGTGTGCCACGCGTCCGCCCCGTCGTCGCGGCCGAGCGCGCGGTCGTTCCGGTGGGAGCGCCGCCACGACGGTTTCGCCCCACACGCGCCCGCCGGAGGACGCGGCGATGCCGTCGTGGCGCGCGCGGGATCCGGCGGCGCGGGGCCCGGAGGTGACCTGTACGCCCTCCTGAACGTCCCACCGACGGCGACGAAGAAGGAGATCAAGGCGGCGTACAAAAAAGCCGCGCTCAAGTTCCACCCCGACGTGAACAAAGCGCCGGACGCGGCGGAGCGATTCAACGAGGCTAAGCAGGCGTACCAGACCCTGGCGGACGAGGACTCGAGGAGGCGGTACGACGCTCTGAGAAACGGTACGGGGTTCGG
>MDSX01053636.1_pt1 | contig 10611 bp, 27 predicted proteins | sample 811141 | NCBI WGS metagenome assembly MDSX01 (sample SAMN05326642, study PRJNA326480) | marine metagenome | isolation source: seawater | place: Atlantic Ocean: South East | collected 2010
TAATTCATCTTCCATCTGTTTTGCCTTTTTTAATGCAACAAATGTTTCTAAACTTTCTTCCTCAACTGAACCAAATTTTCTGTTTTTTTTGTTTTTATGTGCATTCTTGATATCGTCTACAGAGTTCATAAAACGACCCACATCTTTTATCATTGACTCAGCATCTTTACCAAGTTGAAAACCTTTTTTTAATGTGTTAAATGCTGTAGTCGCAATACCAAGAACTGAGATTGGGTCTAACATTTTGTATTTACCCTTATTGTAAATCCCATCTGGAATCTGATTAATTTGCCATTTGGCTATTTATAATATACTAGAAAATCTCAATAATTTCAATGGGTGGAGTATAGGTTGCTAGTATCTTTTTTTTTAAATTATATACTGGAGTTTTAGTTGCAACGGATTTAACATCCTCAATTATCGTTTTTTTAAAAGCATTATCGTAATATCTAAAGTCTGCTACATAAGTTCCAATTTTTTTATCATTGACGATCAATGGAATCTTTGGATGACATTCTAAGTCTTTTATCTCATTTTCTCTTTGCATTAATTTTAACTCTGAATATCTATTAGCTTCTTTGATAGAATCAAATCTAATGCCGTCTATGACTTGAGGTTTATTTCTGAATTTGTTGTAAGAAGTCATTGGCTTGTACTTTTCCCTCTGTAAGTTCATATATTTTATTTAATGCACTTGGTCTTGGAAATCTTCCACCATAAACCCATTTAATCACAGAAGCATAACTTACTCCCATCTCGTTTGCAAACTTCTCTCTGGATATATTATTTACTTTTAGATAGTCTTTTAAATTCATACTCATATTATAAGGCATTATTTTAATTTGACAAGTTGTACTTTTTGTATATACTAAACTCATAAAAAACCCAACGAGGTAATATGAGTAAACTAGAAAACTATATAGAATATTTTTCTGCATCAACAATAAATCTATTTGTTCGTGATAAATCAAAATTTATATTAAAGGTTGCTGGTTATGATGACTTCAATGGTAATCCTTCAACACTACGAGGGAATGCAGTTGAGAATCAATTATTATCAGTTCCTTTTTATAAACACAAGAATATCCAAGAATATATAGATGATGCGTTAGCATTTTATAGTTCTGAGTTGCTAGGTCTTAATCAAGAATTTGATGAGAAAAAAATTGAAAAAGAAAGAGCAGATATTCCACATTATGTGATGTCTGGATTTCCAACTTATTATAATATTGATGATGAACCTATCAAAATGCAATCCAAAGTTGAATTAAATATAGATGGTCTAAAGTTACCTATTATTGGTTACATAGATTTAGAATGTCAAAGAAGCATTAGAGATTTAAAAACCACTAGAGCAATTCCATCTGCATTACCTCATTCGGTTAATAGACAATTAGCAATATATTCTACTGCAACAAATAAAGATGCTTGGGTTGACTATGCTTCTAAAAAACATTGCACCACTTATCGTGTTAGTAATATTAAAAACACAATGGATGAAATCGTTGCTATCTGTCAAGGTATTGAGAAGTTTCTGTCTATATCTGATGATATAAAAGAGATTGCTTCAATGCACTATCCAAATCTGGACTCTTGGGAATGGGGTCAAGATGATATTAACAATGCAAAAAAACTATGGAGTATAAAATGATATATACAAATGCTGAAGGTAATGCCTTTATAAAATATTCAAGTGATGAAACTGATAAGATACTTGTTGCTTTATCAAAATCGCAAGAAGATTTTACGAAACCTTTAAAAAAGTCTGGAAAGAATCCTCATTACGGAAGTGAATATTCTACACTTGCAGACATTTTTGATGCGTGTATGCCTAGCTTAAAAAACAATAATTTATCTATTCATTCTTGTATGTGTAGAATCAACACAAAAAACTTTTTTGTACAAACGATTATACATACCGAGAGTGGACAGTTTTTAAGTTCTTGTGCAGATATGGGTACATATGAAAATATACAGACTGTAGGTAGCAAAATAACCTATCTAAGAAGGTATCTGCTTCAACCTATGTTAAACCTTGAAGGTGATATAGATACGGATGATGATGGAAATGCTGGTCAAGAAGCTGACAAACCAAATATGAAAGTTAGTACACCATTTCTAAATCAAACTGGAAATAGAAATAACAAATTTATATTTTATAACTGGGATGGTAGCGAAGATATCAAAACTTCTGATATTGTTGCTTGGTCTAAAAAGTTAGGAAGTCTTTTGGATTACATTGAAAAACACAATAGAGAAAAAGGTTTGCCTACACTCAGAAAAAACACAGATAGTTTAATTCGTGCAGAACAACACTTAAAGGATAATCCAAATAAAATAGTCCAAGGACATATTAACTTAGCAATGGAGATACTTAATGACTAAATTTAATAAAAAACAAAAAGTCTTAGCACATTTAAAAAAATATAAATCAATCACACCAAAAGTAGCATATGAATATTATGCTTCAATGAGGTTGAGTAGTATAATTTTTGATCTTAAAGACAATTATAATATCACAACTGAGTTTGAGGAAGCAATTGACAAGTATGGCAATAAAGTCAGATATGCTAGATATAAATATAAAGGTGAAATTAAAGGAGTATAATATGGAAGATAAAAAATTAAACAGAGGAGCATTGTATAATTCTACTGATAGAATATTCAAAGGTGGAAAAATAAATGTTAATGGAAGTGACCAACAGTTTCTTGTCTCGGAGTATACAAATAAAGAAGGTAAGAAAAAGTTTCCTATTTATGTAAATGTCGGTTATTTTAATATTAATACAAAAAAAGAACAAGGTTCTAATCAACCAGATGTGTATGGAAATTTTGAATTTAACACTTTCAAATTTAAAATTGCTGGATGGAAACAAGTCAAGAAACGAGATGATGGATCAGAATTAAATTATTTATCTGTATCTGTTGAGTTTGATAAAGAACAAGAAAAGGGTCTTGATGAAATTGAAAAGAAACTTGATGATAAGGAATTAGATGATGACATACCATTCTAAAATTGGTCTTATTAATGAGGATGGATATATTATAAACGAAAGAGGTGTTTGTGTTACAGACCATAAAGGAAGGAAGATACTCGTTCCGTCTGAATATAGAAAATACTATGACAAAACGATATATAAATAAACAACATCTTTCTTGGATACATAATCAAAGGTGCATAGTAGATGATGCTAAATGCAAATCTCCCCTTCAAGCACATCATCTGTTAAAACCCTTTGATGGTATCAAGGGAATGGGAAGAAAGTCTAACGACAAAAACCTCGTTCCCTTATGCCTATTTCATCATACAGAATTACATAGAATGGGGAGTGAATATAAATTCTCAGAAAAATATTTTGGTAATACTGAAAGTCTAAAAGTGTTAGCCCAACAATTTTGGTTAAAAAGCCCACACTATGAAAGTAATTGATAAGCATATTTTCTCCAATGGAGATATATTAGATGATGTAGTGTTTCGTCTAATGAATACACATACGGAAGTTTCACCTCTATCAAGTAAATTTGACATAATGTACTGTGACCCCCCTTGGGGTATTGGTGCATTAAAGATGTTTGACACACTTAACTCAAAAATGAATAACCTTGAGAAAAAGAATGTGCATTGGGAAACTTTTGTTCACACCTTTGCTAGAATTATAAATGAATGCTCTCACCCAAACTCTATTGTTATTATAGAAATGGGATTAAGATTCTCTGACTTTTTCGTATCTGTTATTGAGAATTACACCCACTTTCGTATGAAGCAATTATTTCATACAAAATACAGAGGTGGTGGTAAATTAATGCCTTTGCATATAATGTATTTTGCTGATAAAAATGAATTTACTTTCAATGAAGATGTGGTGAATGGTACTACTGGTATGGAAACAGTTGATTCAATTGTAAATCAATGTGCTTTTGACGGCGCTGTAATATTAGACCCCTGTTGTGGTTTTGGTAGAACTATGAAAATTGCTTATAAATATGATATGATATTTAGAGGAAATGAGATAAACAAAAAACGATTAGATAAAGCAATAGAATTTGCAGAAGGAAAATATGAATAAATCAAATAGAATAATCAAAGGTACTTATTCTGATTATAAACTAATTAAGTCAAGAAATGTAATTCAGATTGGAATAGAAATACCTATAGAAAAAGCTGAAGAATTTGTTTCAATGTTTGGAATGCCACAACCATCTACAGAAAAGTGGGTTGCCGTAGCTGGTCTCAATGAAGAGGTTGTAAATAAAAATGAAGAGGTTGTTAAAACGATTCAACAAGCTGGAATGCTATGTAAAGAAGTTAATTTTGGAAGATTTTTAAGAACGCAGAAAAAAATGTTAGATGTTATACCAGAGCAAGAAGATACGATTGCTAAAGGATTAAGAGCAATTCTTGGGATAAAATCAAGAACAGATTTTCATAATGACCCAGTATCAGTATTGACTTTTAACAGATTGAAAAGTGAATATGAGAAGTGGACTATTGAGAATTAATCTTTTTCCAAAAATCTAATACTTCTGCTTTTTCTAGATCACTTTCTGTAAACTTAGCTAGTAAATTATAAAAAAATTGTTTACCTTCTTTAGAGGTTTGTTTTTCATAATCTTCCTTTAATGCTTTAATAAGTGTAAACCTATTATCACAGTAGTGAGTTGCAATCCCTTTTAAGAATGAGTTAATCTTCATTCTATCTCCGTGCATCTGATTAAGAGTAACATATGTAGTTTTAAGACCATCTTCTGGACAGTTAAGAAAACTATTTATTACATCAATATTTGTGAATGGATGTATAGTTCCATCTTCTGCAACTATATTCCAATGAACTCTTGTAAGATTTAATTTATCAAAAAAAAATTTTATCTGCTCTCTATATGATATCACAATATTCTTCTAGTTTGACTTGAATATACCATCTATTGTTATTGTTTTTCCACTTAGGGTCTAAACTTTCCCAGATATCTTCAAATCTAGTTTTTTTCTCTTCAACCATAATTTTTGCAATTGCATAATCTAAGTCTAATAATTCTTCTTTTTGTTTGTTAAATCTCATTTATTTTCTCCGTTTCTAAAAGTGTCTACCCAAGACCCAAATATATTATCTGCTTCACTTGCAGATAGATTAAACTCCTTGCTAAGATAAAGTGGAGACTCTATCATATTGATCTGACCTCCATCTCTCAGTTTTATTAAGTAGTCATAATATTTTTTATTATCTTTCATTATTTTCATCCTTATGAATTTGATTATATATCGCATTGATTGCATCAACATATTCTTCTTGAGAATATCTTTTAATACTTAATTCAGAAACAAGTTCTTTAAATAATGCTAATCTTTCTTTAGGGTTCATATCTTCTCCTATTGCTTTTAAAATACTATCAAAATAGTTTCTCATTGATTTAAAATCATACCTAATGATGTGATTCCGTATAACAAATGGTTTAGGTATTTTTATAAAATCGTCTGTCATTTCAAAATATTATATCCTCTTCCTTCCATACATTTTCGCACAATTTCCTTTCTAGTGCTATAAGTATTTGCACCAGAGAATATTCCTCCAGTAATGATACCACCACCAGCACCAATTATTGCAGAGTTTTGCACACTAATATTACCAGATGAAAATCCAGCATATGCTAATGCACCAGATGCTATTGCACCAAGCAATCCACTTTTTAATGCTCCCCAACCAATATTGCTGGTATATGACTCTTGTTCTGAAATATTTTCACATTCCATTTTATCAGCATAGTAGTTCTCTGGATTGGTAGAACTCTTTGGGTCTATAATATATTGATTACTCGCACAACTGATCAATAAAGATGTTGCACAAATCATTGATATTTTTTTTATCATAATTGTTACTCCTTTTTTGTTTAATAATAATAATTTGTGTTTAATTGTCAACAAAAGTTTTTATTTATAAACATATATTGACTTGCATCAACAGAAGTTATATTATCTATTATATTTAAAGGAGAAATAATGAACGATGAATTAAAAAGATACATTATACAATTTGATACTGGTGCTAAGATGACTTTGAGTGCTTACTCAAAGAATGATGCGATTACAAGAATGCAATATCAGTTTGGTAATCAAGCGAAGTTTATTGGAGAATGTAATGAAGCATATTAAAGAAATTACAGAAAGTTTTTATGAATTTTCTAGTGACGATTTAAAATTACTTAGAAAACAAATGTATAAGACTCAACAAGAAATGGCAAATCTTTTAGCTTTCAAAGATAGGTCATCTATTTGTTTCTATGAAAAAGGAAACAAAATGTCTAAACAGAAAGCATTACTATGCAACTTAATGAAAAACTATATGGAGATGAATAATGATAATGGAAATGCTTAGTGCCTTTGGATTTGCTTATGGTGCAACAAAGTATCTTAATGAGGATTACTTTTATGCAAAACAAACTGCTGAAAGAAATAATACTCATTGTGAGTTTAAATATGTTGGTAAAACTATTGTTCAAGATGGTCAAAGACTATTTGAACTTACAGACTCAGAGGGTAATAAATATATTTTATTCAAACAAGTTTGCAAATAATGTTTGACAAATTTTATATACTTTTATTGTTAGTTTCATCCCCAGATGGAAATCAAAAAGAAGTATATCTTGGAAAAATTCCAGATTGTATGGTTGCAAATTCTGTAATACAACAGAGGATTAGAAAAGACAATATAACTAATCAATCTGGTTTCATATGTTTGACAAATGCAAGTTGGAAAGCAAGAAACAGATATTTGAAAAAATTATCACCGAGTCAACAAAGATTGAAAGATGATTTGCAAGAGAACATTCCTCAAGCAATTCCAAAACCTCTACACTTGAAGAAAAAAGATGACTTATATTAAAACTTTAATGAAGGGATTGTATATCACCTTATGTATTGTCATACTCGTTTATGGAACATTATTTATATTAGTGTTTGGTATTGGAGGGTTTGACTATGGAAAGAATACTATCCGACACATTATGGGATTCTGACAAAATGGCTTTAGCAATTAATCCAAAACAAGTTACTACATCTCACGGAGTCGTGGATTGTGGAGATTTGTCTGCATATACTGCAAAAAAAATTATTAACGAACATACCAGACCTTCAAACAGATTGGTTAAGGGAAAAATTCAAAAAGATGGTATTTATGAATTAAACAAAAAGAGAGATGTTGATTGTTGGATTATAGATGAGAAACAACAATGGATTGATGAAATAATTATATCTACTGCTGAAACTGCTATGAGTTATTTGGACTATGACTTAATTGGATTATTAGAAAGACCACAACTACTTAGATATAATAGTCCAAGTAAAGGGTATAATTGGCATATTGATCTTGGTCAAGGAGAACTATCAACCAGAAAGATTTCTATATCAATATGTTTGAATGAAGATTTTATCGGAGGAGAGTTATTATTTTTTTCTGATCAATTATATAAAATAAGCCTTCCTCTGGGAAAATGTATTGCTTTCCCTAGTTTTTTATCGCACAAGGTTATGCCTGTAAGAAGTGGGATTAGATGGGCTTTAGTAGCTTGGATTAGTGGACATCCATTCCGATGAAAAATTTATTATTATTCATATTGTTTGTTTTATCATTACCAAAGTCTCAAGAGATGTTAAATGTTTATGCTAAAGACAAATATGATAAACAAAGGTTATTTGATAAATATGGTAGATATCAAGGTCAAATAGATAAGGGAAAATTCTACAGTCCTAAAGGTAAACTTCAATGGACAATTACCAGAGATGGGAAAGTTTACGACCCATACGGCAAATATATCGGTAAATTTAAAAAATAATTTAAAAAAAGAATCTAATAAAATCAATGACTTATAAGAATTCCTAATATTTATTTATATATTGTGTTGACATACATCAACAACAACTATATATTTATAATATAACTAGGAGTAATTATGAAAAAACAAACAAACAAAAAAAACACTTTACTATGTAGAATCAAAGATAATCTTTTATGGATATTTTTGGTAATACAAACTTTAACTCTACTTGCAGTATTCTTTGATGTTAATGTAGATAACATATCTCAAAATCTTGAAAGAGGTTTTTGGGTTGTAGCACTTTATCTTTCTAAGAAGTTGGGAGGTTAAGATGAAAAAAGGAACTTACTTAAAAAAATTAATTAGACAATCAGATAAAACTTATATCTTTGTTTGCTCTGGTAACACTTGTAGATGGGTAGATATTGATAAGGCTAAGATTAACATTTGGTCAAAAGATTATCAAAGTCAGATGGAGGATACCATTGAGAAAAGAAAATACACTTATGATTGTTTAGACAGATTGTGGATTGGTTCTAAATATAACCCTTTTATTTATGGAGGTTAAAATGAAAAATGACTTAATATTACAAATTATGGAAAACCTTAACCCTTCGGAGAAAAAGATGGATAACACAACAAAATATGAATTTAAAATACAATTTGCAGATGATGGTCTTACTCTTAAAAAAGTTGGTACACATCAAGAGGTACTAGGTGCATTGTCTGAGGATGGGATGAAAAGTATCACAAGAATATTAGCCAAAAAAATTAAATAGTTTTTCCTTCCTAGAAAAAGAAAGAAAGGGGTTCATTAGAATCCCTTTTTTTTTGTCTCCCATTTGATCCCAGTAATCTTCAATAATCTAATTGCTTCTTCCATACCTTCTTCAGTTACTAACAAAGTATTTTTATGCTCTACAATAAGATTTACGGACTTCAGAGTAGCTACTGTTTCATCTATAGGTTCTTTGTTCATTAATACGGATACTATCCCTACAAGTCGCTTACATTGTGACCAGCTAAGTATCGGTTTTCTTTTCTTAAACTCACTTAGGTTTTTTTCCATTCTCTATCCTTTTTGACAAAATGCCAACTGCACCTTTACCGACTCTAATGCCATAAGATGCACTCACAGAAATGAGAATAATATGTGTGAACCATTCTGGAGTTGATGTTGACAAAAACTCAAACCCTTTTTTTACATAATCTTGTGTAAAAGGTAAAAAACAACACAAAAGTATTCCCCCTATCAAAATTGTCCAAAATTCGTCTTTCCACGAATCTCCCATTTGTTCAGTTAAACTTTGTTGTAATTCTATTTCTCCAGTCGCTTGTTTCTGGGCAATTACTGCTTTTGATTTTACTTGAGCAATTTTTGTTTCTGCTTCTGCTCTAATCTTTTCGTTTCTACCTTTTAACCAAGTAGATGCAATATCTCCGATTGGCCCTAATAATGCTCCTATCATATTTTCAATCCTTTCTCGTATCCTTTTGCTTTTGTATAAGTCAAAACTTCTTTTCTATTTTCTCCACTAATTAAAGAACAATGTACCCAACCAGAGTTCATATCTCCTTTGCGATAACATTCAAGAATAACTTGATCAAAATCAAAATGGTTTATAATCATCTCTGCAAGATTTAGTGTTGACATTCCTATTGCTTCAATATCAACTGCTTCGCCCTTTGTATGTTGAGATGTTGGTTTTGACCCTATAGCTTCACATAACTCTGGACATCTATATCCAGAAGTAATAAGAATTGGTTTGTCTATCTTTTCTCTAAGAGGTTCTAAAATTTGCGTTGCCAAGAAGGAAAGTTTAGGAATAATCTCCTCTGGTGGAGTATTATCTATTCCCATTCGTTCTGCTGTTTGACTTTTTGTAAATTCTCTCAAACTAAAATTTTTTGTTAATTGCATATCTACCTCCACCATTTGCTATAAATCCCAGCAGAAATAATGCCAAGTGTAAATAAAACAAATGCTTTAATAATTGTTTCTGTTGCCGTTCTCTTTGCTGTTCTGTAACTTTCAATTAACGACCTTAAATCGTGAATATCTTTTCCAGCATCAGCATCTTCTAACCCTACTTTTTGTAATGCTCTTTTTGCACCTTCTTCTGATGCGACTCTTAACATAATCATAAGTTTTGGGTCTTCTCTTACTATAATTTCTAATTCGTCTTTCTTCATCAAATTGCCTCCATACAACTAAAGCTAAATCCATAAATGGATGCGTGGTTTGAATCCCAATTTAGATCATTCGTATCCATTCTCCACACTCCTACTGTGTTTGTTATGACACAAGTTGTAGATGCAGTAATAGCAACTTTCAATGCTGGTTCTACTGACAATGTAGCTGTACCACTACCACTAGCTGAAGCATCTGCTACTATCATATGCAATTTAGCACTCGCACCAGTTCCAAACTGTATATAATCTCCTTTAACTAACGCATTACTTTGTGAATTTGTCAATCCACTTACAGGAATTTCATATGCCCCAATAGCTGTGTTACTTGCGATTGTTAAATTATTCTGACTAGCATTTCCTCGTTTTGTCTTTCCATCTGGGTCTCCCATAATGAAAGTTCCTTTTCTTCCGTGCAACTGCATAAAGAAAGTTTGATATTCTGCACTTGTTGCTCTATTCATTGGTGGTAAAGTGATAGTGGCTTTCCATAACGCAAAATCGTGTTCATAAACTTGTTGACTCCCAGTAAATGGTGAGGTTGATACACCTACTGCTCTTTGTAATCCCCAAGAGGATTTCTGCACCCCTTGAGTTGTTGGAAATGTTAGAGGA
>MDSX01018283.1_pt1 | contig 10610 bp, 17 predicted proteins | sample 811141 | NCBI WGS metagenome assembly MDSX01 (sample SAMN05326642, study PRJNA326480) | marine metagenome | isolation source: seawater | place: Atlantic Ocean: South East | collected 2010
ACAACACTATTCGCTCTAAATACGGCGACACGACGTCTGTCGAAGCGCAAATACAAGCGCTAGAAAGTTTAGGTTTAAACGCAAAATTTATCAGAAATGGAGACCGCGACATTATCGAAATAGAAATTGAGATGGGACGTCCAGTTATTGTTGGTTGGCTAGATAAAGGCCCGATTCAATCACCAACATGCAACTCAGTTAGTTGTGGTCATTACTCGGTAATTTCTGGCTATCGCGGAAAAAATAGTGCAGATCCTGAGTGGATAATGCAGGATCCGCGTGGTTTGCCTGACATACAAAATGGCGGCCATTCAAACCCGCATTTGGGGCGTAACGTGCGCGTTCGCCAATCTGAGTTTGACGCTAGATGGCAACCAGAAGGCCGTAACACTGGTTGGGCCATCTTGGTTGATGATCTATGAGTTGCTACGCAATTTGGAGCTATTTAAGTGCGTTTTGGACAACAGTCGTGATTGGTTGTATGGACCCATACAATTTCAAATATTGCGTCCAGGTAGATCAGTGGCTGTTTCCCGTTGCCGGTGACATCATGCGTGCAAGGGAGCCATACGCTTCCGAACGCCGTTTTTTGGATTCCCTGGAGCGTTCCAATGGACTGGATGATTATCGAACCAAGCCTGGAACAGAAGCTAAACCTTGAATGCAGTTGCCGTGGAGTCAAAGACGCAACTGATCTGGCTGAAATGCGAAATTTATGCGTAGCGCTTATTCAGCAGAATTTTTATCAGGGCCTAATGCTGCGTCAGGCTGTGACTCGCATCGGGTCTCTTGAGTCAAATTGCTTTAATTTGCCACCGGAATAATTTCTACTTTTCTATCCAGCCTGTTTACTACACGAATAACTCGTTCCAGGCTGCCGTAATCGCAGGCGTCGTCCAGACGCTCTGTCCATTTAGCTTCTTGTAAGTGCTCGTAGTAGGCAGCAAGAAACAGCGACTCTTCGAAAGTCGCCTTGAGTGCAAAGCGCATAAAATAACTTAATCGTCTTTTGGTTTGGCTCGGCCTTCGACGCGCTTACGGACGGATTGCCGCCACTCAGCTTGGTCTTTGGCTACAGCCTCGTTGTAAACACTAGCCTGACTAATCCGCTTCAACTCCGAATAAACAGCTTCTCTTATCCATGCCGTGGCCCGTTTATCGGCTTTTGCTGCAGCCTCTTGAATCATTTGAGCCCGGTGCGGATCCAAAAGAATCTGGAAATACGTTTTATTGCCGTGCCTAAGAGCCATGAACACTACATTACTACAACTACACTACCATGCTATTGAATCATCGACTTTCTTTTTCCACGCAGTTGTTTGAGCACGACGGGCTTGGGCGCGTTGGTTAGTGCAACCCGCCCGCACCTCTCTTGCCCCTTCTAAGAACATCGCAGCCCGCTGCAAGTCACCGGTCGTCGCACCCTGGATCGCTTTGTTGAGGCGCTCCATCACAATTTGCCTGCCGGTACGCGGCATTCATGACCTCACATAAATCCCTGTAGTACGTTACCCGGCCTTGGCAAGAACAAAACCATCCGATGTCTGTTAAATAAACGCTGACCATCAGTGAACCTCGCTCCAGGTTTTACCGACAGACACCTCAGCCAGCGCTGGGATTTCTCCAAGCCACTTGGCTTCAGCCTCTTCCATTACCTGTTTTAGGGTTGCCGCCCACTCCTCAGCCGCATCCTCTTTAACCAGCAACAAAATTTCGTCATGCACCGCAGCAGCAATACGAACTGTGTCCTCGCCTGCAGCTTTGACTTTCGGCCACAAGTTCCCCAAAGCGCACTTAAGGATGGCAGCGCCGGCTCCCTGAATAGGAGTGTTGCACCTGACAGTCAGCCGATTCATATCGCCCTGTAAATATCGCCGCATTCCTGAAACCGGAACCCTAGTTTCCGCCCACTTTTGGGATTTTGTGGAATCCGCCTCTGCTGCATTGTCTTGCTGCCACCTCTGTATTCCTTGGTATGTATCAAGCCATTGATCCCTTATTTCTGCCGCACGTTTTTGCGTCATAGTGATGCCCATACCGCCTGCATAGTTACGCAAGCCTGAAGGACCAGAGCCATATAACAGACCGAAGTTGGCCGATTTAGCAGTCTGACGATCACAGCCGACCTTTTCTGCAGTAACGGTGTGCGGATCTTCCCCCACCTGGAACGCAGTAATCATTCGCTCATCGTTTGCTACAGCCGCAGCAAGTCGCAATTCCATCTGACCAAAGTCAGCGTCAACCAGTAGCCAGCCTTCAGGCGCTTCAACGCAACTGCGAAATTGCTTGTCACGCGGAATCTGCTGGTTGTTGGGCTTGATGCACGACATGCGGCCTGACTCCGCGCCCAACTGCATATAGCTGGCACGTACGAAGCCGGTGCTGTCCATTTTTTCCTGGATCGACTCAATCATTTGCCGACGTTTTTCACACCTTTTCCACTCCAGGTAAATCTGAATTACTTCGTGGTCAGCGGAGTAAGAACGCAGTGCCTGCCTGGATGCACTGGGTTTGCCGTTGGCATCACGAGGAGGCTCATCGCCCAACAGCACAGTGAGTTTTTCCACAAGCTGCTTTGGACTGTTGATGTTGAAACCTGCGTACTTTTTGGTGCCGTCTCGAACCTTGCCCTGATCCTTGGCCCGCAAGTTAAAACTGCCGTCTTCATCACGTGGCAACTTGTGTTCTTCAGGCATCGAAGCATCTAGTTGCAGAACAAAATCCTTGGCTAAACCTTTAATGTCGTGCTCGTAATCGACTTTGCGTTGCTGCAAGTTTTCTGCATTCCAGGGCAAACCTGTGCGCCACATCTGCGCCATTGCAGGCAATGCGTGGCACTCAAGTTTGAAAGCTGGTCCAAGCCTGTCGCGACTAATGCGGTTCTCTAAAATTGGGTCAAGCTCCATCAAAGCAGCGACGTCGTTTGCCGCATACTCCAACTGCTCTTTGCTGAGTTCACCGCTCCAGTTAGAGCGCTGTTGCTCTTTTGACAGCTCTTTTTTTAGATAGCGCTTTACAACGCTGTCGAGCCCGTGTTTCTTATTAGGCAGGCCGTTGGTGAGAAGTCGGCTGGCCAACATGGAGCAACGGACCCATCCAGCCGGATGGATGTTGTGTTCCTGGAGCCACCCAAGATCGAAGACAGCGTTATGGGCCAGCCAGTATCGGGTTGGATGGCTGAAGAACCAGCGGAGATCAGCCCAGTCGCTTTTATCAAGTTGAAAACAATCAATAAGAACAATAGTGTCGCGATCTCTGGCACCTAACTGCAAGAGCCGCAACTTGCCGCGCTCAGGCTGCAGCTGGAGCGTTTCTGTATCAAAGCAAATAGACGAGGCATTACGCACCTTGTCCAGATGCTCAATGCCCTCAAAAACTTGATAATTCATTTCACGTCCTCAGGCAGGGGGCCACCGGTTTCACACTCCCACTCCCATGCAGAGATCATCTCGTCGGGATTGTCAGGGTGCGGGGCGTACCAGCCGCCTTCATCTGCTTCCCAGCCAGCAGCGGTGCGTACTTTGTAGATGCGTTCTTGCTCCGCTATTGCGGCTTCGACCTTGTCGAGGTGGTCGTACCAGGTGGGGCAGGTCCCCAACATGCGGAGGTTTTCTTGAGCCCTGTAGAGGGCAGCTGAGTCAGACATGTGTGGTGTCGTGAACCCTGATAGCGTAGCACACTAATCAGAGACTCGGCTCTCCACAAGCGGAAAATAATCCAAATCGTAAGAAGTCAACACAGCCACATCAACGCCGCAGTCGAGTGCTGCAGCTACGTGCCGCTCAAAGTCCGCAAACCCTTTCCAAGAATCCGGGTACGTCACCTGCTCCACCGCCAAGGGGCGTAAGTCGCTGCCATAGCTGGTAAAGCGCACCAGGGCTAAGGCTTCGTCATCTAAAGATTCGCCCACTTGGCAGTAGGCAAAATTAACGGTGCTTTTCATACTGCCGAAATACCTTTTGTCAGTGTGTACCGCCCACTTCAAGAGCAGGCGGTATAGACGTTTAATTAACCACTTCACTGACGACGCACATGACGATGTTTTCAAGCATCCGATTGTCCAGGCCAAAGCCTGTCTTGCGTCTGACCCTTTGAACCAACGCGTAAATATCCGCTGGAACGCTTATGGGTTCACCGGTACGAAGAACTTTTTTGCGGAGCAGCTCAGCACGCGGAATGCCTTGTCTTTCTGCCTCCCTTGTAAACCGCTCAGCATCTTCCTCATGCAACGTAATCTTCAGCTGTTTCATAGTCAGAGTGTTTCGTTATAAAAAGCACTGCCTGGTCCGTAGCGAGCAACAATCTCGGGAAACGCATTTAAAACACGGTCTCGATTTCGGGGATCGGCAGCTAAAGCTGCTCCAGCCAGTTTGCTGATGAACGACCCACCGTATTGGTGGGCCGTCCTAATGCTCGCCAGGGTTTGCCTTTCAGTCACGGTCTAGTAAACAACGTTAATACAATAGCACATTAGGGCTTTGGGTAAGGGCCGTACTTGGGCTTTGGGTAAGGGCCGTACTTGGTCAACCCTGCCCGGTCCCGAAGGTCAAGAGCTATCTGCCAACCTTCAGGGGGTTCAGGAATTTCCCACAGGTACTGCAAACACTTTTCCCAGTGCAGTATCCGCTCTTTTTCAGTCGCGTTTAAAGCAGCACGACCAGAAAGAATTGGGTGAGGACGGTATTTTCTAGAAGACATAAGTCAATCCCACATTCCCCATTCGTCAAGATCGGGGTCCGAGCCCGACACCCTATGTCTACGATTATCTGCGTCAGAACTCAAATCCGTTCCAGGGGAAGGGTTTTTAACAACAATCGGTTTTGTTAAAAGTTCGGGTTTTGTTAAAAGTCCATCGTCGTTAGTTTTGACAATTTCTGCATTTTGACAATTTGGATTGTTCTTTAAATCCGTTCCAGGGGAAGGGATCTCCTTTTTTACAGGAGGTTTCACGGTCCCCCCACGCGTGCGAGAAGTAAACTTACCTGGAACGTTTGTACCAGTAGCTTCATAGAAAACCGGTTTACGCCCCTTGCCCTTGTAATCCGCAGGAGCAGCACATCTGCCAATCAGTTTCTGCCCCTCCAACTTGTCGAGGCTGTACTTGATGGCACGTTTCATGTGAACGCCGCCCAGCAGGTCGTGATCCACGAAATCCTGCACTGACCACGCAGTACGAGTGCAACGCATCTCTTTGAGCATCCCCAGCATCTGTTTGGTTGGGCCGTTGATTTTTTCTTCCTTCTCCGGCACCGCTTCAACTCTGTACGTGCAGTCGCTCAGCAAGGCAAACGCCATTTCCTGGCCTTCGCGATCATCCCGTGATTTCTCCACGGTCACGATCCGGGTGTTAGCGGGCAACCCCAGCTCTGCGAGCTGTTTACCTTCCACTTTCTGCATGTTCCACGTTTCGTCCACTGCCGCCCTGATGGCACTGGTGCCCCGGAAACTGCCATTCCGGTTGTTGTGGTGGATCACGATGATGGTGCAGGCTCCAAAATCCACGCCATTGCGCCTTGCAAGCTTCTTCAAGGGCAGCGCGTACTCCCTGCGGTTCTCCTCATAGGGGTTGGAGTCGTTGCAGCCGTCCAGGCTGTCAATCACCACTAGGTCGTATTTGGGCTTGTCCTTCGGCCCCTGGAGCTTCTTAAAGCGGCTGTACCAGGACATATCCCACTCCCCCACAACATCCACGCCGCCCGTTACGCCGATCAGGTCAAACTGCCGCCGCACAATCCGCTCGTTTTGATCACCGTTCAACCAGAGGCACCGACCCTTCGGCACATCAACCAAACCCCCATGAACGTCAAAAGATATTCCTTGGCTTATGTGCTTACACAACGTCTGACACATTGCAGACTTACCCGTACCCCCATCAGCATGAATCAGCAACAACCAAGGCTTAGGCAATAAGCCCGGAATCAAATAATCAAACGATGAATCATCCAACTCACTAACAGGCCTGGGACGAAACTCTTTATTACGCTCAAACGCCAAATGAGAATCGAGCAACCGGTCAATAGCCACGGCCCCCTCTCGACTTCGCCCAGAATCAATCGCAAGTTGAGTTTTTGCCTGATCCAGAAAAGCCGGATTTTCTATCGTTTCGTCTAGCTCTAGGCCACGCGCTACAAGTTCTGGCCCGCTGAGAATTTCCGGCTTGAACTTGACCGGTAACGCCTCGATCTCTTCCACAAGTCGTGCAATACCGTCCCTTTGAAATCGTGTTCGGTCACGATCTACCAAGTCAGCCTGACGAATTAGTGAACCAAACCCCAACCCACCGCTTCTAAAACCGCTCTGCCAGCGATCAGCACAGGGATTTTTACCGCTCTCCCAATCATTGGAATATTCGTTATCGCGGCGGCTCCACTCTTCCCACAGCTTCAAGCCATCCTCATTAGGCAGCTCGCTGTGAATCATCGCGCCTATTTCCCACCAAAACTGCTCACTGTGGGCACCGCGAGGCTCAATAACACTCAAACAACTCCTCGCAATCTCAATCTTTTCCTCCCTGGAACGATTGGAATAACGTGTGTCTTTTAAACGCTTCCCCGTATCCTTTTGATGTATTTTGCGGTGTTGTTCCCGCATTCGCTCCAGCAACCATTCAGGCGCAGTAGGAATTTGATTGGGATCACCATGGAACGTGTACTTACCTTGGTCTTTGTAAGCACCAAAAAGTAAACCTTGTCTACCCCAAAGAACTTCCCAACCTTCATGCCCACCTGCAGCGTGGCTTAAATCAGCGACAGTCAGCCAATCTTTTTCAGGGACGACAAACAAAAACTTTGCCGCGTTTTTCTTAGGAGAAGTAATCCGTGGAGCGGTTTCAAGGTCTTTGCCCCACTTTTCTTCAATGGCACCGAGGTTGGCGTCCACATCAAAAATAACGAGCCCGCCCGAACGAGTTCCGCTGTAAACACCGACAGCAACAAATGTCTCTGGAGCGGTCTCGATGTATTGAGCCGTTCGCTCAGGCGACACCACTTGATATGAGGCGCGACCAAGCGGAGACTTGCCTTTAGCTTCTGTGCCGTCAGGCATAACAAAGCCTTTGGCGTATATCGGTGCAGTAGCCCAGTGCTTGGGCAGGCTCCGCACAAAATTAACCAGATTCATTTGCTACAGTGACAGTGTAAATGTGTTTTACGCACCCCTCAGAGGCTTCTCCGGCCACTGGGGGGTTTTTCCATTCTACAGCAGTTGACGGCCTTTGCCATTGTGCTACGTTTACAAAGCACCGGGCACCGCGCCCACAGCAAACACACCCAATGCCATTCATTTCCGACAAGAACAAATCTGCTGCTGCCAGTGGCGGCGGTGGCGGCTACCTCAACCCTTCCAAAATCAAGTCCGGCAGCAGCGCCCGTTTTGCGCTTCTAGACGACCAGCCCCTGGAATTTTTTGAGTGCTGGGGCGAAGCTCCCGACGGCAAAGCAAAGCCTTTCCGTTTTGCAGAAGATCCCAGCCCTGAGGACATTAAGGAAGAAATGGGCGACGAATACAACCGCCGCCTCAATCGTGAGGGCACTGCCCCTGACAAGGTCAAGTTTGCCGTTGCTGTACCCGTCTACAACTACGAGACGGAAGCAGTGCAGGTCATGCAACTCAGCCAAAAAAGCCTGATCAACGAACTCGATGCCATTAGCCAAATGGAGGACTACGCCGATCTACTTGCCTGGGACTTTGTCATGGGTAAAGAAGGCGTCGGTTTAGAAACCAAATACAGCCTTCGCACCGCACCCCGCAAAAAAGGTGCTCAAGCTGACATTGAAGCGGCCTGGACCGAAGCACGCTCAGCTGGTTTTGACATCGACCGTTTACTCACCGGAGGCAACCCCCACAAACCTGAGTGATGTTGTGCGGCAGGACTAGAGGGACTGGTATGACTCTCGTAAATTGCCTGCCCGCAATCTGCTCTTCAACTGCCCGGGCCACGCGGTTGGTTGGTGATAGCGCACCTAAGTTGCAGATTGCAGAAACTCAGGGTTCCCGTTGAGGAGTACCAGTGGTTCCAGGGGTTTGTGTTGATCCCCAATCTCGGCTGGTACTAAGGCAAAATGTCTGTAAGCCCGCAACAACTTAAGGGGGTGCATTATGTATGCACCCTTTTTTAATGGTTACCTATGACTACTTATGACTACTACTAATAAAAATGTGGGACAAGCCAAACATGTGTTTGTAGGTATGATGGGTGTATTGGCGAATTTTGGATGGCAGATTTAAGTTCTCAAAGTATCTGGACCTGTGATAGCGGGCATATTCGTGTGACGCCTGAAGGTCAGCCGAGTGTCTTCGATATGCTCAAAACGCTTGGCGGGCAGAAAAACCCGTGGAAATGTTGGGATCGTCTTGTTGAAGCCCACCCCGAGGTCCTAGCAAAATGCCAGGACTTCCGATTTACAGGGCAAGGACAGCGCATCACCCCAGTCGCCAAGGACAAAGAGGCCGCTTTTTACATCCTCGGCCTTTTACCTGGAACGGCTGGGCGTAGCTACCGCGAACGAGCGGCAAAGCTGTTCACTGCTTTTTTAGATAATCCGGCTTCTGTTGTAGCTGCCGCTGTAGAGCGGATGACCGAGGACGAGCAGGAGCGTTTAGAGGCAAGATTAAAGGGGAAAAGAACTAGACGTACATTCACAGATGCACTTAGAAAGTTTAAGGTAGAATCAAAAGGATTTGCAAACTGCACTAATGCAATATATGTCCCTATTTTAGGCAACGACGCACGTCAATTAAAAAATAAAATAGCAGAAAATAAAAATTTACCGGTTAAAAACGTAAAACCTAGAGATCATTTTACAATTCAACAGCTTACAGATGTAGAAACAGCTGAACGAGTAGCTGCCGGGCAGCTGGAACGTAATACGGTGGCCGGAAACCCTGGCGTAGAGCGTATTGTTCGCAAATCAGCTGAATACGTTCGCAAAATTCTTGATGGAGATATTGATATTCCCGGCATTGTTTAGTTATACAGCTTTTACGCGCTAACTTTACTCAAACAAATGCAAGTAAGCGATTCTCAAAACGCGCTAGCAGGATTACGCCGCTGGACCCTGGAACGTGATGATTCCGGCCCGCATCGTGTGTACCGAGATAAACGAGGCAACACTTACGCCTCCGTAACCCACATCCTTAAAGAGACCTCACCGCAATGGCAAAAAGATGTCCTGGACCGTTGGCTTGAAAGACCTACTGCTCCCGCTGAGCGCGACCTTGCCTGTCAGCGGGGCACTCTGGCTCACGATCACGCGGAATATGTCCTCAAAACAGCGGCAAAGCTTGCGCGTAACAGCGCTAACAAGCGAGGAAGCTGGAGGACTGGAGATGACGGCCTGGAACGTGCCCCTAAAGGGATCACAACCTGGGCGCTCGAAAAGGCCATTCAAGGCGCCCCTAGGGTCTCCTGGAGCGCCTCTGGGTACGCCCGAGGTCTACGGTCTTGGATAGGCGAGAACGTAACCGCCATTCATGCGGTCGAATTTGCCATTCATGACCCCCGAGGTTGGGCTGGAACGGCTGACGCCCTGCTGGACATCGACGGCACACTTTGCATTACCGACTGGAAAACCAGCGTGAACGCTCGCAGCGAAGAAATGTTGTCTAATTACATCTGCCAAACCGGCGCTTATTCCCTGGGACTTCAGACGCTGACCGGCATAAAGCCCAAGAAAGGTGCTGTTGTGGTGGCACGTCGCAGCGGAGCACCGCAGGTTCGCTTGCTTAGTGAGTTAGAATTACGCGGGGCGGAGTGTCAATGGCTAGAGAGGATGGACTTGTGGAATTCCCTGCAAGCCCAAAACAGTTAGAGGAAGCCCTGGAACGTCTTTACAAAGGACAGTCCAACGTGGGTGTCCAGGCTCAGGGCTTGGGGATGCCTCTGGAACGATTAAAACAGCTTTGCACCGCTTATGTAATGGCCCGCCCCATCGACGTCAACGACGAGGACATTTGGCTAGCTGATTCAATGTTGTGCTGGCCCTACGCTTGAGGCCCTGGACCGAATCCTTGCAACCTCGCAGCCGCCACAGGACTACCCATCTCCGCAAGATCTAAGAATCGTTGCTTAAATGATAAGTATTGCTGGGACGTTAACCACACCGTCAGCCCACATTCTTTGAAGTAGTAGAACTTTTTGTCTGTCATTGTTTTTGGGTGGCAATGTAATCGTGGATTTTGTTCTGTAGCTCAACCATTTTCCTGGCACGTGCTGAGTCAGCCCAGCCCTGCTTCTCAAACACCGCAAACTCCCAATACAGGGAGTCTGCAAGCATGTGAAGTTCGTGGAGCGTGAACGTGTTGAGTTTCATGTGAGACAAAATCTCAGTGTGTTTGAGACAACCCACCCATACGGGCGAGCCTTTCGTACTCCCGCACTAAGCGGGCATAATCCTGGACATTGCCTGCCTGGAACGCATCAATCAGCAGCTGGCGCGTCATCCGCATCAACGCATCCCGATCACCAAAATCAATATCAGGCAACGGCACGGCTTCAATAGCTGGATCTTCCGATTCCCGTTCAATATCCGCAGTATCGACATCGCGGTACGCGGTGGCTCTACTCACGTTGTGTTTTCGCTGGAGCGTGGCTGCGACATCGGCTTTTTTCA
>MDSX01046744.1_pt1 | contig 10610 bp, 11 predicted proteins | sample 811141 | NCBI WGS metagenome assembly MDSX01 (sample SAMN05326642, study PRJNA326480) | marine metagenome | isolation source: seawater | place: Atlantic Ocean: South East | collected 2010
CCCAACGACTTACCCCGGGGCCCGACGACTTACCCTACGACTTACAATCGGCGCCAACGACTTAAAAACGGGTTACTTTTTTCGTTACGTCCGACCCCGCCGCTGCAGTGACCAGACCAAGTCTAGAACCATCGAGGGTGGCGATGTAAGAATCATGATCGCGACTGTTTGTAGTTCGTCGCTTGATGTTGTGTAGGATAGTCCAGACCTTAGCAATCATGGGGTTACACAAGAGTCTCTTTGTATCTCCCACCGACTCGAAGACGGCGCGCGCCGCCTCGCGGACCGCGCCGCCCTCGCCACCCTCACGACCAACCTCCGCCACGACAGCTAGGGGGCGGCCCCCGGCCGCCGCCTGGCTCGGTTCGCCGAGGTACCCCGCGAACCCCCCTGGATAAGCGCCTCCTCCCTCGGTAGAGCGTAGGAGGGGGGCGCTTATACCGCGTAGGACTCTGGAGCTTTCAACATGTTTTGGAAGAATACGCCAGTTCCAGAGCGAGCGATTCCGGCGCTTAGCTTGGATGATCTCCGTCGTGCTATAACGGTCCTGCAATCGCCAGTATCGTCCGTAGTAGCACTCGCGGTCGCCCACGAATCGCTCGTGCTCTTCCAAAGCAGCATAGATGCGTGGAGAAGCGGGTTGTTCCTCGTTCGCACCCTAGACTCCCGACCTGAGTATATGCTGCATGGTCTGTTTGGTGCATCAATGTTAGCTGCAAAAGCCCAGCGTGGCGACCAGGTCGAGGATCGTGCTGAGCTCGTGGCTGAAATCCTGGCCGTGCTTCGGTCCATGTCGTCGTGTCTCCCACCATCCCTGAGGTGGCAGTACGAGGCTGTCTCCGTGCAAAACGATCTCTCTATTGCGATAGCGGCTTTGGCAACACCTCGATTCTCAATACTGCTGGATTCAATTGCGTTTCAGATGCTCGAACCGCTGGAAGGTCTTCTAACACTTGGACAGTTAGCGTACAACATGATACCTGGTGATGGTGCATCAAGCTCACAAATGCTGCGCACACAGTGCGAGGCTCGCATTGTAACGCTGCTAAGGCACGCCCTAGAAACTGCTTGTAATGCTGGCATGGTGAGCAATGAGCTTGTCTCCGGAGTGTTTAACTCAGTTTCGGTTTTTGCGGCCCAGCATGACTCTACTGTAACTCTTGTTTCTCTATCAACAAATGAGGCACTCTTGCCAATCGGTCGTGTAGCGATGGGAGATATTTCTGGTCTTGCTCAAGTGCAACGCACTGCATCTCTGCAGTTGCTTAAAGTCGCACTCATGAACGATTCCGGATTACACCTCCTTTCTTTACATAGATCCGTAGTTTGGCCCCTTGTTGGCTTCATCGTGACAGTACTCGATCAGATTGATCAAGAACTGCGTGTACTAGGACAGAGCTTTCGTGATGAAATTGGTGCCATGGCCCTGGGCACTAGCGCGATGGAGCTCGCAGCGCCACTCACAGAACGAGCATCACAACGACTTGCCGCTGCCACTACCTATGCTGAAAGCAAAGAAGAATGCATACAGATTGCAATCCTGCTGTCACGCTTCACATCTTTCGCATGTCATAGGCATCTACGTCTTACTAGAAGCGTCGCTGTCGTATGGCCTGGTCTCCTAGGGACCTCAACACAGGCAAACAAAGGTCACCTCACATCGGCACATGCGCAGAAGCTTCTCGATGCTATCCTTGAGCGTGTCAGGCGGGGATTAGAAAGTTTGAATTTTCTATGCGATTCAATAGATGTGAATCATGGCAAGCATGCAGATTACCATCGTGCTTTAGAGTATTGGGTCGACTACCATGCTGCTCAAATGATTTGCGCCTGTTCCAGAGAGATAGGCGTAGTTCAATTTCTCACTTCAGCTTCCAAGGCATTGGGAGAGACAGACGCAGCCCTTTCTGATGTAGCTGCAACTGTTTGCGCGGTTCTCTCGAAGGACGCTCTAGCTGCTGCGCGTGCTGGGGATGAAGTTGTGAGTGTGATCCTTGTTCATGTTATCACAGCACTCCAAACTAAGATCATGCAAGCAACAATACCTGACTCAAGGCGTCGGGCTGCAGTTGCATTGAGCAAATACGCTGAATTCTGTGTGCTTAGAGGGGGGGGGCTCCTCAGTGCGGTCGTTTCTACTCTGCTTGACGCTGCTGCTGCAGATAGCACAGACAGCCTCGCAGCGCCCAGACTAGAAGCCGCTAGCGCCGCACTTGATTCCCTGGTTTGCGTCGCACTTGCCGCATCAGATATTCTCTGTGTCCTTCCTAATCTCAAAGACCGCTCACATGCTGCAGAAATAATTCACAGTGGGGTTTTCCTTCAATTGCAAACCAAGGTCGCCTCTGGCTTGAATTCTTGCCCAAAGTCGAGGGGTGTACGCCTGGGGTGGGCAGCGGTGGGCACGAGAAACCCAACGAAGCTGAGTTTGCGACTCCCCCACCCCCTTAGTCGCCCTTAAGAGCCCCGGGTCTGGCGCGGGTCTGGTGCCATCTCTGTCCAGGGGGGGCGTAGGACCCGCGGGGCGGCGGCGCGCGGGTGCGAAGCGGGGTTGAGAGAGGAAGGTGACCTTGAGGGTAAGTTGAGGTAGAACTTGAGGAGGAGTCAGGAAATAAACTTCGAGTGTGGAAAAACTACTTTCGATCATCCTTCATGCACATGCTAGCAGGATACGCAGTAGGAGCACAGTGGGGTAAGGTGCACTACAACACCAAGATGCAGTTCACTAGGATGAAGGTAGAAACCTAGAAACGCGCCTGTGCTAGTTTGGAGCTATCAAGGCGGCTAGCGAAAGCTAGTTACTTCGTCTATGCGCGGGGCTGTTGGTTCCCGCCGTGCTTCTTGCAGGTGCACCATGAGCTTCGCTGAAGAGGACCCAGTCTGTCAGGTATTCATTGCCATCCGAGAGGTCGATGTCGAAACGTGCCTTTTGTCTCTCGGGCCGAACCTTGCTTGCTTTCTTTTTGCGACTTTGCTTGTGGTTGTCATTACGGCTGTCCATTCATAGCGAACTAGTATGCCTCTGACTTCTACATCCTCGAGCAAAGCAGACTTGTGGTTCTTGAGCAGGGCGATTTTAATTTTCCAAGTCCGGAGCGGGGTTAATTCTAGTCTGATCATCGGGTTGCAGGTAGCCTGGTTTTACAATGGCTTCGGTTTGGCAAGGAAGAACGGGCAAATGAAAGTGATTGCCTCCTAGGCTGGAAGGTGAAGTTCAGGGTAGGATCTCCGATCTCCGAGAGGGCACCCATAATTCGACATTCATTTCTTGTCCCCTTTCAACTGGGTACAAGCGCAAGAACGCACATACAGAAAGTGTGCCCGCTGTTTTGTGACAAGGGCTTTTTAGAGTGCCATGATCAGTGTGGAATCTCTAAATAGTTAACAGGGAGAGCTTCATTCATGTCCTATAAAGCACGTCTCTTAGGATGTAACGTACGTCCAAGAAATATCAGATTCCTAATTAGTTTTGTTTTCAATGTTGGGCCTTGGCTCTTTCAAGATATTCTTGCAGGGACATACCACTGCGATGGCGCTGAGTTTGCTCATTTGTTTTGGTCGCTTTAGAATCTTCATCAGGATTAGCACGCTCCGCCATCAATTTAGCATCGATGAGCTCCGGTGGACCAAAAACATTCTCGGGTTGTTTCATGGTTTCAAAGTCAGATATCAATTTATCAGCAGGCTTGGTTGTAGTCCATAGCAACATTGGTTTGGTGGCGCGACGCTGGAATACGGAAGGTTCATCATCTTCATCCTGATTCTGCCTAAGGGGAAGTCGTCTGTGAGCAAGGCAACTTATTTGTCCAAGAACACAGCGTACAATACACATCTCGAAGTTTCTTTTCACCATATGCCATATCAGCGAGGGCATTTTCATGCTTCTTTGCCTCATTGATAGATAACAATGTAGAAGTCCTTGAGGGAGCTTCTGCATCGCGCTTAATGCGCACCTCCAAAGCATTCTTACGGAAGTCGATAAGCTTCTGGTTGGTCTCACCTAAGTGTATGGCCATATTGAGATTTAAGGAGGGCAAGATACTCTGTGGCTAGGCGATATAGCTTCCTTGCAACGCGGCAATCTTCTGTCTCACCACTCGCCGCTGTAGGTAATTGCTCGCTTCGTGCTTCTAGGAGCCTCCGTGCAAGAGCATCAAGGTCACTTTCAAATGCATCATTGTCAGCTCGTTGCCATGTTTCGGTCCGTTCCACCTGTCCAGCACAATTTCAAATTGTGCGTGAACTTCGAAGGCGTGTAGCTTTCGTGACTCTGGTTAAAACCTTCAACAGCGCAGCCTGCAAATCTGGCGTCGCGTGGAGTTCCCTGCTGCGAGCAACAAGCAGCGCGGCGTATGAATCACGGGCGTTGTACACTTCGTGCTCATATCGGGTGCGCGCTTGGCCATGATTGAGCCTTGCTACGGTGGATGTCTGCCGCTCGCGAAAGCGGGCCTATTCATTACTTCGGTAGCTTGAAATAGCTTGGGATTGTGGTGACGCCGCGTGGTGCGGCCTCATTGCGCTTCCGCCGAGCATTGACGAGCCTTGAAACATCTGATTCTGAATATACACCACCGCTCTCGTTGGGTAGGAGGGTTCCACGCTTGCGCTCTAAACTTGTTGGCTGGGGGGGAACTACCGAGTCACTGGAAAATACTGCTTTGCGCATGTGTGCTTTGCGTTTGTCGATTTCGCTGGATGATGGAATTTTCTGCCGCTCGGCAAGCATCACATTTCGCCACCTGCGCAAAGGATGATGACAGATTCTATCCAACAGCTTTTCACGCAGTGTCATGCTCATCTATTTCAGCAGCGGCAAACCTGAATTCAAAAGATTCTGTGTACATGTGTACATCACTCACACGTGTAACAATACCGATGATTTGATATGACATTCATGCGCCAAAGTCGTTGGTTTCGACCGATTCGAAGCATCAATGCTTTCTTCGTTTCAAACTCACCAAACGGGTAAGAGTGTTTGTACTCCTCAACGCCAATAATCTCACAGACCTGATATCGAATTCAATCCAGGAACAAGCCGTTGAAACTTACCTTGTATTGTGCTTCTCCATGGGGGCCTGGTGCCTTACCTATGGAGATCCTATAAATCACAGTAGAGGAAACTTGAATTCTAGTGTGCACCAATTCCAAGCCGAACATAACATCCAATGACCGCCTTTTCAAAAAAAGGTTCTTCGACCCACTTTTCGAGTAAACTCCGGGGCAGGCGGAGCTTGCCTATGGCGCCACTTGAGAGTGGTGGGGCTTCATCACTTGAAACCACGTCTTCCGATTCTTCTGTTGGCACACAAACCTGAGGAACGCGCTTATTCGCACGATTGATTCACTAGCTAAAAGACCTCTTCTTCCCCTGCAATGCCAAATTTGTTCGGCCGTCCCGTGTTGGAGGGAACTGGAGAGGCATCAGACTGTTCATCGTCAGACTGTTCATCGCGTCTGTATGCTTTAGATGACTGTCCTAGCGCAGACCTACACGTTGCAAGCTTCCGGGGCGTCGAGGGGTGGCTCATCACAATACCGCAATTGCGAATGCCTATTCAGGGACGAATCAACCAAAACTTGAGAGACAAACACTCTTTGGGACACGGAGAAATGCTGCAAATTCAGAGTTCTATGCGTTGACAGCAATTTCAGTTGCTGCAGGCCTAACACGATGCTTTGTGAAACCCGAGTGTTCGATTGTTGTGAACACGGCTTGTACGTCGCTGTTCGGTTTCCTTTTGCCGTTCGTACTCATCGGCCTCCTCCATGGCTAACTCGATTGCAGTCTTCTTGTGCACCGTATCTTGTTCGCGGGTTTCGGACTCCGCGCGGTGCCGCTTCTGCGCCATTGGGGGCTTCCCCCCGCGAATCCGCTTGCCTGACATCGTATAAGAAACTACTTTGAGTCCATGTAGAAGCGCGCTTGGGGTAGTCAGCTACTTTCTAGTCAAGCAGGGCTGCAATAATAAATAGCAGCTCATTCTCTCTCTCTCTCCTTTGGGCGCTACTTTCCTGGCTAATCGAAGATTACCTGTACAAAGCAGCATTCTAGTCAAGCAAGATAATAATTGGCATAAACTTGAAGGGTAGGTAGAGTGGGCCTCAAGGCCCACCCACCACGAAGTCCCCGAAGGTGAGGTACGGAACTCACGGGCCTGGCGGGGTCGATCTCAAATCGAACTCGAACCAATTAATTAATTAATTAAGTAAGACAGTCTGTGACCCGCAGGTAAATCAAAGAGATATGATTTTGAAGAGTGAAGCGCAATCAAGAGAAACCCACAAGAGCAGGATGTTAGATAAGTTACACAGTCATGTGGTTTGTCTTGGCGACGCGGACCGCAGCTCGAGGATTCGGAGCTTGAATTTTTTGTCGAGGGAACTATTTAAGGCGGCAGTTCCCATGGACACAAGTTCTCGGTTCATAGCAGAACATCTGATAGATGCATTAGTCGAGCGACTCGTGAGCGACCCAGTAGAGAAGTGTCGAGAACTTGCGATGTCTATCATAGAGTCATCTGCACGTGAAGTTCGTCTCGAGGATCTCGCGACGCTAGGGAAACGGGTCATCCCAGCAGCATGTCCAAGACTGGGTAGAAGACTCTCGAGGGAGCCCGTAGAAGAATTGAGACTACGGTGCGTCACTTTTTATTCTAAGCCTTACTACGTCAGTAGGTTGATCGAGTTGTGTAGTACGATTTTCGTCCGCTGCGCTGTGGAACTAGAACTAGAATGCGGGGATCTAGCGGAATATTTTGTGCCTTCGCTTATCCAATCTCTAGCAGATACTTATCCGGAAGCCAAGCGAGCTGCTATTATCGCGGTGAGCAATGTTTCTCGTGTTGCACCGGATGGCGTGCACGTCTTTCTCACCGACTTAGCCCAGGGCCTTGTTGCAAACCTCACACATCAGCATGTAATTTGGTTCCTCGCGCTATGTCATGTCAGAAAAAGCACAGGCGAAGACGCGAACTGCCGTGCTTGTCTCTCTTGCGAACGTCTGGCACTGTGAAGTCGTTTGAAAAGTACTTCCAAGCCCCCGAGGATCATCTCCTAGGTAATGCGTGCTTCATCCATTTCCGATTTATTCCCTCAAGTGCTGCACAAGGTGGAGTTTCCGCCTTGCCAATGTCGCCCAACGACCATGCTGTAGGTCGTACTGCCAGCCTTGAACAATGCATCTCTAGATCGGTCCGCCTCAGTATGAACCTGTATCGTTACAGTCCACTCTCTATCTAGCGGAGCAGCTTATCGCAGGTGCGCACTCAGCTCGCTCAGTCGCTCGGCTCGTTGCTGGTCTACAATTATGGAGCAAGTCGGGGAGGTAGTTTGGCAGCAGTCACGAGCGTCAAATCACTTGTTGTGAATCGGCGCATTCACACTGAAACAGGGTTATCTTCTCATGTTTTCTTCCCATAGCTTGCATTTGATGTCGAGATTCTAGCTGCACTTATTGCTATAGTCGCAGATGAGACAAAACAAGTCTCAGCGAGAGCTGTCGCGGAGCTCAATGTCCACCACGCCATAGCCGCGCCCATCTGTCCCTGCGCAGTCCATTTGGCCTTGGCATACAGGCAGCAGCTTTAAGTTGGCACTTGTCTCCTTCTAAGGCAGCATCGAACTCAAGTCCGGAGTATTTAGGAGCCTGCCAAAAACTTTCGTCAAAGTTTATCAATTCTCTCGGCTCGTCTGGTATCGTTTCAGCTCATTTGGTGTCGTCTGTGGCAGCGCAACTTATTGGATCGCATTTTTCGGAGCTTCTCAATATAAAGCTAATGCGCATGAATCACTGGATGCCTGCCACTCGTAGGGACATAGTCCCCATTGCTTGCCACAGGTATACCTCTTGATTATCTTGCCACAGGCGCAAGCGGGGCTCGTGCTCTTGCAGTGCTTACTATTGTCGCAAAGCATGCCGCATATTGCCGTGTTTGTACGTTGGTCAACATGAGTCATTTCCTTTCCAGGTCAATAATTCGCCCTCTGAGTTACGTGGTCTAATACCCGAATTTAGCGAATATCGGTGACAGTAATAGGGCACCTTGCTTAACAAGTAGATGTAATGCCTTCAGGCAAATTGCTCACTGCCGACAATATGGCTGTTCAAAACGATGGGCGTATCGCACTTTATGCTCTATTTGCCACTTTATCTGATTGTGCTCCGGTTTTAGAGGGGCTCACGACGTTCATGACTGGTAATCCTTGATGTTTTTGCCTCTCTGAACTTCGCTGCCGTAGGTTCCAAAGCTACTATTTCACGCACAAGTGCCATAGATATCATCTCAATTTTACTCAGTAAGGAATTGGTCCCAAGCGCAACAAGGCCGACTCTTCTAGGTGCCACGAGACCGGAGTGTGTAGCTTCACATGTTGGAAAAATCGTCCACATGCTCTCTGTTCACGCAGAAAGGAACTCAGAAGAGCGCCATGTTGCCAAGTTCAACGTGTCATTGAGCTATATTGATACTCCTGATATGTCTCTCTGGCGCGCAATAGGCTCACTTCTCAGCTAGCTTCAGAGCGGTGTTCTTATGTTGACAAATCCAACGGAAGATTGCAGGTCTGGAACCAGAGCTTGGCGAAAATGCTTTAGTAGCTCTAGTTCGTACTCTTTTGCTTTCACCGACATTCTCCACCCTTCTAGCCAATCCCAAGCCCAGTGCAGCTGATACTCTAGCGGTCCATGCCATCTTTTTCCTCGTAGAGCAGACAAACTCCGTATCTTTATCTACTCTCGCAGAAACTCACTTGGATGCTTTAATCGCATACTTGCCTGAGGTACCGCCATGTTATGAAGCTGGATCCGCCGCTTGGGTTCTCGTCGATGCACTTGTAAGATTATGTCCGAATGCTGTCACGTCCGCGCTTAGTTCTACGGTGGGACAAGTTCTTCTGACACATGCAAAACCTACGTCAAACTCAACACCGGAGGCAAACATTAGTGCTCTGTGGTGAGTTGCTCTAGTTTTGTATGGAATGATAATCCGTGACATAGTCTATTGCATGCACTAGTTCTCGCTGATGCACGCAGCCTACTTTCTAGAGATAATGTGTCTATCATCCTTGATCGTCACATTGTTGTCCCACGAGGAGGCACCAAACTCATTGAATGCCCTCAATTAGGTGTTATTGTGCCCAATGTAGTCTGGTCTGCCGGCCACATGGCAGCTACTGCACGCGAGGTTCGGCGCCTAAAGGAAATACAACACGAGATACACTGAAACTTTACAAAGGGAAAAGTGCCCTGGCTCTACTACACGCGCTCCTGCAAGCTGAGGTAGCATCCGCAGGGATGAAGCAGGGGACATGGTTGGTGCATTCTGCGTCGAAGCTGTTCCCCGTGCTACGAAGCAGCCTGGAGGAGTTCGATACTTCATCTCGTGAGATTTCATTAAGGTACACGAACACGCTACATTTTCCTGTATCTTTAGTTCGCAGTTGCCTTGCGTCATTGTTCAAACTTCTGCCACATGCGTGCCTCGAGCATACAGAGATTGATCTACTATATCCAGCACTCATCAAACGTCTTGACGATTCTATTGATCGTGTTCGAGTAGAGGCATGCGCGACCCTGACTGAGTGCGTAACCAGATATTAAAGCGGCCAGGCTTAAGCGCAATGCTTCTTCGCAGGTTTTTTAGAGTTGCCATGCCTCAAATCCTTGGAGTCGCCCTTGAGTATTGTGCCGAGCATCTGCTCATTCATCTGGATGACCCATCATTGGAGATTCAATCCTCAGTTTTTTGCACTGTCTCTGCTCTAGCCTGCCTTGATGAGTCAGCTGCGTCGGTCATCGCTAACAAGATCAGGGGCGTTCAAGCATCTCACCGTGACCCGGCATTGTGTGACAAACTCATACAGGGTATGAGCGCGAGGCGGTGATGCTGACCTGGCCAGCATATCAAAGCGAGGTGACTCTGGGTTCATACGTTACATTTAATGAATAATTATAGGGAGCGGGGTAGGTTGAGCCGAAGCGCAAGACTCTCTCGAAAAAGGGTTCCTGTGGGTTCAAAGCCAACTTTTTGACCAAGGACAATACGATTCAAGGACGACTTTTGGACGAGCCTTTGTCCGAATGGCTTTGCGATCTTTGTTGCAAAGATATGATTGAACGAGTGGCTCTGGCGCGTCGCCCCATGTCCGAAAATGCATCAAAAGTGCTGCAACAAAAGTCGAGTGGCCAGGAAACATTGGTCGAAAGCCGCTCGGACAATAAGATCTGCCTTGAATGGTGTTGCCCCTCGGTCCACTTGGGCTGCTGTCAAAGTGAGTCACTGGAAGGGGTGGGGGGTGGGGTCGCCTAGGTTAGTAAGGGCATGACAACGAAGAAGAGAACGACGGCGCCAGACTTAACCTCCAACACCCCAGTCCGCGGACAGGCTGCTCTTGTTACTAGTCTGTCAAATGCAAGTACGCTTCTCTTACTTAGCTCCAGGTCCACAGTGCAGCCTGAGTGGATATGTGTTGGCTAAGTGGCTTACTTGTATCTATTTATTTATCTATCTATCTTTCTTTCTATCTTTCTATCTTCCTTCCTTCCTTCCTTCCTTCCTTCCTTCCTTCCTTCCTTCCTTCCTTCCTTCCTTCCTTCCTTCCTTCCTTCC
>MDSX01095523.1_pt1 | contig 10610 bp, 19 predicted proteins | sample 811141 | NCBI WGS metagenome assembly MDSX01 (sample SAMN05326642, study PRJNA326480) | marine metagenome | isolation source: seawater | place: Atlantic Ocean: South East | collected 2010
CTAAGGTAGGCGTCCGGCCTCCAAGCTCAGGGTCGTAGTCCCCAATTAGATACTCCATCAGAGACCACCTCCTGCATTCTGGACGTTCTCCAGCCACCAGCGGTATCCTTTCTCCATGGTGTTGATTCTGCCATCGTGTTTTGTGAGGCTACATTCGCCGTTGTAGTAGCCTACATCAGCATCATGCTCCAGACGATGCACGACCTCGTCTATGGTATTGGCCAACATCTTCAATTCCTCGGCCGTCAGCTTGACACCAGCTTCAATTTTGCGACGCTTTTCCCCCCAAACATGGCAGGGCCAGATTTTCAATTCATCCAAATCATCGGGCCACCATGCGATGTCACACCCGGTGACTGCACTGATTGTGTTGAGCCATGCGGTCTTACTTGGCCCTCTCTTCTTCTTCTCCTTGACAACAGGTTGCTCGGCCGTGAACCACTTCATTACTCGTGGGTCTTGGTCATCGATCAGCTTGTTCAGTATCTTGAAGGCTGACTTTGATGGTGCGTATCCGTTGCCCACGCTGTATCCGTGATACTTAGGGTGACTGTTCAAATCCTTGTCAGTCAGCTTGAACACCTTCTGCATCAGCTTGAGCTGAATGCGGTTGTAGCATATGTCATGCGGTCTTCGCTTTCCAGCTATTTGGTACTCATTTGCTGATACAAGGTGTATCGTATGCGTAAGCTCATGCAACATGACTGGTATGCACTCAAACGCTAGATACGGACCGTTGCCGATGGCCGTCGTAAAACCCTGTGGGCCTCCTCGACCTGACCGCCAATTTTTTCCTGCCCACAATCTCACAGTCCCTCGGTGTGCTTTGACACTGGTCGGGCCACCTGCCTTGACTGCCTTCTCCGTGTTTTCCAGACAAAGCCTCATCCTCTTTTGGGACCGTGTCTTAGTCCATATCAGGCTGACTCTCTCGCCTCGTTCATTTGCGTATCTGACAGCTTCCTCGACTATTGTGTCAATGCCCCTCATCATCATGACTGACCTGATGAACGTCATCAGGTTGATCCATGCGTCAGTTTTGGGATGCTTTCTGACCCAGTAGTCGTGGTCGTGCCACTTCTTGGTTTTCTTGGTTGTTTTCACTCTTGTTTTCATACTCATCATTCTCCGGCAACTCGTGGTTGCCTCAGACTATCGGAGGAGTATGCGGACATAAACCCTTCTACCAAAAACGTGACACTGAGAGCCTGTTTTGGTGATTTACTTATAATAGAATTAATGTTCTTCTACTTCGATCACTGTGACATCTAAGGTGTATGGTTGCGGGGCACCGAACATTGACGCCAGCTCCATGGAGTATTCGACAGCTCTCATGTGAAATGCCACTCCTCCAAGAAACTCCCTTGGTGTCATCGGACGCCCTACATAATCCTGAAACGCCTCATTGCATTTTACGAAAGCCTCCAGCATAGGTTCAGTGAGAGCGTTAATCATGATGTCAGCTGGAGTGTCGCCCCAGAGTATATCATCGCCCTCTTCCATCCAATTGATGCCTCCTGACTCTGTCTGTGACCACCAACCCATTTACTTATCCTCCTTAGCGTAGTCCTCTGACCTGAGCTTCTGTCCTTCTAATTGATACGAGAAAGTCCCGCCTACGTTGTCATCCCATACGTTCTCAAAGATGTGTGACAAGTGAGGGTCATCCAGCTCTTTGACGGCCTCCATCAGTGCGTCAGCTACTTTGGCTCTGCTATTGAAGAATGAGAGTAGGTCAGCTTCTGTCACCAGATACAGCCTGTCTTTCATCTACTCCTCCTCCTGCAATTTGACTAATCGTGCGAGCTCATTCTCAGCTAGTGCCTTAGCTCTCATCTGATCGGGAGGCAAAGCTCTGCCTCTCGCTTTGTATTTCATTCGGTATCTGGCCTGTTGTCCTGCTTTCTGTCTCTTGTTTGGCATATCTATTCCTCCTCCCATGTCTGGTGATTTGACTCTTGGAATCTCTTGACCTCATCCTCTGAGGGGACGCACTCAGCTCCACATATATCCTCACACTTTCGGTGATGTGTCTCTGCCCACGCCTTTGTCTCATACAGAGACTCCATGCCCCCCTGAGCTATGAAATTAAGATGGTCTAGTAATTCTTCGACCCACTTTTGAGCGCCCGGCCACTCGTCCATCTTTATCCAGCCGACAATGCCCCCCTCCAGTCTGAGCTCTCTGTCTCCCTGCTTATCTGGTTCATCTATGACATATGGTAATTCATTCATCTCAGGGCCTCCTTGGTGATCGGCCCTTTTGAATTACATATCCCTGCTTAGTCTCCGCTGGTTTGCCCATAGCATATCTGTAAGCTTGAACAAAGCTCTTGAACAGCCATGAGTCTATCTTGTACGACCCACTTTGTGCGTTTCTCCAGAGCCTGATTTGAGCATCAGTAAGTAATGGCTTCCCCGCCGGATAATAGATGGGAGGGGGCGTTTGCTCTGGATGGTGCTCGACTCGGTGATTGTGTAGTCTCCTGCTCTCATGAGACCCATTCTTAAGCTCCTCATCGGTGAAGGTCATCATGAGCCCTGTAGAGGCTTTGACGCCAGCTTCTCTAACAGTCTGAAATGTATCACTCATATGAGCTCCTCCTTTTTGTTGAGGAATACCCGTCGCATTTCATGGACTTCGGCTCTACTGGGTTGATGAGCACATACTTGGCACCATACTCCCAATTCTTCTGAGGCTATGATCGAACCCACAGCTGAGCACTCAGGGCACTCGCATTCACCATTCAAGAATCTCATATGAGCTCCTCCTCGATGTAGACTGGCTCCGTGTTTCTGCACGAATCCGAGTCATTGGGGTTGTAGTTAGAGCAACCCATGAAGGAGCCCTTTTTTCCCCAGCGACATCTCATGATACCGCCGAAGCAACAAGAGCAGGGATACTCCTGCATCCACCTGTAATTCCATGGCTCATCCAGAACCTGCTCATATCTCCTGAGAACATTGAGCCTCCAGCCCTTGACCCTATGCACACGCTTGAACGCCTTACACCATGGGTACCCCTGCTGATCGACCAGAACCACACGTATGGCGTCAGAGCCCTTGCTCCTGCTGTCTCCCTTTCTAGCTATAGTAGAGTAGATTCGTATCTTACAGCCCTTGGCATAGTCAGGATTCATGTCCAGCTCGTACACGTATTCTCCGCATGGGTGATTGACCTCACTAGGGTCAAGCCTCCTGAATCCCTGAGCATCGACCAAGAAGTCATCCATTTGCTCCAATGTAATTGTAACGTACTCCGGCATGACTAATCCTCCTGCCCTTTCAAAATCTCAAGACCTTCGATCATGGCGTTTATCTGTTCAACATTCAATCTAATCATGAAGTGTCTGGTTGTCCAGCGGTCACTGTTGTCGGACTTCTTCTTTGTTGAACCCTCAATGTAACCGCACGTCGCCCCACCTTCTGCACTGTATTCAGTAGTGACACATAGCTTCCAATTCGTCTTGACATCGGAACCCTCGTCCCATCCTTCAATCCAAACTACTCCTCTATTTCTCTGCCACTCATCTATCTCAGCTCCCTGTCTCCTACGGCCATACATGATCAATCACTCCTCCATGGTTCACTAAGAATTATTACTGGATTGGGCTCGACAAACAAACCCTCCTCTATCCAAGTCTTGATGTCTTCTGGGTCCTCTGTAGGGTAATCGTAGTGAGGGTCATCCTCGCTTCCGTAGTTTTCCTCGGCCCAATCCTTGAGCCACACACAACCACCTGCCTTACAAATTAGAAGAGCTTCTTTGGGTGTGACAATCTTCTCTAGGTTCTGGTAATGAAGAACCCTTTCATCGTATAATGAACATGCCTTTTCCTCGGTGTCCGTCTCCCAGCCTTCTACATGCTCCTTAGTGTCGTCGGACGTGTGTCTGACTACATCAATAGCCCAACGATCAGTGTCGAGCCGTATCATTACTACTTCGATACCTCCAATTATTCCGCTCTCTATCACAATCCCCCCTTAATCTCTAATGAATGCTTGATATTGTTCACGATATTAATCAGGTCCTTCGTGTACTCAGCCACTCTCTCGGCCTTTGTCGTGTAGCTGGGGAGATACTTGTAGGCATACTCAGTGTCCCTCTCTAAAAGGAATCTAGCCAGAGGCAGGACATGATTCTCGACGAGGTTCATCCTTTCCTCATCCTCAAGCCAATTTTCATCTAGCTCTCCTTCATTGGCTATGTAGAACCAGATAGCCTGTACGAATAGCTCAGTAGTCATCGAAGCACCCATCTCTACAGCTAGCTCAACATGTGCCTCCATGACATGGGGCATCCACGCATGTCCTCTAGCTCTGTCCTTGTGATAGTCCTTGAAAGGACCCATCTCGTAGAATCTGTCCACGGACGTAGCTCTCTCTTTGGTACCGCCCGGAGCGAAATCACCCTTTCTTCGGTTGTAGTCCTTTACCATTTGCTGATCGAGCATCCCCGTCTCCCGGTCTCTATACCTCAGAACCTGCAATGCCATGAGAAAGGTTTCCTCGTCTATCAGGTCTTCATGTAAGAACGGTCCGTAGTCATCTCTATGATACCCGTCAGAATGTGATTCGATAAAGCCCTCCAGCTCTCTCTGGATTGCCAGCATATGAGTCTGCATATCGTCAGCTTTCTTGATGGCGTTCTTTCTGGCCGACTCAAGCTTCGTGTCCTCGTAGCTACTGGACATATCCAAGGTGCTTTCTTCCACCTCAAAGCTAGTCCACTCGACAGCTCCATAGAAGCTGATAGTATCGTTACAGCTCCTACACTCAAACACTCGTGTGTATTCACTGGCCATACAGTCGGGGTCATCGACGTACTCTAAACCCCTCATCCCACACGACGGACATATGTCCTCATTGTATAGGGCGTTCGTTATTTTGTCAGTTTGTGTTACATAATTCATTCTCAATCTCATCATCTCCTCGCATAAGCGATCAACCTACCCACAGCTGGGTTACGGTATAAGGGTTCATTTCCATTTACGGCCACATTCAGCACATCTCGACTCGCCTTTGATAGGCCCGCCGTGAAGTATTCTATCGCATAGAATGCAAATGTAGCTACCATTTTCCCTCCACTCGTATTCACCGTGTGAGCAGTCATCTTTCTGTCCACAGGAATTGCACCTGAGCGGTTCGTGGCTCTGGGCTGGGAGTATTGCTACTCCTTCAACATCCAAAGCTGATTTGACCCACTCAGGCACGTCATCCTCCATCTTACTCATCTACCTCCACCGACTGATCGGATGTAGTAGTAACGTAGCTAACCTCCGTAGGGCCCACATCAGTGGCCGTACCGGACTCGTCGAACCTCACACAGCCAAAGCCATCCTCGACATGAATGATAGTGCCTTCATCGTCCTTCTTAGCGTGTATGTGATAATCTCCAGTCTCTGGGAAGTTTTCCTCTGAGATAGTCTGGTTAGCCACCACTCGGCGACCCTCTTGAGGGCCCTCCCAGACATACCGGAAGGACTCCCAAGTAGGATACATATCTGCATAGTCTTTGTCATAGGTGACATAGACTGTCTGCTCCTTTGCTCTAGTCACTGCTACATACCCAGCATTGAGCTCTTGAACGACCTCAGCTGGAGTATTCATGCAATGGTCTAGCATGAAGGTTCTTCTCGTCTCATCATCGACTAATTTATCGATCACCACGAAAGCTCGGTTGCCCTGAGCTCCCTTGGTTCTGTGGACGCTGGCGAACCTGATGGTGTCATCGTGCCCATTGCGACCCTCAGTAGTACCGCATAGGCTCTTGAGCCACATCTCAAAGCCCGCCATAGGAGCAGTGTGATTGTCGTCTTTTTGATAGTCTGGCTCATCAATGACGATTCCCTTCTTGTGTATTGAATAGAAGCTGTGTCGATATCCATGAAGAAGCTCTCTGGTGGCATCAGCCATGTCCATGAGCTCAAGGTACCTCTGCTCGCTCTTAGCTGAGCTCAGGTCGCCTCCACACCTTCTGACTGATGCTGAAAGCTGTCCTTCTTGGTATCTTGAAAATCGTGCCTCGATGATCATTGCGTCAATATTTTCTACTGCATCTTCGCCAACGGTCAGGCCGAAGCCATCATCAGCACCACGATGCTTTAGACGCCCCTTTACGACCTTCATGACAGACTCAGCCACTCCGCCTTTTCCTCCGGGTAGAGTGATGTTTTTCTGGCCGTCTATGAGTGTCCTAAGAGCTAGCTTCGCCAGAGGCGCATTGACTCTGCATGTCACCAAGTCTCCGAGCTCTACTGCATATGGCAATAGATGAGCTGGGACAGTGATCGATGGTTTGCCCTCTGCCCAGTAATCACCATCAGGGCACTTGTGCATCGAGTAGTCTCCTCCGTTCTTGGCATAGCTGTCCTTTTCCCAACCAGCTACCTGAGCTATCCTAGCAAACTCATCCATGTGTCGGTGAACCTCATCGACTACAGCTTTGCTATTCCTCCAACAGATAGTCATGGGCAATACTGTGCATCCATGATATGCTATGAGCTTACTCGTGGCCTGACTGTCAGCATAATTGAACAAGTACAGGCTCTGGTTCACATCACCTACAGCTACTAGATTGGTGTGCTCATTCATGAAGCAATTGATGAACCTGCCCTGTAGCTCTGAGAAGTCCTGAACCTCATCGATGATCAACAGCGAGGCCGGTATCTTGGCCTTTAGCTTATGGACAACGGGAGCGTACACAAAGTCTGCAAAGGGTACGTGAACATCTCCTCCAGTAGTAGTGGCCTGAGTGCCATCGTCTAGCTCTCTGGTGGCTATCTCTACATCTCCCTTGAGCTTATCCAGCAATAGCTCCAGAACCTGACTAGCTCTCTCAGCTGGGACTCTAACTCTGTATTGAGTCAAAGCTACAGGAGCGAAGTTATTGTTCGATACAGCTCTGAATAGATTGACCAGAGTGATTGAACCGTCTCTCTTGGCATACTCAAACCTGACGCCCAACTTCTTGAATAGCTCCTCGGAATCACCGATCACCATTTGACTGGCCTGATAGCTAGCGGAGCGTAGGCAGAGACTACCGTCATTCACCCACTCAGCTAAGACCTTCTTAGTGCCACTGACTCCGCTTCTAGTGTCTGTCTTAGCTAGACAGCCTAGAAGGTGTATGGAGCGACTCTCTGGCTTTCTATCTACCAGAGGGAATCTCAGGCCGAGGGCATCATAGGTCGTGGTATCGGCCAGTATCTCCGACACTGGCTTCATTGTCCTCTTGTAGTATGCACCGACCACGCTGTCGGGTGCATAGCCTGTTGATTCGGCGTCAATGACACCTCCAGTGCCTAATTGAGACTGTCCTTCAACGATCACCCATGAGACCGCCTTACAGACACCAGTCATGCCGAATAGCTCCATGGTGAAGTGAACGTCATCGTCCTGTACTCCACTGATAATCTCAATGAGTTTGGCATGCGATGAGCTCGCATTTGGAAGAGTGTCGTCTCGATGGTCCGGCCAATAGCCAGCTGACATACAGGCAGTTACCAACTTCTCGACACCTTTGGAAGCTGTGAACCATCCTGCAACCTCATTCTTGACATCGTCGTGGTTATCTGTAACCATTCTGAGCTCCATGAGCTTAGCTACGCCAATCATGTTGGACACAGCTATTCTCGATAGGTTGCGATACTTGATACCTCTATCATCCATCACTGGATTGAAACCATTCTGTCTGAGCCACTCAAAGACAATCTTTCTACCACCAGCTGAGGCAGTGTTGCTATGTCCCATAGACTGGAATCCCTGTAGGTCCTTCTTGAGGCCCATAGCCACTTCTTTGAGCGAGCTACTGATGTGAGTATTGAATGCGGTCATGATCGTTGGCTCTCGTCCTAGACCCATGTTGCACCAGAGCTTGACGATAGTCTCAGCTATGGCCGTTTTCCCGCTTCCTGCTACTGCATTGATGGCCAAACGTACAGGCATCCCCGTTGATGCCCACTGAGTGAAGCCACCCTCCATGAAATTGAGGATGGTTCCCTGCTCTGGGGAGTGACAGAAGCCGTCCCTGTTAGTGGTAGGCACATAGCTCCCCAGCTTGATGTCCTGCCCGTCGTCGTGGCCGACATAGCCACCCAGAGTCTCAAAGGACTCTGAGCCATCCATGGAGTGAGGCTCGACTATGAACCTGAGTGGCCTGTTAGCCCAACTCATTCGATCACCACCTCCGGCTTATGAGGAATCCTCACGGCAATGCCACATAATTGGCACTGGAAATATACACCCATGCCACCCGTCTCAGGGAGCAGGGTTACGGACATAGGATAATTGTTACAGCTGTAGCAATCGACCTTCATGCTTCCACCTCCAGAGCATCCAACCACTCCTGCATGCTGATCATGTCTCCTTGCTTTATGCGACCCATGAAATGCTGAATGACAAACTCCCTGTCCATCTCAAGCCACTCCCTGAGCTCTCCAAAGGCCGAGAACCCCAGCCTCCAGCTGATAGCTTCCAGAGCTTGACTCCTTAGCTCCTGACTCATTGAGCATCACCTCCCTCTGTAGCTCCAGCCATCCAGCTCAGCCTGAACCGTGCGTTGTCCTCCAGCTCGTTTTGGAGCTGGCTGAGTAGCTTCTCCATCCTCTTGATTTTCCTGTCCTGATAGTCGAGGAGGAGCTCATACATCTCCACCTCGGTGCTGTTGTGCTGATCGAAGTCCAGCTCCACCCCCACGGACTCAAGGAAAGCCAAATGCTGTCGATGACTCATTGTGCATCACCTTCCAATGTAGCGAGGATGAAATCCGCACTCTTCTGAGCATCGCTGAATGCCTTATCCAGAGCTTTGTCCTGCTCCTTACAGGCTTTGAGCCAGCTCTGTAGATATGCCACGCTGTTAGCGTTCTCTTCGGCCACTACACCGGGCTTAAACTCGCCACCTAGAGTTAGGGTTACGATCAGTGAGCTCAGCTCAGCTATGAGCTCTTCATAGGCATAAGCTTGAGACCCGAATCCATTGCCCAGAGGTCTGTTCAATCTGGTGCTGTATCCAGTGCTATGCGAAGCTTCGTGCATAGCTGTCATGACTTCGCCCACTGGGTCGGTAAATGACTCGTGAGGAGGGAGCACTATCTGATCAGAGCCCCAGTCGTAAAAGGCTCGTCCTCCAGCTCTCTTGAAGGTCAAGCTTGACTGACTATCCACGTACTGTTGGAATAGCTCCATCATCTCAGACTCAGGCATAACCTCGACATCATCAGTCTCATCGGGCACTGGGGCCACGTAGTCCTCACACTGCTCAACACAGAAGACAGTGTACCATCTAAGCACCATCCCCTGTCTCTTCTCGGTTTCTCCGTCGTCCTTCTTCGTCTCCCATACTGTCGGCTTGAATAGCTTGATAGTAGCTCCTACGTCATTCGTGAGACCCTTGATCGAATATCCAGCCTTCTTTAGCTGGTTGCGTGTACCGAACCTCAAATCATCCCAGCCCTCACACATAGCACGTACCCAGAGAGAGACGATGTTTCCGCCTCTGTAAGCTCTCTTGGATGCGAAATTGATTGGCATACAGCTGGTACCTCCAGCTTGAGGCTTCCATGGTTTCCTCCATGGCAGTGAGTCGCCCTCAATACCCTTGGCCAGATTGTCGAACCACTTGGCCCTACTCTCTTCATCCTTGGTCTTAGCGTAGTTTCTCTTCTGTGCCTTACTCATAGCCATCACTCATCACCTCCCTCGGACTGAGCTAGAAGGTATTCCTGCTGTCGCTCTCTGTGTAGTCTGTCCGCCTCTTCATGTCGGCACGTCCAGCAGTTGCCCTTTCCAACGGATTGTTGCATGTTGCCACACACATCGCACCTTCTGTCCACAGCTCTGATGATGATCGGCTGGCTATGAGATGTGTAGTTGCCATTGCCCAGTGCTGGGTCTAATGGGCTTGATAGGGTAGGCTTGAGGCTCTCGATAATCCTCTTTGCCTCAGCTCCTGACTCAGCAGTGACATTGACGTAAATCTCCTGCTTTATCTTGACCAGATATGTTCCCTTCTCAGCCATCTACTCATCACCTCCTGAGAGAAGAATCATGACAGCTTTTCTGGCGTTGTCATTCATAACTCTCTTGATGTTGTAGTCTTGGCTGACGTAGTATTGTAGGGACTCTGTGAGCCTATCCAAGTCATACCACCTGTATCCAATCTTAACCTGCTCTATCTTCTGGTCGAAGGTAGGTTTGTATTCCTCGATGTGCTGATGTGAACCGTCTATCTCCAAGATAGCTTCTTCGTCATAGTCTGAGGTGTCATCCTCTGTCCATCCATTGTCGATGTATAGGTCTTCGTCTTCGATCCTTCTCTGGGCATGATTCCATGAGTCGGCCTTGATTCTGTAGGTCTTGGAAAACTTCTCAGCTCTTTCAAACTGAATCAGGGTTCTCTTCTCGGTGACGTAGCCAAGCACTATCGATAGGGCTTGACTTCGCTTCACCTCGCTGTCGTCGTTAGGCATTTCCGTGTGTGTCATTTTCGTGTCCATTCTCATCAATCTCCGTCCGGTCGTGCCGGATTCAGACTGAGTCAGGGCCACTGCTGTATATGAACCCTACATTAGAAACATAGCTTTACGGTGCTTTATGGCGGGTTTCCTCA
>MDSX01036183.1_pt1 | contig 10604 bp, 10 predicted proteins | sample 811141 | NCBI WGS metagenome assembly MDSX01 (sample SAMN05326642, study PRJNA326480) | marine metagenome | isolation source: seawater | place: Atlantic Ocean: South East | collected 2010
ATTATGGCACTCAATGTAGCGTACATACCAGAGTTTGTCAAATGGAAAGTTGAACAAGGATTTAAAAAGATCAACAGTTGGCCCTTTGGAGCAGGAGGCATTAACATGCACTTTGCTTATTGGCCACCGCAACTAAATGTAAAAGTATTACCAGAGCATATCAAACAAGAGATTACCAACAAGTATGAAAATGAATTTTATCCATGGATGGAAGAAAACTGGCAGAGTTTTACAGGGGTAGAACAAGCAGGTATAACAAAAGAACAATGGCTAAATGCTCCTTATGGAATGAAACGTTACAAAGGTATAATAAAATTTATGAACAGCGAAGACTGGAGTGCTAGACTTCCTGAGACAAAAGAATATCTAAACTTGCTCAACAAGCACAGAGGATGGCACAATAGATTCCCTGAAGTATTTCCTATATTGAAAGACATAGTATGAATGTAAACGAAAATAATTTTTGTGTTGTACCGTTTGTACAACTCAATACCAGAGGCAAAGGCGATGCTAGAGTTTGTTGTAGTATTGAAGGTATTGATTATGGCATACCCAAAGATCTTACACTAGATGAAATAAATGATGACACATACAGTAGTGATACAGATGTGTATAACCTTAGCCAAGACAAAATAGAAGATCTGTGGAACGGAAAGTTTATGAAAGATTTTCGCATGAGAATGCTCAGCGGTGAGCGTATCAGTAACTGTGAGTTTTGTTTTAGAATGGAAAACAGTGGCTTTGGTAGTAAACGCACAGGTAAAAACAAACGCTTTTTGGAAAGAGCAAAGCCACACTTGCTCAAGTATTGGGAAGCAAACGGTCATGTAGATATAATGCCACAGTGGTGGGAAGTAAGACTCAGTACAAAGTGTAACCTAAGTTGTGTTATGTGTAGTCCAAATCTTAGCAGTATGATGTACAAAGAATACAGCAAGTGGGGCGATACTATGACCAATCAAATGCAAGGCAGTTTAGATATTGCCAAGCGTAGTGGACAAGAGTATCTAAGCCAAAGCAAGTTCTTTAGAGAACAGATTATGACCAACCTACAACACGTATTGTTTATGGAGTTCAGAGGTGGGGAAGTGTTTGCTGATAGACACAGCATAAACTTTATGTGGGAAATAGCCCAAACAGAATATGCTAAAAACATCAGCCTTGACATCAGCACTAATGCAACACTGATAACACCTGAGATAGTTGATTTACTAAATCATTTTAAAGGCGGACTACTGCGTTTTAGTATTGATGCAGCACATGACAAAGACGAACTTATACGTTATCATACCAGTTGGGACGATGTTATTAGCAGTATAGACAACAGCAACAATCTACACGACGAATGGGAAATGGTAACACAAACATGTTTACAAGCACTTAATTGTGTGGGCTTAGTACCTATGTTGGAATACTTTGATAAGATGTGTGAACGCACAAACAATCAACGTTTTCATTTGGGATTTACTAGTGTACGTGGTAAAGAATGGATGCGCCATGAACTAGTGCCATTGGAGTATAGAAAACAAGAAGTAGCAGAGTTGGTAAACTTTGTTGCTACCAGCTGGATGTGCAACCGCAGTAAAAGCAAAAACAGAGAAACCAAAGCTATACAAGGTTTAATGAAAGCACTTAGTACACCTACTAAAAAAGATGATGATCTAAATGCAAAAGCTCGAGAATATTATTTGAGATTAAACAAACTACGAAATGTAGACTATTGGAGTACATTCCCTCACTTGGAGTATTTAAATGAATGAAACACTATGTCCTGTTCCATGGATGAGTACAAGCCTTAGAGCCAATGGCGATATTAGAGTTTGCTGTCAAGCACAGCATGGACCTACAGGTGGTATACTCAGAGATGAAAATGGCAAAGAATATAATGCTAGAAATGCAGATCTACAAATGGTTCGAAACAGCGACCTCAGTAAAGAAATACGCAAGTATATGATGGAAGGGCGTTGGCATCCGGAATGTGTACGTTGTCAGACTGAAGTTGAAAGCGGAATGAATGCTCGTATAGAATATGAAAATAAAATTTGGATAGAGCGTGGTGAGTTCAGTTGGGAAGATTTATTAAGTAAAACATCAGCTGACGGTACAATCAAAGAAGATGAAATCAACTGTAGCTTCTACGATGTACGATTTGGTAACTTGTGTAATTTAAAATGTCGTATGTGTGGTCCCACTGACAGCAGCATGTGGTATGAAGATCAAGTTAAACTATGGCAAGACAGTTACAAAGACAGTCATGGTAGAGTAAAATTAATTAAAAATGATAAAGGCAAGTATGAGCCCGAAGAGGACTTGTACAATTGGCACACCAGTGATCACTACTGGGTACAAATGGACGACAACATTGAACAGATACGTAAACTGTATATTGTTGGCGGCGAACCATTGATGATTGATAGACACTATGAATTTTTACAAAAGTGTGTGGATCAAGGTCATGCTAAAAACATTATTGTAGAGTACAACACAAACCTTACCAATATACCACAACGTGCTTGGGACGTTTGGAAACATTTTAAACAAGTAAACATTGGCGCTAGTATTGATGGAGTAGGTGATATAAACTACTACATGCGTCCGCCCAGTAGGTTTGATAAAATATATGAAAATTTAATTAAAGTAAGTCAAGCTGAAGGCAACTTCAAAGTATGGATTGCGGCAACTATCAATGTGTTTAATGTACTACACTTTCCAGAGTTTATGGAATGGATACTGTTAAACAAGATACCACGTGTAAATGATGATGACTGGCGTCCTATTATTACACCACATCCACTGCATGGTCCTAAGTTTTATAACATTAGAATGTTACCGCTGTGGGCAAAAGATCATATCAAACAAAAGTATGAAGACTACAAACCACGACTGTTAAAAATAATTGATGAAAGCGACTTTACAGAACAACGTAAAGCCAGTAGTAGAAAAGAAGCAGTAGCACTATTGGATCAGTATGTAAAGTACATGTATGCCAAAGACTTTAGCGAACACTTACCACAGTTTTGGCACGCCACACGAAAACTTGATAAGATACGCAATCATAATATTGAAACATATATTCCAGAGCTGTACGAATTATTAAAGGACACTGAAGTTGTTTCTGAATCTAAATGAGATCAAAACAATACAAATGGATCATACCAGTAGGTGCCATCTAGCATGCCCGCAGTGTGCTAGATTTCATGGCAGTCAAACTGAACTTAATCCACACATGCCTATTGACGATACAACTGTAGACGACTATAAAATTATACTAGAGCCATTTGCGCCCAATACAGTAAAACTATTTCACTGTGGCAACTTCGGCGATAGTCTAGCAAGTCCTACACTGGACGATTGTATTGATTATAGTTTACAACAAGGCGTTAAAGAATTTAAAATGGCAGTAAATGGCAGTGCTAGAACTCCTGCTTGGTGGCGTGACTTAGCACAAAAAAGTGATCGCATTACTGTAAACTTTAGTATAGATGGACTAGAAGATACCAATCACATGTATAGAGTCAACAGTAATTTTAAAAAGATAATGCAAAATGCACAAGCATTTATTGATGCTGGCGGCAATGCACGTTGGTATTTCATTGAGTTCGAACACAACTATCATCAAATTGACACTGCAAGACAGTTGGCAACAGACATGGGCTTTCGTCAATTCAATGCCAAGTACACAGGAAGATTTGCAGAACAGCAACAAAAAGAAATTGAAACTCGTAAAGGCAGTGTTGTAAAAGACAAACAAGACAATCACAATCAAAAAGATATGCAACAGATCAAACGCACATATGATAGTTTTGAACAGTATATAGAGCAAACGCCTATTACGTGTAAATACAAACAAGAAAACAGTTTGTTCATTGACATGCAGATGAAGTTATGGCCCTGTACTTGGATGGGAGCGCCTGCATACTTTGGACCACAAAATCCGCAACGTCAAAGTTTTGATAATATCTACAACTTATATGGCGAAGACTTTAACGATATGAGAACACACGGATGGGACGTACTACAACACGAGTTCTTCGCAAAGTACTTGGATAGAAGTTGGCACAGTGCTGACAGCAAATACAAAAGAATATACACTTGCGGTAGAACATGTGGCGATAAATTCGAATTCAGCAGTGGGTATGGTAAAAATACAAAGAGAGTAAATCTATGATAATAGACAATAGTCAAGATACAATTGAATTTAATTTACCAGATGAATTCGACAAGATAGGTATCAAGCTGAGTGGCGGAGCAGACAGTGCTATAGTACTTTATATGTTGTGCAAGTATATTACAGAAACCAACAGAGAATGTGAAATTATACCAATGACAGTTTGTCATGCTGGTAAAGCATATCAACTACAGTTTGCAACCAAAGTAATCTTCTTTATGCAAGAAGTATTCCCTAATATTAAGTTTGGTATACATCCAACTGGTGTAAACTATCACGGTGAAAGTTATGATTGGGTACAGCAAAAAGTAGTAGACAGCGCATATCGCAACAACCAAATAAACTGTCATTATGTGGGAATTACCAAAAACCCTCCCAGTGATGTAATGACATCGTTTGGACAAAACGGTCCTGCTGATGATAGAAATGCTGATACTGTTAAGCCAACTGTAAGAGGCGGACATGTGTTTTTGCCTTTGATTAATATAGACAAACAGGGTGTAAGAGAACTGTATGAAAAATTTGATCTTATGGACACACTGTTTCCACTAACAAGAAGTTGCGAAGTATTCACCGACGACTTTAGCAAGCATTGTGAAACAGACTGTTGGTTTTGTTTAGAACGATATTGGGGGTTTGGTAGATATGAGTGATATAATATGTCCATTGGTGTACAACGGTATTGCTACAGATCCCAGTGGAGGAGTAAGACCTTGTTGTGTGTTTGATCAGAAATACAACTACAGAGGCAGTGTAGCAGAATACAAAGACAGTAAATTATGGAAAGAAATAGAACAAGACTTTCTAAATGGCAAGTATCATGTTGGATGTCATCACTGTGAAAGACAAGACTCTGTTGGAAGTAGTAGTAAGCGTACCAGAGAAGTTCGGAACTATCTAGAAAAATACAAACGTGATACAGTTGATTTAGAACATTTAAAAAGTATTGGATATGATTTAATTGATCTGAGGCTCAGTAACAAATGTAATCTAAGTTGTATTACTTGTAATCCCAAAAGCAGTAGTATGATATTTGATGAAACAAAAAAGCACTACGATGATACAATGTTTCACTACAAGAACATATATGACTTGACCAAACACAGAGACTTAACCAATCCCTACAGTGATAAAAATATAGAAGATCTACTAGGTTGCATGAACAAAACCAGTAGATTATACTTTACAGGCGGCGAACCTAGTGTTGTTAAAGGTGTACTTAAAATACTACAGAGATTGATTGACGAAGGTCTCAATGAAGATGTAGAAATAGAATTTAACAGTAACTTTCAAACAACCAATCCCAAGTTTATAGAACTGCTGAGTCATTTTCCTAGTGGACTTATGATGCCCAGTATTGACGGTGTTGGCGTGAGAGCAGAATATATACGCTACCCTAGTAATTGGGATATAGTTCATAAAAATATGAAGTACTTCAATGAACGATGTCCGGGTTGGCGTTTTCATGTAGCGCCTACTGTAAGCATATTAAGTTTGTTTTATCTAGATGAACTGTTAGAGTATTGCTATAGAAATAATTATTTTTTAAGTTTTACTAATATGTTATGGGGTCCGACGTATTTAAATATCAGCAATATATCAGAAAAATACAAAGAGATAGCGATGAATAAATTAAGTCATATAGAAAAGCATATGAAAGTAAGAGGCTTAAAAAATATAGAAACTTATCTTTACAGTGCAGATACAGATCTAGAATTGTTATCAACTGCTAGAAGCAATTTAAATAGACTTGACAAAATAAGAAAAAACAGCTATCATAATAGCCTGCCAATACTAAAGGAGATGTTCGACGAATGCTTGTAATAGGAAATAAAGAATATGGATTAGCAGCAAGTATTGCTAAACTTTATCCACATGCAGAATACTACAGTAGATCCAGTGGATACAACATGGGAAAGCGTGATGTTAGACAGCATACGAGTGAAAAATCATTAGATCACGACGTGGTAATACTGTGCAGTGCATTAGGTGACTTTAGTCAAACACTGTTGGCTGAATCTATTGCTCATCAATGGATTAATAATAATCACCAAGGTTATCTAATAGCCGTTGGAAGTAGTGCAGACACACCTGTCAAAGGATCCCAATGGATTTACCCTGTTGAAAAACGTGCATTACGAGCATATATGAGACAACTCAGTCAAGGATGCAGTAGTGATACTCCACCCGGTTGCAAAACAACTTACATTGCTCCGGGTAATATGCACACTCCTAAACAAGATGAAAAAATGCCCGGTACTCATAAGTTAGACACAGACTATGTTGCTGGTGTAATTAAATGGTTAATAGATCAACCTCACAACGTTAATATCAGTGAGCTGTGTTTGGATCGTATTCAAAAGGTATAATAGGGATAAACTGTTTTAAAATCCTGCGATCTAGACTTATCCCAAAAAGCAGTGTGTGATTTAAACTTATCTAAAATATCGGACTTGTCTTCACTGTACATGTATGTTAAAATATAGTCACACAAATTTTTAATAGTTTCATTTTTGTAGTTGTAGTTGTGATATTTTTGTTTTATAATATCTTTTTGACTGTGTGGCAATACTGTTACACTCAAATACAATGGAAACGTTAAGTGTGTAGGGTTTAACATGATATTTCTATCATCTAACCATTCGAGTGTTTCAGGTAAATGATAAGCATTATAGATTGTAATTGTGGGTCTTGCTACCACAGTCATTCCAACAGTGTCTGCTATTTCTACATATTTGTTGATATTTTTTAATGCGTTTTCGTGATTGGTCAAGTGTCGTTGATATTCATTTTCTTCTTTAACAATACTATCTAAACTAACAGCAAGTTCAATGTGATCAAACTCTTTCCATATATCTACAATTTTCTTCTTGGGCCACACTGTACAATTGGTACTGTAGTTTAATCTAATGTTTTTAGCATAGCCTTTTTCCACAGCATGTTCTATTAGTTTCCAATGATCAGGAATAATAAGGGGCTCCCCACCTGTAAACTTAATGTATTTCATATCCTTTAGATGAGGGTATATACTATCTAAATTTGCTTTTGTGTGTTTTATCTTAGAACCAGGCTCACTGCCAATTGCTTTTCCAACAAACGTTTTACCATGATATTCCTGTTCTTCATCAAACAGTTTAAAACTATATCGACTGTCGCACATTCTACACATAAGATTGCAATCATTACTGAGGCTAAGTTCCAAGTATTCTAATTTATAATTTTCAGTATCAACAGTTTTAGCGCCAACTTTTGGATGTTCGTTGAGACGCATACGTAAACTTTTTTTATTGTTGTCTTCTTCTTCATAGCAACGTGTACATCCTTTCAATCTTTCTCCAGCAAGTATACGCTTGCGAAGATCGTTTTGAAAGTCACTGTCAAATATCTCCTGGATACTGTAATTATCCAGCGTATGATCCTTGGGACGATAGTCTTCTAAGAATCTACAACAGGGTTTTACTCTACCGGTACCGTCTACCATCTGGTGATTCCACAATACTGAACAAAAGGTTTCGTTTTCCATAAATATATTTATATACGTATTTAAAGGAGCAATCTTGGAACCGGTAGCAAGTTATTTTAAATGGAATCCCACTGGTGCATTCAGCGTTGACTGGTACATAGGTAAACGTTGTAATTTTAGTTGTAGTTACTGTGTGGATTATCTACATGATTACACAAGTCCACATGTGCCATTGGAAAATATGAAACAGTTAGTGGATGTAATTTATGAAAAAGAAGGATCCAATGTACTGTGGAGTTTAACTGGCGGTGAACCAACAATTAATCCAAAGTTCTTGGATCTATGTGCGTATATACGCAGTAGAGGTAGACGTTATATCAGTGTTACAACAAATGGTTCACGCACACTACAGTATCACAAAGACATGTTTGATCTAGTAGATGGCATTACACAAAGTTTTCATTTTGAGTTTATGGAAGATCGTATAGATGAATACATAGAAAAATTCATTGAATTAGAAAAATATAGATTAGAATTAAACAGCAAGTTAGCTAAAGGTGAACCTAAGAAAACACTTATACTTAGATTTATGGTTGAAACTGGACAGTTAGATAATGTAGAGCGCATGGACAGTGCATACAGAGCTGCAGGTATTACTAATATAGAACATAGATATATCAGACCGCCTGGCAAAGACAAGGGCAAAGGTATGCAACCAGAAGAGAAGTATAAATTCAAAGATGCACAAGACCCTAATCAAATAACAGACAAAAAACAAGTAACCAAAATAGAAAACAAAGAAGCTGAATATTACGAAAACACAGAAAAGACTGCTATTAAACAAATATATCGCAGTACAGCAGATCCCGACAAACGTAAATTAAAGTTTTGGTTTCAAGACAGTGAGGGCGAATACCACGAAGAAGATTATCACTACAACGAACTAAACTACGATAAAAAGAATAATTACGAAGGTTGGATATGCTGGGCAGGCATGAAGCATTTAAAAGTTACACCCACTGGCGACATATATATTGGCAGTTGTCATGTTGGAGGTAAGCGTGGTAACGTGTATGATAAAGAAAGTATTGATTTGCCAACTGAGCCTATACGCTGTAGCAAATGGCGATGCACGGATAATACAGATTTAAAAGTACCCAAGATCAAAGACTGGGATCATTACCATTTAGTTAAGGATATGATAGAATGGAAACCATAGCCAATCCAACCACACTGTGTAGTTCGATCAGCTACAATATTAGAGTGGATCATATACGTAGAAGAATATCAAGATGTCCCAAGCAAGAAGGTGTTAACTTGAGTGCTGAATATTTGAGAACACACGGCGCTGATGTGTTTAATCATCAGCACTTTGCACTTGCGTTAGAAGATATGAAGTTGGATCGAAAACCCCATATATGTAGAATGTGCCATCCAAGCTACAGAGACAATAAAAATAAATGGCAAACAACTCAATGGAGTGTGAGTGATTTTAAAAATTTAAAAGTAAACACAACACCTGCAGCTATATGTGATTATATTTTCAGTGATGTGTGCAACATGACCTGTATGTATTGTGATGCTTATCACAGTAATCAGTGGGCTAAATTAACAAATGATCCTCAGCCAATGAATCAAGAATGGGATAGTGCAGCAGAAGACTGTTTGGTTGATTACTTAAATCGTTATATTATAAATCAAGTACCTCAATTTAGAATACAGATGCTAGGCGGTGAACCGTTGTTGAATTGGAATAAACTAGAAAAGTTTTTGTTACGTATTACTAAAGTGTTTGAACACACTGATACTAAATTGACCATTGCCGTCATCAGTAACTTAAATGTACTACAAAAGAATGTAGAAAATTTTGTTAAATTCAGTGAGCAACACAACATTCAAACAGAGATACAAGGCAGTATAGACACTGTAGGAGCAACAGCAGAAAACATTAGAACAGGTTTAAACTTTGATTTATTTGTAAGCAACATGGATATATTTGCTAGTCGTAGTCAAATACAGTGCAGTATCAATGCCAGTGTTAATCTATTAAGTGTGAGTACAATGCCCGAACATTATCAATACTGGACTGATTATGCAGTGCGTCATCAACGCACACTTGGCAAAAATTTTATGTTTGGTAACAATACTGTTACTAATCCTAAGAGCATGAGTATTACACTATTACCTAAATCATACATAGGTTATATAGAAAAGTCAAGAGAAATATTAAATAAAAATTTTAGCGATAACTCATATACAAAAACACTGAATCGACGGTTTGATATATTAGCGAATAATATTGGTGTTGATAGAAATGAAAAAAATTTACAAAATGCTAAACAGTTTTATACAGATCAAGGACTACTCAAAGGCATTGATTATTTTAAAGTATTTCCAGAATTAGGTAGTATATTATGATTATAACAGGCAATCCACAAAAAGGACTAGCACAAGGTCTACACAAGATATATCCTCATGCAGTATATTGTAGTCGAGCTAGTGGACATGAACTTACTAGCAACAAAGATATGGACGAATTTGCGCAGTTAGCCGCACAACATGACACTATTATTATCAATAGCGCACTATGGCGCTTTCATCAAACTGTCCTACTGGATCTAGTATATAAGGCGCTTAGAAACGCCAAAAAAGAAGCACATATAGTAGTAATTGGCAGTACTACTGATAGAACTAAGAAAGGAACAGCATGGTTATACAATGCTGAAAAGAAAGCACTTAGAGATTATGCAAACAGTTTAGGACTAGTAGGTGTATGGCATAGTGGTCCTAAGGTAAGTTATATTAGTTTTGGTACACTAGCAAATAATCAGCATAAACATCCAGATAGAAAATGTATGCTAGAAGATGAAGCCACCTATTATATTAAATGGTTGATTGAACAGCCAAAACATGTTAATATAAATGAGATAAGCATTGACCCGATGCAAGAAAGGCAAGAATGATAACATTGTG
>MDSX01009569.1_pt1 | contig 10601 bp, 8 predicted proteins | sample 811141 | NCBI WGS metagenome assembly MDSX01 (sample SAMN05326642, study PRJNA326480) | marine metagenome | isolation source: seawater | place: Atlantic Ocean: South East | collected 2010
CATCCCTCGACTTCGACGTCTCAACAGTCGAGCTCGTACTCACAGAAGACGGAGTAAGGTTCCCGGGCGAGGACCCCAGGTCCCCACCCTTGGTCACGTGGCCGGACATCGTGACGATCGCGCAGGATGAGAAAGGTGCGTACGTCCTGCGCCCGGGCGAACGCGCGGAACGATTCCAGGTCTTCTCCGAAGACACCTCCCGAGCGGTTTCACTCATGCCGTCGAGCCCGGGCTACGCGCCCACGGCGCTCATCGCCGGGTTCAGCATGCACCGCTTCGGCGTCGGTGTCCACCCGATGGAGGACACCGCGCGGAAGATCGCGGCGGTGGCGCCCATACGCAAGGGCGCAAGAGTCCTGGACATATGCACCGGCTTGGCCTACACCGCGTCGATGGCTCGGAACAAGGTGAGCTTATTTTAATCTTACGTACGGGCAATTAGACTGACGTCGTGTTTTGTGTACAGGGTGGATGCGTGACGACGATTGAGCTGGATGAGGCGATGACGGAGATGTGCCGGATGAACCCGCACAGCGCGCCGTTGTTCTCTGGAGATATCCGACAGCTGTACGGCAACGCCGCGGACGTCGTGCCCACTCTCCCGGACGCATCGTTTGACAGGATCGTGCACGACCCGCCGACCTTCGCGCTCGCCGGCGAACTCTTCTCCGAGGAGTTTTACCGCGAACTCAAGCGGATACTCAAGAAGAAAGGCCGACTGTACCACTACATAGGGGACCCCGCGAGTAAGAGCGCGGGGAACGTGGCGCGTGGGGTGGTGACGCGTTTAAAGCAGGCGGGGTTCGGCGGCGTCGCCATCGACTACGACTCGCACGGCATAGTGGCCACGCACGACGGCCCGGTGAAGATTAACGGTTCGAGTAAACCGCGGGGGCAAAAGTATCGCGGTAAGGACCTGTTGAAGGAGACGAAGGGCGGGAAGGACCTCGGGGGCAAGGGCGGCGGTAAGAGGGGCGGTGACGGGCGGAGGGAGAGGCGGGGCGGGCGCGGGGGAGGAGGCAGGCGAGGCGCGTACGACGAGGACGACGACATCATCTTGCCCAAGTAGTAATAAGTGTAATAAGCGTCGGGCGAGTCCCTGTTCCTCGTTTCGTCGTCGTGTCACTCAGCGGACGTTGATGATTCCCCTGCATCTATCCGCGCCGCAGTCGCACGGCGCCTCGTTCTCCGGGGTATCCGGCTTGAACTTGTAGTCGTACGTGAGCTCCTCGCCGGCGGCGAGTTCCTCTGCGTGACGAGCACGATTTTACGAGCCCCGCCAACCTTCACGGAGCGCGTAACGCAGTTGGGCTCGCAGCAGTGGTTGACGAAGCGCGTGATGCTCCCCATCCGCGTGGCGTCCACGATGGTCCCTACCGCCGGGTCCAGCGTGAACATGTACGTCGCGGCGCGGGCGAGCTCACACGCGGTCGCCACCCGGCCCTCGCGCTCGGCCGCTTTCACGATTTCCGCCTTTTCCAACTCCTCGCGAAGGTCAGCCTCCGCCTTGGTGATGACCTCGCCGACGTACTCGAGCGCCATGCACTTGGCGGGTAACGGCACCGTGGCGTAGACGCCGAGGCCGCTGATCCGCGAGCGATCCACGCGGAAGAAGGGTGCCAGGTTTTTGCACCGCTCGTGCTCGGCGGCGACGGCCTTCTCCCGCGCCGCCTTTGTCATCGGGCTCGGCGGGTTCGCTGGAGCCGTCAGAAGCGGCTGCTGTGAAAACGGCTGTGAAAACGGCTGTGGGGGGGAGCCCGCGGGGCTGGACGCGCTGAGAACACGAGTGGCATCGCTACGAAGCCTCCGGCGCTCCGCAACGCGTTCGTCAGCCGTCGTGGGTGAGACCGAGACGGAGCCGACGGGCGAGAAGGGAGGACCCGAAGTCGAATTCATCGCGGCTGATGATGCGGCTCGTCGCTTGGTGTCCATCGAATCACCCCCGTCCTTCATCGACGCGACCACGCACGGCAGCATGAGCCGTTGCACCTCTCACGTCTTGACGTTGGACGTGTCGTGGAGGAGGTTCGGCGGGGATACCGCGGACCGCTGCTCGGTGCTCCATCGCCACGCGTGTACGTCACCGCCGGGAATTCCCACTTCGTTCGCGTCAAAATCCGGGTCGGGTCGGTAGACGGCGATGTCCTCGTCGCCGACGTCGCCCCTGCGCACGAACGGCCTGGCCCTCGCGCAGCCGGGCTTGAAGGTTGGTGCGTGAACGCGGCGGCGTTTCTTCGGCGGGACGTCGAGGATGGACCCCGCGCGGTTCCTCGGCGAGTCCGACGGTCCCGCCGGCTTGTTCTCCGCTCGGGTTTTTTCCATCTCCCCGGCTTTTTCGTCCTCGACGAGTTCCTCCGCGCCGTCAGCCGTGAGTCGCTCGAGGAGCTCGCCGCTGCGCGCCAGGAACGCGCGCACGGACCCGAGGCGCTTGTGCGCGGGTGGCGTCTCCGTCGGCGTGCCCGGCGGCGACGGCTTCGGGGTGACGAATGAATCGAGCGCCGTCCCGGGAGGGGAAGGGCTTCGGGGTGGTGGGTCGTTTTTCGGTGAATTTGCATCGCCGCGAGTGTTGTTATCCGGGATCTCGAAGCGTCCCCGCCTTTTCGCCTTCCGCCGAACACTTTTCCCGATGTGCTTTTCGAGCTCAATGTCCGCGGGGGGCTGCGCGTCGATGTACGCGAGGGCCTCGGTGATGGACCCGTATCGCGCGGGGATGCGCGGCGTGAGCTGGCGCTCGATCCCGCGCGCGCGCGTCAGCAGAGACTCGACCCTGCCGCCGCCGCCGCGCGGGTCGTTGGGCGACTTCGGGATGTTTTTTTTGGCGGGATGTTTTCCACGTCTCCCGCGACTCTCTGTTGTTGGCGTCGGCCTGGTGCGAGTCGCCGCGCGTGGCTCGGTGACGAGCCCGACGGGTTCTTCGACAGTTGGAGGCGTATCGACGACATCCCGAAGCGAGCACATGAGCTCGGCAGCCTCGATGTCCTCTTCGCTCACCACCCGTCGCAGGTGAGGCGCCGTCACCTCGCCCTTCGCCGCATGTTGTTCGATGCTGTCAGATCCGCTCCCGTCGCGGGCGGTCGAGGCGGGCCGTTCGAGGCGCGTCGCGAGGGTGACGCGCTCATCGACGTCAGCCTCGCGCGTACGCGTGGCGACACTCGGAGGCATCGTTCCCGGCGCTCCGTTGATAATCTCCGACCCGCGTCGTCGCCTGCCGCGCGTGTCAGGACTGTCGTCACGTCCGATGTTGGCACACCTGAAGTTTGGCGGTTAGACGTGAGAATGGACAAGCGACTCGTTTTCTTCGCGACCGTTTCCCTCCCTTTTTTTTTGTGACAGATGTGACAGTTGGGTCAGACTCCTGTCATTTCGGAAACGAAATATCGAATTAGTCGAAATAGCACAGATTCTCTACTTCAACCAGTCAGGAAAAACCAAATGGAAAAAAACTCGCCAGTCACGCCTATTTCCCTTTCTCGGAAAAGTAAAAGCCACGACCAGGAGGAGCCACGACGCCTCACTCTCCTCCCCGCACCATCACCATGCAGCTCAGGAACGGAAAGCGCAAGCTCGATGCGTATCGACCAACCTTCGATCCGCACTTGGATATCGCGACCGTGGTGTTCTCCCACGTGCAATGCGTCAAGACCCGCCATAACCTCGCTCGGGTGAGCAAGTTGTGGAGGGACGCCTCCAAGTCTGCCGCTGCGTACCCTCTCAGGTTCGACTTCGGCGCGTTCCCGGACATGGGTGAACACACGCGGCTTACTCGTATCATAGCCCATATGGACAACGACGAAGCTCTGTCTCTGCCCTACGAGAGAGTCGTCGGACTTCTTGGTGGAGCTGCGGAACGCGTATGTTACTTCGCTGCTATCCGGGGGAGTGTAAGACTGCTGAAGTGGGCGCGAGAGAACAACCGTGCTTGGAGTGCGGACACGTGCTCTTGCGCAGCCCTTTATGGACACCTGCCCGCTCTCCAGTACTTGCACGAGAACGGGTGCCCTTGGGACTCGGAAACGTGCTGGCGCGCCGCCTATTACAAACACTGGGACTGCCTGCAGTACGCGGTGGATAACAAGGCACCGCATTGGGAGATATACTCCAAGAAGCACGCGAAGCATCTCCGATGAAATGCCAACAATAGACGAGTACGATCTTCGCACGTTCTCACACTCGTCAGGACTAAAGCATACGTACGTCTCATCACGCCGCCGCGGATTCCGCCTCTGGGCTGGCCAGCCTGGGCGTCCCCGGCGAGCCCGTCGACCCCACGTCGCCGCCTCCCGCACTCACAGGCGTCTCCACGTCCAACACGCTCGCCAGCTTCCCCGCGGGCGACGGCGTCATCTTAGCGAACGCGTCGGGTCCGAGGCTCGGAAAGAGCGCATCCGGCGACGGCGGCTTCATCGGAGAACCGGCGTTTAACGATCCGTCCCGAAAGTTTTCCTTCCCGAAACTCCCCGGCGCGTTGACTGATCCGGCGGACACTCCCCCTCCCGGGCTAGGAGACGCGTACCACCCACCGAGTGACTGCCCGCTACCCGCCGCGGACGACAGCGCGAGCTTACTCGCGGCGAAGGACTGGTGCAGTCGGACCACCTCTTCCTGTTCCCGCTCCAGCGCCGCTTTGGTCTCCTCCAACTGGTTAGCGCAGTTGGCGTACTGCGTGTACAGGTAATAAGTCTCCTGTTTCTGCCGTTCGACGGCATCCGTGAGCCGCTCGGCGTCCGCGTTGGCATCCTCGAGCTGTGCGGCGAGGCGTGTGGCCTCCGCCTCGCTCTTGGACGCGCGTGTTCGCGTCTCTTCCAGAGCCGACCCGGTTACCGAGACTTTCTCCGCCGCCGCCGCCGCCGACTCCCGCGCCTCGCTCTGGTACTTCTCCAGACGGACCCTCGCGTCCGCCAGCGCCTCCCGGGCCGTCCGTTCCCGCGCCCTGGACTCCTCCAGCTCCTTCCGGGACTTATCCGACGTTTCACGCGCGGAAGACTCGGCGGCTCGCGCGGCGGCGGCGTCCCGCTCAGCCGCCACGCACGCCGCCATCGCCTCCTTCCATTCATCCGCACCCTCCTTCACGGCCGACCTGGCGCGCTCAGCCTCGCCCCTGGCGCGTATGAGGTCCTTCTCGAACGTCTCCGCCTTTTTGTTCGCGGCGTCCGCCTCCTTGCGAAGCGTCACGTTCACGGCATCCGCGGCGATGAGCTTAGCCTCGAGCGCCACGAGCTTCGCGTCAAACTCGCCCACGCACTCCTCGGCGACGGCCACCTTCTTTCGAAGTATCGCGTTATCCGCGTCCATGTCGGAGTTTTGTTTACGTGCGGTGTCCAGTGCGGCCATCGTGGACGCCTTGTCGGCGCGTTCGGCGTCCAACAGAGACGTAGTCTCTGCGAGTTTTGACGCGGTTCGCGCGTACTCGATCTTTTGGTTTTCGAGTTCGACTCGGAGCCCCGACGCCGTCGCCTCGCCGGCGCGGTCAACCTCGACGCATCGCGCCCTCGCCTCGTCCGCGCGCCGCTCCACAGCCTGCCGATGCGCCCGGAGCTCCTCGCCCCTGCACCGGTGTTCCTCGCATTCCGCCGCGAGGTCCGATACTTTCCGCTCGAACCGGGCCCGTGACTCGGTTTCATCTTCGAGTCTCGATTTGAGCTCCCGGGCCGCGGCTTCTTGCGCGACGCGTAGGTCCCTCTGCTCCGCGTGCTCCGCCGCGAGGTTCGTGACGGATGCGCTGAGGAGCTCGATCTCCTCCTTGAGCTTCTCGGATCGCATCTGCGCCTTGGCGAGGGCGACTTTCGCGTCGGAGTTGCTCCGGGCGTCGTCCTCGAGGTCCTTCAGGCATCGGCGCAGGGACCGGATCTGAATCTCCTGCTTGGTGAGCTCGCTGGTGTCGCGCGTCGCGATGAGCATCTGCCGCGTGTCCAGCGCCAGCTTCGCGCGGGACTCTTGTCTGGCCTTCCACGCGGTCCACACCGCGTCGGACGCGGCGGAGGGTGCCCACATGCCCCCGAACCAGTGCTCGTCTCCGTTTCTCATCCGAACCGCGATCCCCGGGGCGGTGACGTACTCCTCCTTGACGCGAACCTCTTTAACGTTGTCCAGGGACAGTAACAGCGTGATGGCCTTGTGCGGGCCCCAGATAGTCCAGCCGTTCGGCCTGTGGAATCCCACGTGCTTGGAGAAGACGTAGAGGTTCCCGGCGCCCACGAGGGACGAGGAGCCGAGGGCGCACTGGATTACGGTGACGAGCTGTTCGTTCGCGTCTGGGAGGCCGAAGATGGCGAAGGCGCCGCCCGCGGCGTGCGCGGAGGAGAGGCGGGTCTTGGCGAGCCTCGCGCGGCGCGCGTTGCCGCGGAAGCGCGCCTGGAGCGCCGCGATCCGCGCCAGCGCATCGGCCGAGAGCCCCGAGTACTTGGCCGAGATTTCCTCGGGGGTCGTCACCGAGAACTCCTCGGCGGCCTTGTCGGGTTTCCCGAGAAGCGCCTCGACATCGTGCACCGCGACGGCGGGTGGGATATCCATCGCGTCGGCCATCACCTCGTGCCCGTAGTCCCGTCTGGGGGAACAGAGCATACAGGACGAAGCTCGGAGCTGACGAACGCGAATTCAAATGCGCAACGGGCAACGGGGCGATTTTCTGTTGTCACAACGAGCTGAGTGAACTTTTGCTAGAGACATTATTGCGGTCTCGTCACACCACGGCGGATGCAAACTTCGCGAGCAGCTCGGCGATTCTCGCATCCTTCGCCGCGCACTCCTCCCTCAGCGTCGCCAGCTCCCCGTCCTTCACCTCCAACGCATCACGCACGCGCGCCTCCAGCTCCTGCTCCAACTCCAACTCCCGCCGGCTCACCGCCTCTTCCCTCTCGCGCATGATGCCGTCGTCGGAACCAAACGGAGACGATGATCCAAACGGCGACCCGAGCGCCATCCCCGGCGACAGCGGGTTCACGAACAGCTGCCCGGTACCCCCGCCCGCCCCGCCTGCATCCATCCCCATCGGCGACGCCTGCTCCTTCAGCCGCTCCATCTCCTCCGCCATCCGTTGCTTCTCCAGCGTAGCCTGTGAACAAAACACACGTACCCGTCAGTCCAATTGCCCGTATACGGAATAAAAAGAAACTACTCACCTCCGCCATGGCGCGTCGCATCGTCGCCTGCTCCGCCTGCAGCGTCCGCACCTGGTCGCTCAACGCCTCAGCCTCGTTCTCCTCACCCGCGCGCTTCAGTCGCCGCATGAGCTTCGCGGCGAGTTCGCTGTCGGGGCCGTCGGCGATGGACTTTTTAGCCGCGGCGGCGGCTCGCACTCGCACGCGCTCCGGGGACGTCACCTGCGACTGCATTCGCCAGTGTAGCGGCGAGTGCGGCGCCGGGGTCGCGTTCGCGGTCACCGGCGGGGCCTTCGTGCCGTCGTTCTCGTCGTTCTCATCGTCGTCCGAAGAGCACCACCCCGAGGAGTTCTTAGACTTGGCGGTTGGACGGACTCCGAGTCCCGGTGTCTCCGTCGAATTAGAGACTTTTTCTTTTTCCTTTTCCTCCGTCGGCGGCGTGGTCGGCCCACCCGGCGTCGAAGATCCGGCATCGTCTTGGCGAAGAAATGCTTTGATTGTCGGCGTCGGCGTCCTCGCAGTGCTTGGCGTCCTCGCGAGCTTGGCCGCCTCCGCCTCCACCCTCGCTCGCTCCGCCTCCTCCTCCGCCTTGGCGTACAGCACCTCGTTATCCTCCTCGAGCATCTCTTTTTCCCTGCGAACCTGCGCCAGGTTGGCGGATAGCTCAGCCTGCCGCGACAGGAGCGCCTCCACTTCACGCGCCAAACTCTCCCGATCAGCGTACGTCTGTTCCTCCTTCTCGTAGAGCTCAGCTTTCAGCGCGGCAACCTCGCGTTGCATCCGCGATCGTTCCGCGCGAAGCGTCTCCATGTGCCGCTGGAGCTCCTCGGACCGTCGTTGCAGCGCGTGCAGCTCGCGTTCACGCGCGGGGGTCATCGAGGAGGTCATCGGGGACGAGGAGGTCATCGGGGAGGTCATCGTCGGTACGCCCGGCGACGCCGTTCGACTGGGCGATGAATGAACGTTCACGTCGTCGTCTCCCTCGATGACGTTGCGAAGCGCGGTGTTCACCAGACGGTGCACCTCGTGCTCCCGCCTCGCGTCCGCCTCGAGCTTCCCGAGCCGCTCGCGCACCGCGTCGGCCTCAGCCTTGGCGGCCGCGACCTCCGCCTCGCGCGCCGCGTCGAGCTCGAGTTGCTGCGCAAGAAAATCCTCGACGACGGTATCAGCCGCATCCTTCATCGCTCTGTCGTACGCGGCGTCAACCTCGTCCGCCTGTTCATCCACCTGCGTGTGAAGCATCTCCACCTCGTCGCTGAGGTGCTGGTTCTCGCGCTCGAGTTCTTTCAGTCGTGCCTGGAGCATGACTTTTTCGGTGAAGAGGTGTTGGACCTGCTTCGTGAGTTGTTCGTCTTCGTTGCGGCGGTTCGCGGCGGATGGCGATCGGAGCGCCGAGACGTCGCGCTCGACGGAGACGACGGCGAGCTTGCGGAGCTCGGTTTTCGCGCGGTACTCCTTGGCCACCTCGCTCTTCTCCACGCTGAGCACACCGATGAGTGGGGCATCCTGCGTGTACGGGGGACGGGGACGGGGACGGGGTCAGGGTCTTTATCGCGATTGTCGCAGTCGTTGGCGCGAAAACGACGTTGGTGCGGGGGGCACGGGGGGCGCACCTGCGGCAGGATCTCCAGCTTCATCACCTCGCAGCACCGCCTGAACACTTCTTTGTTATCGTCAAAGTCGCACAGGATGTTCTGCCTGTACTTGGTGTGCAGCTCCAGCGCGTTGTACGGTGTCTTGGCGGTGGGCACGCGCAGCACTTGGATCTGGTCCCTAGGCATGACGAACTGGTACGCGGTGCCGAAGAGCCCGGTGGCGGCGACGAAGCGCGCGCGCTTGGCGTCGACGTCCAGCGTGCCCAGCAGGTTGACGCCGTCGCCGCTGGACATGACGTAGCTGCAGTTCCAGCTGTTCGGGCCCTTGGGCTTGGGCCTGGTCGGCGACATCGGGGGCGTGGCCATGGTGTCGCGGATACACACTCGGATTCAACGAAGCGGAAAGTTCAACACCTCCCGCGTTCGCGAACAGCTGTGTCCTCCTTCCGACGCGAGCCCGAGCCGGGTCCCGCGTCGCCCTTCGTTCGGTCGCGTTCGCGTCCGAAGGTCTGGGGCGTCGCCGCGTGGATCCGCGCCGCGGTGGGTGCCCCACGGCAGGGCGGCAAACGGCGCCTTTACAGCACATCGTAGACGCTAAAAGACAGAGCTCACCGCGAGAAAAGAAAGCTGTCGTCTGCAAAACAAACGGCTCGACTAGCACTTTTTAGTCTCCCCGAAACAGGGTTTATTAAATCGTCAGCCGGCGGTCAATACTGAATGCCCATACGATGTCATCAATTTTTAATCAATTTAATCATCAAGGTTATTTCTCGGACCGCACCAAATTTCATTGTCGGCGGGGCGAGAGAGGAGGCATGAGCGCCCCGACCCCCCCGCCCGTGGTGGCGGCGGTGGCGTCCAAGATGGAGGTGGACGACGCGCCGTTATCCACCGAGGCTAAGGCCCGCATGAAGGCCGTGGGCATCACCCACCTCACGCCCGTGCAGGAGCGCACGATACGCGCGGTGGTGGTCGATCAATTAGACGTACTGGTGCGGGCGCCCACGGGATCGGGCAAGACCCTCGCGTACCTCCTCCCCATCGCGCACGCGCTCGCGAGGCTCCCTCCGGCGGACCTCAGCATCCCCGGGCGCCCCAACGCCATCGTCTTCCTACCCACCAGGGAGCTCGCCGCGCAGGTGCACGAACACGCCGAACGGCACGTCGCCGCCGCGGGTTTCCCATGCGCGCTCGTCGTCGGCGGCGCCGACGAAAAGTCGCAGCTCGCCGCCGTTCGCGCGAACGCGCGGTGCGTCATCGGAACCCCGGGCCGCATCAAGGAGTTCGTCGACCGCGGCGTCATCAAGACCGACGGCGTCATCGCGCAGGTCCTGGACGAAGCCGACCGGCTGCTCGACGGAGGGTTCGAGCGCGACGTAGAATCTGTCATGACGCCGCCGGGGGGCGCCGCGAGGACCATGTGCCTGAGCGCCACGATGCCCCAATCACTCGCGCGGTTCCTCCAGCGGCAGCTCCCGCCCGACCACGCGGTCATCGACATGTTCGGGAAAGGCGGCGGGAACGTCGGGGGATCCGTGGAGCATCTCGCGGTGACGACGCGGCCGATTGATTTAATCGGAGTCGTGCTGGACGCAATCGACGCGTACGCCGGCGGGGGCCAATCACATCGCGGGGATATCGACGATGGCCAATCACAGCGCGCCACGGGGCAGACGATCGTATTCGTGGAGACCAAGGCGTTCGCGGAACAGCTGTCGGGCACGCTCGCGATTGCGTACGAGGTACGAGGCACGCTCGGGCGACTCGGTCATTTTGGTTATTTTTCATCGACCCGCCCCGATCCTTTCGTCATTCTTTTCACCCGCGGAAAGTCGCACCTCTCCGGACGCGCCCGCCGCCGGTCGATGATTACATCCAGATCGTCCTGACCATAACATGTGGGCTAACG
>MDSX01104613.1_pt1 | contig 10599 bp, 8 predicted proteins | sample 811141 | NCBI WGS metagenome assembly MDSX01 (sample SAMN05326642, study PRJNA326480) | marine metagenome | isolation source: seawater | place: Atlantic Ocean: South East | collected 2010
GTTCTCAATCGCTTCGTCGACAGTCCATTCGTCATCGGTCATGGATTGCGGTTGAGTCATGCGTTGAATAAATCTTCCGAACTTGACATCGGTTGGAGAATTGTGCTTGTCCTGATGCTCATCGGCGCTTTAATCTTGTTCGTTCAACGGCGTAGTCAATCGAATTCCGAAAACGAGGTGTGGATGCAAGAATCCATTGAAGGCGCCCAAGATGAGCCCGAAAACAAGCCAAAATCCGCCCCTTCTCTTGAATTCTTTGAGTAACTGGGTTGTTGCGTAAGGTCATTATGTGGATGCTGATAGGGTGAATCATGCGCACGAAGGCGATTCTGCTCGCATTGTTGATGGCCACCGTTTCTCTTTCTGGTTGTTTTGGCGAGGATGAGGTTATTGTCGAGCCTGAGCCGGTTGTTGTCGTGGATACGCGAATTTTTGTAACCGATTCAACAGGGGCCTCTCTTGATCTGACACCAATGAACATGACCTTCCAATTCAGTGACGTTGGTGAAACAGGGAAAGAGCCGAGTATCGGAATCACTTCAAGCGGCTGCATCTTCTTCATTGCGATGGAGAAAGTCATGCGTTCGTGTGATGGTGGTCAAATCTGGGAAGAAACGCAAGATCCTGTTCAATGTTCACCAACAACCAGCGACCCATACGGTTGGGTTGATCCAATCACGGACCGAGTGTTCGGAGTTCAGATGATTGGTTTGGAGACCTCGTGGATTTGTTGGAGTGACGACGATGGTGAAACGTGGATGGGCAATCCACACGACTCAGGAACGACTCCACTCAACGATCACATCAAACTCGCCAGTGGGCCATGGACCGATTCAGGGTATGGAGCCCTCGGTCAGTTCACGAGCGGGTTTTATGAAACGGCGGTGTACTATTGCTACAACAAACTTGCAGGGATCTTCTGCTTCACAAGTTTTGACGGCGGTGCAACCTTCGAGACAGGTGGACAAATCATCGGTCTTGCTACTACCAATGGCGGCCTTCACGGAGCAATCTCAACAGCCCCCGACGGTACGGTGTACGTGACGCCCCGTGTCGCTACACCAACCGTCATCGTTTCGAAAGACAACGGTTTCTCATGGTTTGAACGTACAATGGGAACTGATGTCAACACACCAAATCCTCGTAAGAATTCAGAAGTGTCCACCGATTCAGATTCCAATGCGTACCATATTTGGACAGGAGCTGATGAAGGAGTTTACATGTCCCGATCCGTTGATTCCGGCGAGACTTGGGAGCAAGAAAGCATTCGAATTTCCCCTGCAGGAGTAATCTCAACCGTGTTTCCACAAACTGATGCTGGTGACCCAGGTCGAATTGCCATAACTTATCTTGGAAGTGAAAATTCAGAGATGTTGAATCAATCGGACATTGACGGTAATCCTTGGAACGGAAATGCACACTATGCGCCAAACAATGCAACCTATCATCTCTACATCACGTACAGTCTCAATGCATTGGATGAGAACCCGATTTTCCACACCTACCGAGTGACGGATGACCCAGTACAGGTCGGATCGATTTGTTTGAATTCAGGCGATTGCAGAGACATCGGTGGATCGAACCGAAACCTCCTCGACTTCAACGATTTGCACATTGACCGTCAAGGACGAGTCTATGTCGCCTTCGCAGATGGTTGCACAGATGGTTGTGCAGACAATCCAAACGCCACTGCATCGGATTCAAGAGACGGTCGTGGCGCTGTCTACTACCTTGCTTCGGGGCCAAGTCTCTACCTTGCGGATGGAGAGTTGCAGCCACTAATTTGATTCACGAAACCGCTGCATTGGCTTGCTCATTGAGCTTCAATGATTGTATCAAATGCTTGAACTCAACTCGCGCTTGAGCGATACGTTCTTTGCACTCTCTGATGCGTGCTTTGTGGGCTTCTTTCCGTCGCTTCCACGCTGCTTTCGATTCCTTCTTACGCTCTAGTTTGGCTGCCTTGTACTCATCTCTTCGCTTCATTAGTTCCGAGAATCCTTTTCGTAGTTGAATGACACATTGAGCAAGTTTGTCTTGCAATTCATTGGACACATCCTCGGTGCCAGAATTCGTTTCGAACGTCGTTTTCATTCGTCGTGATTCAATTGTCTTTTTTGGGATGCGATGCAAATCTTTTGTCATTCCAATCCATGATGCAGACTTAATCCACCACTTGGATGGATCCCAGTGGTACCACTTGTGGCCGTTCCTGTAGTCGGCTTGGAAGGTGTGGTGGAAATTGTGGTAACCTTCGCCGAACGTGAAGAAGGAAAGAATCGGAGAATCCCGGGATGTGTTGGCAGTTGAGTACGGCTGAGTTCCCCATGTATGGGCTGCTGAGTTGATGAGGAAGGTTGCATGGTGGACAACGACAATTCGTAAGAAACCACCGTAAATCATTCCGCCCAGGAATCCACTGGCGCCACCCATAATCAAGAATCCAACGACACCGGGCAAGATGATTCCAACCAAGAATCCAATGAGGAAGATGTTACGGTCCTGCCAAGCGAGAATTCTGTCGTTTTGCAAATCATCAACGTTCTCAACAATTTCTTCTCCTTGCTCGACCATGACCCAGCCCATGTGCGCCCACATGAACCCTTTCTTGACGGTGTAAGGGTCCTCTTCTTCATCGGTTTTGAGGTGATGGCGGCGGTGATCACTGCACCATTTGATGGCTGAATTCTGGAATGCTGCAGCACCAAACAGGGCGTAAAACAGACGCATTGGCCAAGCGGCTTTGTGGGTACGGTGGCTGAACAGTCGATGGTATCCAGCAGTGATTGAGAGACCACAGGCAAGATAAAACGCAACGAAGATGGTCGGTTCAACCCAAGAAATACCGTAGTTTATCGAATAAAAAACGACGCTCACCAAGGCCAAAAGTGGTGTGCCAATCAGGAATGAGGAATTGATGATGTTGAGGGATGTGGTTTGTTCCATGACCCGGCCTCGTCCATTTACTCTTTGATGTTGTCTGTATTTTTTTTAAACAACACATCATTTTCTGCTCTTTGTCGATTACCCGGAATGTTTTGATGCGGCATAGCAAGCATCCTTTTATATTCGGCCCTTCCGGATTTTAAATAGTGGTTGACGTGGATTACCAGCAGTACCTAGACCAAATCAATGCGCTGAATGATTACATTCGCTTCGGTATAGCGATTGTACTGATTTTCCTCTCGCTCGTTGTCGCTAAGTACGCAATCATCCGACCATGGTGGCGTTTCGTTACGTCAACCGATGTTGACTGGGATGATCACTTGCATCGCCCACTCGCAAACAGAGCTTACGCCCTTCTTATTGCAGTTGGTTCTCAGTTGACGATTCGTTGGATTATGGGAACTTCAAGTACGACGTACGATACCTCCGAGCCGCTGTTTGCTGCCTTCTACGTGATTCTTAGTGCATCGATTCTCAGTGTTTCAATCAAGCATCTGATTCCTGTCCTGATGGATCAATTTAGTGCAGATGGTAACGTAACAGTATCCGGTAGCAACTCGATTATCGTCTTCTTCCTTCGTGCTGTCGTTTGGTTCGCTGGTCTGTATTTCGCACTCAATCAACTCGGTATCGAGCTGTTTGGAATTCTTGCCTCTCTTGCAGTTTTCTCCCTTATCATCGGTTTGGCTGTTCAGCAAACTCTGGGGAACATCGTCAACTCGTTCCTCCTTGCAATTGATCGACCATTCGAAGTCGGCGATCGTATCGAAGTCGAAGGAACATGGGGTTCTGTTGTTTCAGTCGGTATCCTTTCGACCAAGGTTCTCGATCGTGACGAACGACTCGTCGTCATTCCGAACAACACTCTCGTTCAGTCCAAAGTCACCAATCACGCACGTGGTGGCGGCGACGGGCTCGCTCGCAGAATTTCGATCGTTCTCGATATTGGTGTTGATTATCGAGAAGATATTGACCACGTCAAGTACACCTTACTCCAACTGGCGAAGGAGTGTCCATACGTCATCGAAAAACCTGAACCTCGTATCCTTTTGCATGAACTTGCTGATTTTGCGAAGATTTTCCGTGTCTATACTTGGGTTGAAGATTACAGCGATGAGTATGTTGCAAGAGACTGGCTTCTGCGAAACATCGACGAGCGCTTTGGTAAGGAAAACATCAACATTCCATTCCCAACTTCAGTCGAACTTGCGGACAGTGTTTACGAACAAGCGGAGGTCACAAAGCAACGATCTGCGAAGCGGAAAATGGTTCAAGAACGCAAGAAGATGGACGAATCACGAATCAATGCTCGAAATGAACTTGAGGACATTTCAGAGAAACTCAAAGATGCCGACCTTGCTAAGAAGGACAGAAACCAACTTGAAGAACGCCAACGTGAGCTGAACACTCTGTTGTCGCAGTTCGACCATGATGGAAGCTGAGCCTTAGCCGCTTCCCTTGGCGGTGAATTGAAACCCTTTGGGTTGCTGGCATTAGTATGACCGATGGGGTTGAACTAACAAATCCTGAACGTCGAATGTTGCGAGCGATGCTTGAAGCACCGAGCAATCATCACACACTCGATGAAATCATGTCGGTCTGTGATTGGAAGGACCAAGCCGTGGCCGTTGGGGCTGGTCAAGGACTGAGCGACAAAGGACTCGTTGAAATTCACGAGAGTGTTCGTCGTACGATTCATCCTGGTAAGGAGGGTCACAATGCAATCGCAAACGGTCTTTTGGAAGCACGCCTCTGGTCTTGGATTTCGTCTCAAGATGAACCAACAATGGTCAAACTGCAAGCCAAATTTGAGCGGCACGAGGCTGGCCCTGGAGTTGGTTTGCTCAAGAAATTGGGTGTCAAACTTGATTCAGGAACCTTCGTTTGTGATGATGCATCCTCGCTCAAGTCAGAGCTGCAAGCCCGAAACATGTTCCTTTCGTCACTTCCTGCGGATGAGGATGATCTTTCTGAACGCCTTCTGAATCATTTTAAAGGCCGTAAAGAACTGATTGAAGCGATTGAACATCGCTCTCGAACCTGGAAATTGAGTGATACTGGCAAAACGATGTCGGTCGATGGGCTTGAAGAACGAAAACAAATTTCTGAGATTACACCTGAGTTGCTTCAATCCGGTGATTGGAAAGATGCAGAGTTCCGCTCGTTTGATGTTACTCTTGAATCAACAACTCCTCGAACAGGACGTTCGCATCCAATGCAAGAATTGATTGAACGAATACGAAGAATCTTTCTTGAGATGGGATTCTCCGAACTGGTTGATGATTATGTTCAAACCGCAGGTTGGAACATGGATGCATTGTTTATCCCTCAAGATCACCCGGCTCGAGAAATGCAGGATACGTTCTATCTCGACGACCCGAAGTCATTGGAATTGGATGATGAACTCATCCAGAAATGGAAGGACATTCATGAGCATGGTGGCGAAACCGGCTCCCTTGGTTGGTCTGGTTCGTTTTCAGAGGATGTATCCAAACGTGGTCTTCTGCGAACTCATACAACCGTGAATACAATTCAACACTTGGCAAAATATCCTGACAAACCATGTCGAGTGTTCTCGGTTGACCGTGTGTTTCGCAAAGAAGCAATTGACAGTACTCATCTTCCTGAGTTTCACCAAATTGAAGGTATTATTATGGAACCAGGAGCGAATCTCCAGATGCTGGTTACGACATTGAAGACATTCTACGAAAAGATGGGATATCCTGAGGTGAGGGTGCGACCGGCATACTTCCCTTACACAGAACCGAGTTTAGAGATTGAAGTAAAGTGGAAAGGCAAGTGGTTGGAATTGGGTGGTGCAGGAATTTTCCGTCCAGAGGTCACCGAACCGCTTGGAATAACCTCGCCTGTTTGCGCCTGGGGAATGGGACTTGAACGCCTTGCGATGCTGGTCCTCGGTTTGGATGACATTCGTCAACTGTACATTTCGGATCTTGAGTGGCTACGCAATCAACCGTTGATTTAATGACGGCTTAATGCTAATAAACTTGAACTGCAACGTGCAATTATGTCACAAGGCATGCACTTGTCAAATACTGAAACTGTACCCGGTAAACTCATCACTGCCTCCTATGGGCTTGTTCAAGGGTCAACCGTCCGAGCAAAGAACGTCTTCAAAGACATTGGAGCGGGCTTCAAAAACATGGTCGGTGGAGAATTAAAAGCCTACACTGAGCTACTCCAAGAAGCACGAAATGAAGCACTTCAGCGCATGATGATGGACGCCCAAGCACGTGGAGCAAACGCCATTGTCAACGTCCGATTTGCAACATCTGCCGTTTCGGGTGGCGCTGCTGAATTGTTTGCATATGGGACTGCAGTCACTGTACAATGAGGCGATTACTTGGATCCGTTTGTCATCCTCTTTTACTCATCCATTTTGGTCCTGTCATTTGGACCAACGATTGGGTCGTGGATTTTTGGAAATTGGCACCAAGGTCGAATCATCGATCGACTTGCAACTGAGGAAAAATCTCTCAATGATTCGGGTGCTGGCCATCCTCTAAACAACCTTTCCAAACCAAGTCAAACCACGGATATTGAGACCTCGATGCTGGTCATGTCCAGTATCTCTGTCGGTCCATCATGGTGGCAAATGATGCTCGGCGGTTGGAAGAATTTCTTCGGTGGTCGAATCGAATCCTACGATAAGATGCTAGGGTATGGCCGCCGCAAGGTGCTTCACGACATGCGTGTGCAAGCTCTTCAACAAGGATTCGACGAGATTATCAACGTTCGAGTCGAAACCTCAATGGTCACAAAGAAGTCAAAAAAGGATGACAAAACCGCTGGTTACGAATTCATCGCATATGGTACTGCCATTAAGTATGTCAGGTCCTAACGTTAAGTAGTAAATCGTACCCCAAGTATCTTGGGGAACACCTATGGCAAATGAAAAATTAATCGCCGGAGCAGTCATGATTCTATTGAATTTGGTCGTTTTGGCACCGGTTGCAACAAGTATGGTAGAAGGCGCAGTTGAAGACAACTTCGAGACATTTCCATACGATTCAGCATGTGCTGATTCTGACTGTACAACTGCAGAAGAAGATTGGGCATCGTCCACCTCTGACCGCAGTTATTATGCATGGAATCTGACCAATGCAGACGAAGTAATGGCAGGAGAAGAAGCAGTCTATGAGAAATTGGGTCCATTCGATTATGAGATCACAACAACTCGAAACATCATCGCATTCGACAAGGATGCAGGTACACTCACCTACGATGAATCCAAGGTATTCACTTGTGCAATGGACGACCCTGAGGATTGTAACACTCCGATTACTCAACTCAACATTCCGTTCCAACCTCAAGTTGTTGGAGCATCTGGACTCGCCATCGAAGGCGTCATGGATTTGACCAAGGTTGGATTTAGTGCCGCCATCATGGCCATGGAATTGGAATCCTTCTCTGCTGCTAAAGTATCTGCTGAATGGGTATCCAACACAATGGCTGGTGGCTACGTCGCATACACCGATGGCGCAACATTGGATGCAGCAAATGCTTCGATTGTGATTGGTACGAATTGGTACGACCAGTTTGATGCTTACTTTGCGGCAATGAACTTGTCTGGTATGAACAACATGCCAGGATATCCTGCTACTGTCAGCTATACTCAAGCAATCCAAGGACAGCAACTTGCAGCCGGTGGAGTCACTTTTGCTGGAAACGCATCCATTACCGATCTGACTTACGCATTTGACTCCGCAGTCATGCCAACAACTGGCGATGATGTTTCACTCAGTGGAACGGTCGGTGTCATGGTTCTTGCTGGTCACTGCGACGCATTCCCAACTGCAACCTATGATGAAGTCATGGCTGATGCAGGAAACGGCTTTGCCAATGTAGGAACTATGCAAAGAGCCGGTATCTGGGGCTTTACCGTTATGGCAAGCGAAACAATGCCAGACATTAACGCAACCATCGCGAACGACTACGCCGTGTGCTTTGGTATGGGTGGTATGTTTGCGAATGTCTTCGGTGGAGCTGATGACGACTGGTTCGCAGACGCAACGGCAGTTGATGCTTCAACTCGAATCATGAACTATCTCGGTGTTGATATTGACAACACTGTTGCAATGGGTCTCCTCTTCGGAGGCCAAGGCACAGATGAGCCAATGGGTCTCTTCGCAACCAATGAGGAAGGTACATCCTTTGGACTTGCTAACTTCATGGGTATGGAAGCAGCCGATGCAATGGTTGCTTACGGACTCGAGCCAGCACAATACGGTGCTATCGCAACATGGGCTGGCGGCTGGTTGGCCAGCGCCTCCTCTCTACCAATGGTACTTCTTGGTTCATCAGGAACCATGACCGCTGAACAATTCGTCAACGTCACATTCGGAGACGCAGATCCAATTAACGGTGGATACCTTGAGAGAAGCCTCAACCTCGGTGGTGCATGGGGATCATCCTTGATCCCATCATCGGAAGGTGCACCTTCGATTGCTCTTGATGCAGCAGTCTCTGGATACATCCTGTACGGTCCACTCGGACTGACAACTTCTGAGGGGGCTGGATTCTTCTTGTTTGGTGAACTCATGGGAGTAACACCTCCACTCAACATGAGTAACACTCCACCAACCCCTGAGGAAGGTGGTGTTCAAATGCCATGGAATACATCAACTGTAGCTGCGCTCTACGGAGTTGATGAAAACGCAGCGAACGCAATTCGAACGCTCATGATGAATGTCATTTACGGAGACTTCGTTCCGAACACCCTCCTTGTCGATACGTACCAAAGCAGTGGCAAGTATATGACCATGCCACTCAACAGTTGGCTCTACGGATGGAGAGATCCGGTGGGAGCCATCTTAGCCGGTAACGCTTCGGATCCAAATCTAGGATGGGCCAAGTTGGAAACCAACGAAACATTCTATGGATCGGGTGGTGTTTCTACAGGACCAGCATCGATCTATGTCATGTGCACCGGTCACAACCCTGATTGCGAGAAGGGTGAAGCTGTTTCCGAAGACGGTTCAGAATACCTCTCATGGAGAAATATGGAAATGAAGAACGCAACATTAGGTCTTGTAACACCTCAATCCCTAGCGGGAACTACTGGTGGCTTCCTTACCGGTAGCGGAGACCTGGTCGACGCTGGCGGTTATGCCGTGACAGACATCGAATGCGACGGTACTGGTGAAGTAAAGGGAATCCCGGTGGATGAATGTTCTGCATCAGTAAACCCAACCGAAAATCCAATTACTGCGAAATTGATCAAGCGATTTGCACTTCTTGACGCCATGACTCCAGCACTTCCTGTTTACTTTGGTGCTGATATAAGCATGCAGTCGGAGCAAATCTCTGGACTTATCATCGCTGGTGATTCGACCTCGACGTTCTATCTCGACACACGAACTGGAACTGATCTCGCAACAAAACCTACGATGGATGATCTACAAGAGGTATTCCAAATTGTTCAAGGCTCAGAGATTGCAGATGACGATGCCGAAGACATGGAAAGTGCAATTGTCCAGAACCAAGAATACATGGGCTGGTGGATGAACTTTGACAATACCTTCGACTTCGTTGCGTTGCTGCTCTACATTGGTGGATTTGCAATGATTGCTATGCATTTCGTCATGGCTGGTCAAAAGAAAGATGATCTGGTTGAATGAGACTGTTTTCCATAGCCTTAAACACGACTTTGTTGTGGTGAAGCCATGGACAAGCGGGCTAAGATTACCATTTTCATTGGTGCGGGGCTCTTTCTTCTCGGCATTGTCGGGATGATTGTCGGTGCCGCAGGAATTGGCGGTATCGAAGAAGAGTGGAACAATTTCGCTCTCGAAGATGTTTCAAACGGGACCATAACGATACAAGATAACGATGGCCAAGGCGATGTTGGCGTCACTTTCTGGGTCAAAGGAGAATATTCCGATGCAGATCAGAATGGCATTTGGGATGTATGTGAATCCGTTGGAATTACAGTTACTGAAAAGCCTAGTGTGACCGAAACTTGGGCGAAGGGAGCATCTGAATTCAATGGTGATTTCTACAATGAAGTTATCTATGATTTTGACAAACAACAAACATCCAGTTGCGAATCGGACAATCTGAACAAGAACTACGAACGAGATGAGAAGGGACTTGTCAAGATTGGACGAGCTTGCTTTGGATGTACAGCAGGAGAATTTTCATTTGAGTCCAATGCTACTGTTTGGGTGACCTATGACGATGCATTAGGAGAAGAAATTGCTGAAGAAATTGGCATGACCATCATCGGCTTCCTCGGTGGTTTTGGTGGATTGTGTTGCGGTGTAGTCATCATGCTGATAGGAATTATTCTTGTTTTTACCCTGAAAGATGATGCTCCGGTAGAGATGATGGTCAACTCTGATGGACTCTACACCATGAATTCAGCCCCAGAAAATACTGTCGGGGTTGGTGTCAGTCAATCCATAGCTCAAGTAACGACGACATCGGTTGTTACGGAAGAAATGACCAAAGCGGAACCGTATCAGTTCCCATCAACAGATTCGCCCTCCGAACATGAAGAAAAGATGGATTCATAGTAAATCTACCTCTCATTTGGCATTATTGTTATTAATCGCCACTAAGAAGAACATACCATGCACACAGCAGGTAAAGTATTGTTAATCATCGGTGGAGTAATCACGGTTCTTGGAA
>MDSX01047701.1_pt1 | contig 10595 bp, 10 predicted proteins | sample 811141 | NCBI WGS metagenome assembly MDSX01 (sample SAMN05326642, study PRJNA326480) | marine metagenome | isolation source: seawater | place: Atlantic Ocean: South East | collected 2010
ACAAAATCTAAAACTTTAAGAAAAAACGAAAACAATCCATCTCACTAAAAGCCCTTTATTTACTTGACTTTTACTGCTAAAAAGCTTTTCATAGAGGGGTATTTATAAAATAAATTATCACAGAGGAGTATTTAAATATGAATAAATCAGATTTAGTTGATGCAGTTGCAGGAAGCGCTGATATGTCAAAAGCAGAAGCAGGTAGAGCTGTTGATGCGGTATTGGATGGAATTTCAGGTGCCTTAGGAAATGGTGATTCAGTTGCACTAGTAGGCTTTGGTACTTTTTCAGTCAGACACAGAGCTGCTAGAGAAGGAAGAAACCCTCAAACAGGTGCTGCTATGCATATAGCTGCAACTAAAGTGCCAGGTTTTAAAGCTGGTAAAGGCTTAAAAGATACAGTCAAAAACAGTTAAAATTATTTAACTACTAAAAGGGTGCTTACGCACCCTTTTTTTTATTCTATAATATCGCCACTATGATGGAATCACTTAGAAATTTTCTTACAGGACCTAGACTTTTAATTGTTGTTTTGGTTTGCGCATTACCTTTTGTTTTTTTAGGAACCTCATCTTTAGGTTCTGCCTTTAATGGATCCTTTGGAACAATAAATGGAGAGGATGTTTCTGAGCTAGATGTTCAGTTAGCCTCCAGTTCAACAGTTCAAAGATTTCAAAGCCTTTACGGTGAAGAATTTGAATTTGATATGCTGGATGATGATTTTAAATCTGAATCAATAAAGCAAGAATTAATTGTTCAAAAGGTACTCCAAGCCGGTGCTCGTAAAATGGGATTCATCAACGAATCAACTAAACAAGATATTAAAAAGAGCATTATACAAAGTCCATTGTTTCAAGTTGATGGAATTTTTAGCGAAGATATATATGAAGCTCAGGTAAATTCAAATGGATATACTAAAGAAAGCTACATTGATGTAATGACTGACTTTGCTGCTTCTGAGCTATATAGGTCATCTTTTAATTCAATTAACTTTGTTACCAAACACGAATTATTGGAGTTAGCCAGTTTATTAGAAAAATCCTCTGATATTAATTTTATAAAAATTAACTTTGAGGAATTAAAGTCAGAAATTATAAACTCTTCTTCAGAGTTACTAGATTTTTATAATGAAAACCAAAATTTATTTTTTTCTGAAGAACAAAAGAGTTTTAAGTACATAATTCTAGACAAATCAGATTATGAAGATAAAGTTGAAATTCCAGATTCCTATTTAGAAAATTCCTATGAGCAATATTTAACGAGGTTTGAGAATAGCGCTCAAATAAGAATATCTCATATCATGATTGAGAAAAGCAATTACGATTCAAGAGACCTAGCCTTTGATTCAATTAAAAGCATTGAAGATCTTCTTATTGATGGAAACGAATTTTCATCAGTAGCCTCTGAATATAGTGAAGACATAGTTACAAAGGACATTGGCGGTGACTTAAATTATTTTGAGAAGGATATTTTTCCCGTTGAGTTTGATGAGTCTTTACAGGCGTTAGAATTAAACGAATACAGTAAAATAATAGAGCTCGAAGAAACTTTCCATATCTTAAAAGTTACTGAAAAAAATATAGATGAGCCGCTTTCCGAAGATCAAATAAAACAGGATTTAATTAATGAATTAATTGAAACTGAATCTCTTGCTTTAATGCAGGATGATTATGATGAGTCAGAAAACATGATTCTAAATAATAATTCAATAGAAGCAATTGCAGCAGACTTATCAAAAGATATTTCTAGCTCCGAACTTTACACTAGTACTAATTATAATTTTAAGATAACTGACTCTGAGATCAAGGACTATTTGTTCTCATCACAGGGATCGATAGATGAACCTTATGCAATCGAGCTTAATGACAGAGTTATTATTTTAGCAATAGATGAAATATATGAACCAGCTCTTCAAGACTTTGATAGTGTTACAGAATCAATGAATGATATGTTGTCACAATCCAAAGCAATAGAAAAAATTGTCTTACTGACTGATGAAATTAATGCCATATCAGATACAGAAGAAATAAAGGAATTTATTGGTGCTTATAATTACGTAGTTGAAGAATCATTTATTGACGTAAAAAGATATTCATCTCTTTTACCTCGAGAGGTTTTAAATACTATTTTTAATTCAAGTGGTGGAAGTAAGATTACTACAGAAACATCAAATGGCGACAGCTATATTATCGATATAGTTAATTTTAAAAATCCATCTGAATCAGAAATTAATGAAGTAATTGAGGATTACAACACATTTGGTGCAGACGTAATCTCAACTAAAATGTCTCAAATTATTAATGAAGATGTATTTCAATCCGCTCGAGTAAACTTAAGCAATCTTCTATTTTAAGGTAAATATAATATGTTCAAAAAATTGTCTGAACTAGTCGTAGTTTTAATTTTTATAGCCAGCTGCTCTGAAAACATTTCACCGGTTGATGCTGCGGTTGAAACTGGAGTATTTCATTTCGGTAATGGCTCAGAACCCCAGGGTATTGATCCTCATATTGTCACAGGAGTACCTGAACATCATATTTTAATTTCTCTTTGCGAAGGCCTAACAATACCCAACCCTGATAATGGAGGAAATCTTCCTGGTGCAGCTGAATCATGGACGTTAAGTGATGATGGCAAGGAATACATATTTAATTTAAATAAGGATGCTAAATGGTCTAATGGAGATCCAGTTGTTGCAGATGATTTTGTTTGGTCATGGATGCGAATATTAACTGCGAGTTTGGGATCTCAGTATCCTGATATGCTTTATTATTTAGAAGGTGCTGAAGAATATCACACAGGACAAATAAACAATTTCGATGAAGTGGGTGTAAAGGCAGTTGATGATTATACTTTGAAAGTTAATTTAAAAAATCCAACTCCATTTTTTATAGGCATGTTAAGTCATTACAGTACATGGCCTGTCCATAAAGATACTGTCTTAAAATATGGTGAAATAGATGATAGAAATGGCCAATGGACAAGACCTGGTAACTTCGTTTGTAATGGCCCATTTCAATTAAAGTCATGGGAGTTAAATAATAAAATTGTTGTTGAAAAGAATCCTAATTATTGGGATGCAGAAAAAGTAAGTTTAAATGAAATGCATTTTTATCCAGTTTCAAATGTAATGACTGAAGATAGAATGTTTAGAGCAGGACAACTTCACTTAACTTCTACACTACCATCTCAAAAATGCCCAATTTATATTGAAGAAAATAATCCTGATTTAAGAATTGATCCATATATGGGTCAATATTTCTATCGATTGAATGTCGATAATCCATCTTTAAAAGATGTAAGAGTAAGGAAAGCTTTGGCATTTTCAATTAATAGAAAATTATTAGTTGATAAAGTAACTAAGTGCGGTCAAATACCTGCATATTCTTTTACTCCTCCAGGTTCTAATGGATATCAACCAGATACTCAAATTCCATTTGATCCTCAACTTGCCAAACAATTGCTTAATGATGCAGGGTATTCTGAAAGTAATCCTTTTCCAAAACTTGAAATTTTGTTCAATACCAATGAAGATCATAGAAAATTAGCTTTAGCAATCCAACAAATGTGGCAGCAGAATCTAGGCATAGAGGTTGAGCTTGTTAACCAAGATTGGAAAGTCTATTTAAGCAGAGAGATGGTTGGAGATTTCCAAGTATCTCGAGCAGGGTGGATTGGGGATTATGAAGATCCAAACACCTTCCTTGATCTTATGAGGCCAAACAGAGGAAATAATAAGACGGGTTGGGAAGATGTTTCATATGATTCAATTATTGAGAGAGCAAACTCAACTAATAATCAGGCTGAAAGATATGAGTTATTAAAAGAAGCTGAAAGAATTCTTATTGAAAATATGCCAATTATTCCTCTTTACACATATGTTCGAGCTTATCAATTATCACCAGATGTTAAGGGCTATAATCCTCATATCTTAGATCATCATCATCCAAAGTTTATTTATTTAAAAAGAGATTGATATTTAATGATAACAATTTTTTTTAAAAGAATATTACTTGCAATACCAGTTTTATTTGCAGTTGCTACCATAACCTTTTTTTTAATTAAAATTGCTCCTGGAGGGCCTTTTGATGCAGATAAGGCTGTCTCGCCACAAGTACTAAAGAATCTTAATGAGGCTTACAATCTTAATGCATCTAATTGGGAGCAATATATTGATTATATGACTGGATTGGTTAAGGGAGATTTAGGTCCATCATTTAGATTCCCTGGAAGATCTGTTACAGAAATGATTTCTACAGGATTGCCTGTAACTTTTGAATTAGCGTTTTATGCAATCTTAATAGCTTTGGTTATGGGAGTTTTCTCAGGCGTCCTTGCAGCACTGAAGAGAAATACGTATTTAGATTTTATTCCCATGGCTATAGCAATGATTGGAATATGTGTTCCGTCATTTCTTATGGGCCCATTATTAGTATTAATTTTTGGAATAAATCTTGAATTACTTCCAGTTTCTGGTTGGGGTCAATTATCTGGAGATAAAATATTACCATCTCTCACTCTTGGATTTGCATATGCAGCATATATTGCAAGATTAAGTAGAGGAGGAATGTTAGAAGTTTTAAACCAAGATTTTATAAGAACAGCAAGAGCAAAAGGGCTTACTGAAAGAATGGTTGTTATTAAACATGCCATGCAGGGTGGATTAATACCTGTTGTTTCATTTTTAGGACCTGCAATTGCTGGTCTTTTGGCAGGATCATTTGTTGTTGAAACTATCTTTCAAATTCCAGGTCTAGGAAGATTCTATGTTGAAGCAGCATTTAACCGAGATTACACAATGATCTTGGGAACAACAATTTTCTTCTCAGCAATGATAGTCTTTTTCAACTTATTATCTGACTTGGCTGCTTTATGGCTGAATCCAAGATCTAGAGATGCATAATGAAAAATAATTCACTTTGGTCAGATGCCTTATATAGACTAAGCAGGAATAGGGCAGCCATGTTTGGTGGGTTCATATTAATAATGCTTATAATCTGTGCAGTACTAGCTCCATGGTTAGCACCATATTCATATTCATTTCAAGATTTAAACTTAGGAGCAAGTCCGCCATCGTCAGAACATCTTCTAGGAACTGATATTTTGGGCAGAGATCTGTTGAGTAGAATTCTATATGGTGCAAGAATTTCATTACTAGTAGGATTTGTTGCAACAGGTGTTGCTCTTGTTATAGGTGTTTCTTGGGGAATAGTTGCAGGATATATTGGGGGCAGAGTTGATACAATTATGATGAGGATTGTTGATATTTTGTATGGACTACCTTTTATAATTTTTATAATTCTTTTGATGGTAATTTTTGGAAGGAATCTTTGGCTTCTATTTGGGGCTATTGGTGCTGTTGAGTGGCTTACCATGGCAAGGATAGTTCGTGGTCAGGTTATTGGTTTAAAAAATCAAGAATTTGTTTTAGCAGCTCAAGCTATGGGAGTTTCTAATTTATCCATGTTTAGAAGACATTTATTGCCTAATATTTTAGGACCTATTGCTGTATATGCAACATTAACCATTCCACAAGTGATGCTACTAGAGGGATTTCTTAGTTTCCTTGGGTTAGGCATTCAACCACCAATGAGTAGCTGGGGAACTCTTATCAAGGATGGAGTTGAGTCCATGGAGGAATATAGTTGGTTGCTAATATATCCAGGTATAACCTTCACAATTACATTGTTTGCATTAAATTTCTTTGGGGATGGGCTTAGAGATGCCTTAGATCCAAAAACCTCTGATAACTAAAAAGCTCTTATAGCTACTTTAATAATTTGACCTGGCATAAGAGTTACGTTGTTAAAATTATTAATATCTTCAATGCTTTTGATAGATACATCAAATAATTCAGATATTTTAAAAAGATTGTCACCTTGTTTTACAGAATAAAGAATAGTTCTCTTTTTTGATTCCATATTTCTATGAATATTTTTATTACCAATTGATAATTGTTGACCAAGTTGAAGATAAGAGCTCTGTTCTATAGAATTCATCCTCGATAAATCACGAATTTCAATATTATATTGTTTTGCAATACTCCATAAAGTATCACCCTCTGAAACTATATGCATTTCATATGGAATGAAATTATTTGATTTACTTTTGCTTAGAGGAATTAGCAAATTATCATTTATAGATAGTAAATCACCGCCTAAGTAGTTTATCTTTTTTATAATACTTACCTCAGTGTCATATTTTGCAGCAATACTCCATAAACTATCACCACTTTCTACTATGTGAGATATCCAATTTATTTGATTAGAATCATTGAACGGATTATCTGAATCTTTGAAAATGCTATATTTTTCAACAGGTATATAAAACACACTTTCATCTTTTGGGGCTGATGCCCATTTTGTATATCCTGCATTTAGTTTGTACAAGAGCTCAGGCTTTATATCCAAATATTCACTTAATGTTAAAACTTCTACTTGACCTGGGATAGATATTTTTTTAACAACAGGTTCGTATGGTATATCTGGTAATTGAATTCCGTAGTTTTCTGAATTAAAAATAAGCTCTCTTAAAGCAATAAATTTAGGGACATAATTTTTAGTTTGTACCGGAACATTTAAAGACCAAAAATCTGTTTGAAGTCCTCTTCTTTTGTTTTGATTTATTCTTCTATCCAGTAGAGATGGTCCTGCATTATATGCTGCAAGAGTGTGATAAATATCTTGATCAAATCTTTGATACAAATATTCTAAATATTTTATTGCAGCCTCTGTAGATTTAAATGGATCATGCCTATCTTCACTCCACCAAGACCTATTTAATTGATAAAGCCTTCCTGTTCTTGGCATAAATTGCCACATCCCAACAGCACCTGAAGATGATATTGAAAAAGGATCATAATTGCTCTCAATATATGGCAAAATCGCAAGCTCTAAAGGCAGATTGCTATTTTCCAATTCATTTATTACAAAATATAAAAAATAGTATGAGTCATTCAAGTAATCGTTAAATTTATCTAAGTCCCGTAAATGCATATTCATATAAGACAAAACTTGATCGTTTAAAATATTTTTATTCTGAGATGCATTATTTTGTTTAATATAATCCCAAATATTTTGATAAGGTGGAGTTTGAATAGTCTCTAGATCAGAAACAACAAGCGCTTCGTCTTTACTAATTAATTCAGAGGAATTATTTTGATTGAGCTCAACCTGCTGGCAGCTAACCAAAATTGAAAGTAATAATATTTTTAAAAACTGTCTTTCCATTTTCTTAATGCTGTAAAAATTACTATCTCATCGCCAATTATATTAAATTTTTCATTAATTTTATTTTGCACACTTGGAATATGGCATCTTAAAAATGGATTGATATTTAATTCTTTCTCTAATGTTGTCGGCAAAGATGGCTTGTCGGAAGACAACAATCCTTGCACATTAACGTATTCATCTTTAAGTTTTTCATTATTTGGCTCAACCTCTATAGCAAATTTGAGATTCGAAAGAGTATATTCATGCCCACAGTATATTTTCGTATTTTTGGGTAACTTAGATATTTTGTTTAAAGCTCTATGCATTTGTTCATATGTGCCTTCAAATATTCGACCACAACCACCAGCAAAAAGTGTATCTCCACAAAAAAGAATAGGACTTCCATCATTGAAAGAGTAAAATCCAATATGATCCAATGTATGGCCAGGCATCTCAATTACTTCAAAATTTATACCAATTATATTAAAGTGATTTAACTCAGAAACTATTTTATTGATCCCATTAATATTATTTTTTGGACCATATACATCTAATTTTTTTTTATCAAGCAAGTCTTGTAATCCATTGGTATGATCAAAGTGGTGGTGAGTAATTAAAATACCTTCTAATTTAATTTTATTTTTGACCATTAAATCAATAATCTTATTGGATTCGCCTGGATCAACAACTATTGACCCTTCATTAGTTGATACTAACCAAATATAATTATCGTTATATGCTTTTATTGGCTCTACACTTAACATATGAGAATTCTAGTTTAATTTTATGAAAACAGTAAATATTTATACTGATGGAGCTTGTCGAGGAAATCCTGGAATAGGTGGATGGGGCGTTCTTATTGAATATGAAGATATATCAAAAGAGTATTTTGGTGGAGCGGAAAATACAACTAATAATAAGATGGAGCTTAAGGCTGCAATCGAGGGGCTGAGAGTTTTAAAAGAGCCTTGTACCGTATACCTGACAACAGATTCCAAATATGTCATGGATGGTATTACTTTATGGATAGAAAACTGGAAAAAAAATAAATGGAAAAATGCTTCTAAAAAAGACGTAAAGAATAAAGATTTATGGATTGAGTTGGATTCTTTTGTAGCCAAACACGATGTAAAATGGAACTGGGTAAAAGGCCACTCTGGACATGAAAAAAATGAAATAGCAGATTTGCTTGCTAATAAAGGAATAGATAGTTTATAAATAATGTCAAAAAAATATATAGTACTTGATACTGAAACTACTGGCTTAGAGGTTAAGCAGGGTCATCGTGTAATAGAGATTGGAGCCGTTCTTGTTAACGATAGAAAAAAATCTGAAGAACATTTTCATAGCTACCTTAATCCATCGAGATTAATTGATGAGGAAGCATCGAAGGTTCATGGCATTACAAATTCAGATTTAGAGGACAAGCCTTCATTTGATCAAATCGCTGAAGAGTTTATAAATTTTATAGAAGGCTCTACTTTAGTAATTCACAATGCTCCTTTTGATGTTGGCTTTTTAAATAATGAATTACAACTGGCTTCAACAAGCTATCCTAACATTAATGATATTTGTGAAGTTGAAGACTCATTATTAATTGCAAGAGATAAATTTCCTGGGCAAAGAAACTCTTTAGATGCTCTAGCAACAAGATTTGATGTGGCTGGATATGATAGGACATTCCATGGAGCATTGCTTGATGCAAATATTTTGGCTGATGTATATATGCAACTTACAGGTGGTCAAAGTAAATTTGAATTTATGAATAATGGGAATTCACTATCAGGCGAAAATATTAATTCAGAAGAATTAATAATTGAAAAAATAGAAGATTTGCCAAGGATCTCGTCTTCTAATGACGATATTAATGAACATGACAAAAGATTGGCTGAAATTGAAAAAAAACATTCTGTAAATACAATTTGGAGAAAATTTTGAGCAAAAAGATAGTAACTCGGTTTGCACCAAGTCCTACTGGCACACTTCATATAGGTGGAGTAAGAACTGCTCTGTTTAATTATGTTTACTCAAAACAAAATGATGGCTTATTCTTAATAAGAATCGAAGATACTGATAGAGAGCGCTCTACAAAAGAATTTGAACAAAATATCTTAGACAATCTATCTTCAATTGGCCTAGAACCAGATGAGAAACCTATTAATCAATCAGAAAGGAATGAGATTTATTTAGCTGCGGCTGAAAAGATAGTTGAATCAGGGGGTGCCTATTGGTGTGACTGCTCTCCTAAAACATTGGAGCAAATGAGAAATGAGCAAACCGCAGCTGGTAAAAAACCAATGTATGACGGAAGGAGCAGAAATCTTGGATTAAAACGTTCTGATAATACAGTGCTTAGGCTTGCAACTCCAGAAGAGGGAAGTATTGTTGTTAATGATTTAATTCGAGGTGAAATAATATTTAATAATAGCGAACTTGATGATCTAATTTTATTGAGAAGTGATGGCACACCCACATATCACCTATGTAATGTTGTTGATGATTTTGAGCAAAATGTAACAACCGTGATTAGAGGAGAAGACCATATAAGCAATACTCCAAGACAAATCCATATTCAAAATGCTTTAGGGTACCCCGAATTAGAATATGCACATTTACCATTAGTACTAGGAACAGATAAAAAAAGATTATCTAAAAGGCACGCCGCTACTAATCTAGAAGAATATAGAGAGGCTGGTTATCTTGATACCGCAATCATCAATACTCTAGCAAGGCTCGGTTGGTCGAAAGGAGACAAAGAAGTTTTTTATTTAGAAGATCTTATTAGAGACTTCAATATTAATGAGGTGCAAAAGGCCGGAGCTATTTTTGATATTACAAAATTAGATTGGGTAAATTCACAGCATCTTGCAAACTTATCTCTAGATGAATTTAAATTCTATCTCAAACCTTTTTTAGACAAAATCGGCATTGATATTAACAGTCATTCAAATTTAGATTTAATGCTTAGTGCGATGCGCTCCTCAGAAAATACATTGTCTGGAATTGCTCAGTCTCTGGTTCCTTATTACAAAGATGACATATCTTATGATGATAAGGCTATAGCTAAATTTATAGCAGAAAAAAAATTTATCATTGAGGAAATTAAAAATATTTTATCTGCAATAGATTCTTGGGATGAAGTTACTATTGATAGAGCATTAAAAGAATATCAAACAAGAAATGAACTAGCTGTTCCAGCTGTGAATCAACCCATTAGAATTGCTCTAACAGGGTCAACAAAATCGCCGTCACTAGGCCTTACTTTGGCGATATTCGGTAAAGAGACCTCTCTTGATAGAATTAGTGCGCTAGTTCGATATATTTAGTCATAAATATGTTTGTATAAAAAACATATAAAAATAGTTACAAAAGTAGACATACAAT
>MDSX01103382.1_pt1 | contig 10593 bp, 14 predicted proteins | sample 811141 | NCBI WGS metagenome assembly MDSX01 (sample SAMN05326642, study PRJNA326480) | marine metagenome | isolation source: seawater | place: Atlantic Ocean: South East | collected 2010
AGTCTAAAAACCTTACTCAAACCTTGTTCAATTTATCTTGTAATGTTAAGAAGGTAACAGCTAACGCTAAGAAAAACTGGAATTTAGCTAAGAAAAAATCAAATGCACTTATATGGTGTAATTAATAAAATTGATATTAAATATTATACATTACAATATTTAATATTCATGAATAAAGAAGATATCGATTTCATAAATTCGATATCTAATATTGGCACATCTAAATTTACTACCGAAACGTACAAAGAAAATGTTGATTTCAAAAAAAGAAACAATAGAGAATCCTTCATTATGCTTACGCGCATGACGCATATTCCTTCAGTTATAAAACCAAATACTGGTATATTTATATTAGAAATGAATAATGAAAAAAATGAAATTGAAGGTATTGGTATAATAAAAAATGTTCCAAGAAGATGTGAAGAATGGGGTGTCAGAATATATAATGATGATTATTATAATTCATTCCTCTATGTGGGTAAATATCATATAACCAGAAAAAATATATTAGCTGATCACAATAATATTAAACCACTCAAATTACTTGAAAATTTTGTTTTTAAAGGTAGTCATCATCTTAAAAGAGGATGGAATACTGGTTGTTTTTCATTAAAAAACGAAAGGATACTCACATCTCCTCCACACGAAGAATTTATAGATATCAATGGCAATTTTGATTGGAAAAATAAAAAGAAAACTATACGAAGATGCTCTATTTGTCATCGTATAAAAGATGAAAAACATAGAAAATTAAATAAAAATAATAAAACCTGTAAATTAAAGCCCATATTTGCCTTTAAGACTCGTCGTTGCGATAGTTGTGGTCAAGTAAAACACGGACATATATGTCCTAACATTAAAAAACAACCTCAAAATATTGAGTTCGTTTACAACTTTTTAAGAAATTTATTTATCCATTAAAATCTGTTGTTTCTTCTCCTATACTCATAACCTTCTATATATCTCCCAAACACTATCATATCCAGTTCATCTGGAGCCTTAAATGCATAATCCGGATTTTTTATACAATTTGGCAGTTTATTTGATAATTCCGTATGATAATGCTTATTTACTTGGTTAAATATTTCTTCTGTTAATTCTTCGTCCATATCACGTTTTCTCCACGCATCAGTATAATACTTATAATTATGACTCACAATATAACCATCATAACCAATAATTGGAACACACTGTTGATATGTTTTACTTAATTTCATCAATTCACAATTACAATATAATCTCACTTGCTCCATCTTATTCAGTTCTCGTTTAACTATATCAAATAAGTTATCTTCGTTTCTCCCATTATACATTGACCTACAACAATCCCCCATTACATTACTATACACTTCAAATATATCCAGTATAGCTCTTTCTTTTTTTTGTTTTCTATCCTCTTTAATAAGTTTGGATTTAAATTGTGCTTCTGTTATTTCTTTCAATATATATAATACCCGTTCCTGTTCGTGATCATTTGTGTGTCTATTTACTTTGCGTCTGTAAGAATCCAATTCTACGTGTTGAAAATGAGTTGATGCCCTATGTTTCGTGGATATACATTCGCAGATTTTATACATTTCAATAGCTAATTGCGGTATACGCAAGTCTAATATGGGATCACCCTCCACTCCATCCATAGCATCTCTTAGTCTCACCTTTTCTAATGGTATTTCATATCTTTCTCTTCTATTGTCTTTTCTACGATTATAACAATAAAACCAAGCTGACTCTTTTATAGCTTTTGTGCTGTTCTCTCGAACATCTACCCTTGGAGGCGTAGTTCTATATCCACGTATTATAGGAGTCAAACAACTCTTACGATCAAAATGTGTCAAACATTTGGAGGAAGATAAATAAGAAGAATAAGCATTTTGATGTTGATAAAAATTGCGCATAAAACGAACACCGCATCTATTTACATCAGGGTTGTCAAATTTTATATTTTTCAAAACTACTTGAAACATACCCCAAGTTGGAATACCTCCACACATAACAGCACCCGGATTCTGGACATTTCCTTGATTCTTTCTCTGCCATTCGTAAAAATGTGGATTATGTATTGTCCCGCTTACCTTTAATCCAGTCCTCCACGAAAATGGTATCTTACATTGCGTACACCACATCTGATCACAACCAGATATCTTATATATAGCGGCCGAACACGATGGGCACGGCTTTGTTTCTTTCTTCAACAATTGAGCACTCGCCAAAACATCTGGATTACAAGTGTGTTCCGCCTCTTTATCCTTACCTATAACTTCTAAACATTCCTTACACGTCCATGTCTCACATACACCACATTTCCATTGAGAAGATAGAAATCCAGTACAACCATCTACAGGACACGCCCTTGTAAATTGCTTCTTTTTGACCTCCATCTCTTCTTTTGAAGAACCATCCACATTACCCCTATCTATATTCCGCTTTAATGTATGATGCATATCTCTTAAATTGTGATAAGCTTCTAATGCTTGTCTAACTTGTACCTCCATAACTTTCGCCTCCTCTGTCATCTTCCTCAGTTTTAAAGTTCTTTCAACTGCCGGCATTGCCTCTGGCATTCTCGCTTTCTCCATATCCCATAATAATTCCTTAGTATACTTTCTATATTGTCCGTGCATAAAGCCACCCAATACTTTACTACAATAAGCATCTGTCCAACCCACTTTACACCCCATACAATGATTTGTTTTTTGACTTAATAAATATTGTTTTACACAACTTGCACACGCTATTAACTCACAATTACCACAACGAATAGGTTTTCTTACTTGTTTTGTGAATGGCTCACAACATATATCGCAATCGCAAGGCATTTTTGAACTCATGGTTTTATTTGATATTATTGATGTCATTTCTTAATATATTATATTATATTATTTTGTAATCAATTTTACTGTGAAAAAAGCACTGAAAAATAAGCACCACCCTTCAAGGTCTATTTAATTAAAATTGATTACATTTTAATTATTAACAGCATATTAATATAACAATCATGACTTCCAAAACCAGCCTTGAATTCGCTTACTCTCCTCACGCATGTAACTATGTTATGTATTTAAACACTGATTTTAGATTGAGTGGTCCTGTAAGATTGTGTTGTCCTCAAGTATTTAATAAAGATGGTGAATTTGATTTAAACGCCAGTGAATGGGGGAAACAACAACAACAATTAAAGGAAGATTTACATAAAATTGTCACCGGGAAAAATTTAGATGATAATGAACTAAAAAGAAAATTCGAGATTTTGGGGATAACAGACCCATGGAGTTTGAAAGGTTTCTTCGCTAAAGGTAAAGGTCTTGGTTATCCATATCTATATTCGGGGTTGTATAAAGATCATAATGGTTTCTTGATGGATAACATTTGTGGAACTGAAGGCAATGAAATGATTTGTTTTATACAAGCTGTCGGACAGGTAGGATTTGTTGAAAAATATCTGGCCGCGCAAAATCCTTCAAAGCCCAAAATTGTCAGGATAGTTATCTCATCACAAGTCAAAAAAGATACTATAGCCGTATATCCATATCGTCACAATGACTTCAAATATATACCTTCTTATTATCGAAATGATAAAGGTATTACCAGACTACCTGCCATTATCGATTTCACTGATAAATACCGAAAATTCGAACCGGTTAGACCTCACGCGCACATACCAACTCCAGAGGAATTAAAAAAAACCGCCGAAGATTTAACTGGTGAAAAAGCAAATGTTAGTGACTTACACGATGATGCTGATAAGAAATTGTCTTCGCCTCATCAGGAATAGATTAATAATCGATAATAGTTAGATATCAAACTACAATCAATTAATACACATGTTATATAACATTCTATTTACTAAATATCCTACACCCATTTGAACCGCTAACAATACTAAATTAAAGCAATATTGGTTCTTTTTCTTATCCATCATACATGGAACTACACTTACTAATGCCACAACAGCACTTAACAAAGAAAACAATCCCATTACGTAGAAATATACGCAATAGTCTTTCTCTAATGGAGCCATAAATTTATCAAAAACATTCATTATATTAATTAATTAGATTTTTTATTAGATAAAATATATCGAAAGTATATATAAAATGTCCAAGCCTGATATGACAGATTTTGATGTTGATAATTATCAAAGCGAAGAATTACTCGCTATTATGGGCGTTCTACAAGATATAAAATTAACAAAAGCAGATATTGTTAGTATTACACAATCATTCATTGATAAATATGATAAACAACCTACGTTTAAGAAATTTTTCTTTGATGTTAGAAAAAAATTATTAAGTGAAAAAGATGACATTCAAAAAGAAAGTATTTTCTTTGATGGTGTTGGTGCTAAAAAACAAGATGATATTATTATTGGTGATAGATATTCTGGTAAAATTAAGAATCTTGATAATAGACAAAATGTTATTGCTGAATTAAGAATGCCTTCGGCCTATTCACATCAACAATTTTATAGACAAGGAAAAACAAATCCTACATCTATTCAATACATTACAAGGACTATTAATTTCGATAGTGCTTATCGAACTATCCTCGACCCTTCGTCCGTATCGTGTCCCTCAATCGGTCCCAATTCTAATAAAAAATTACAAAGTTCTACTAATTATACAGTTAATTTAAATCAACCTTTAAAAAAATCTATGGAAATCACATTGTTAAGTGCTGAAATTCCTTATAGTTGGTGGGTTTTCAATGAAGAATATGGAACTAACTATTTTTGTACAGATAGAGAAGATGGTGTTCCTAAAGTTATTCCAGCAGGCAATTATAAAACACCACAAGATATCGTAAATGCTCTTAATGCTGTAGACCCAAGTTTGAATTTATTATTTGAATACGACCCACTTAAACACAAGATATCCGTTCAAAACAACAATTTATTTAATATTAAAATTCAATGGTATAGACCTTCCGCATCTATTTCTTTATGCGTTGAAGGTGGTGGTGTGGGTCAAAAAATTGATTATAATCTTGGTTATCTATTAGGATTTCGATTAACCGAATATATCATTCAACCTACACAAAAAGCTATTGGAGAAGCTTTACTTGATTTATTAGGTCCAAGATATTTTCTTCTTTCTATTGATGATTTTCAAAATAGCAAACCCAATCAAGACCTTGTTACAATAACCAGCAATAAAGCAAATTTCACATTACCAAGCTATTATAACAAAGAAACTATGGCTCCGGGATGCACTCCACCCTTATTTAATTTACCTGAAATAAGCTGTAGAGGAACAAGACAAATTAATAGAGACCTTAGTTCTAATTTAACACAAGCCCAACTTTATACAGTTGATCAAATTAAACTCGCTATGAGTGGGAAACCTGCCGATAGATATACCAGTCCAGCTTCTACAGATGTTCTTAATAGAATTCCTATACCCAATGGACCTATCACTAATTTTGGAACATTCACATTTAATAATCCACGACCCGACCTTACCAAAAGAGTTTATTTTGGTCCTGTTAATTTATCTGCTTTTCGAGTTCGATTATTAAATGATAAAGGATATATTGTTAATCTTAATAACATGGATTGGTCTTTCGCTTTACAAGTTAGAATGTTATATCAATATTAAACTATTGCACAACAAGTATTAAATATATTATTTCCCCTCCCCATTGTTAATTCCATGTTATCTTTTATTACATTTGGTGAAATCCCTGCCACTTTCGATTGTTCATCCCAATTATTAAATATATTATTCCCTATAAAATATAATAATCCCGATGTGTTATCATTGTTCTTCGCGCTCATTTCCCAATATAAACAACCATTATCATTCGCCCAATTCTCTCCTTCCTCATATGTATATCCTCTTTTAAGATCCTTCTTATTCCCTATTATAATGGGCATCCCTACAGAATTTGCGCTCTTCTTATCATTAAATTGTTTTAACCATTTAGACGCATTATCTAAAGCATCGTGGTTTGATACATCTATTACTATGCATGGACACGCTACACCCCTATAATACGTTTGTATTATACTATTAAAATTCTCTTGTCCCGCTGTATCCCATACATGAAACTTTATCTTTTTGCCTTGCGTTATATTACTGTGCATTGATGTAAAATCTAATCCAATTGTAGGTTCTGCTTGATATTTAAACCCTTTATTTCTTAACCTTCTTACTATACTTGTTTTCCCAACACCAGATTCACCAAGTAATATGATTTTAAATATATAATCGTATTCTATTTCTTTTTTTATTTTTTCCATTTTATATAAATAATTATATTATTATAATATAATTATGCCCCAAACAAAAAGAAATAAGAAGAAGAAAAAAAGAAAAAACAGTACAAAGAAAATAGACCCACTAAAAACTATTTATAGACATCACGAATTTGGAGGGACTTATCCTGTTATTCCTTTTATTAAATATGCCGCAAATGCACGATTGGATAATCTTAATTTACCCTCTGATTTTTCTTCCAAACATCCCATGAAAGATATTATTACAAAAGAACTTATTCGTAGATTACTTGTTTACTTGAAAAAAACAAAAAACCAAAAAAAATTGTATAAAACCTTAAAAATTAAATACAATAAAAAAACTATTCAGGCTAAATTACTTACTCTCTCAAAAAATAAAACTAATCTTAAAAAACTTGAAAGATTTTATATTGATACTCTTTCACCCAAAAAGTAATTTATCTATCGTAGTCTTTACACAAAATACTCTATGCAATATTATACCTGATAGAAAACTACATGCTAATATCAGCCATATATCTGTTTCTGGTATTATATAGAATTGTATTGCTTTCGCTAACAATATAGTAGCTAATACATCAACTATGGCAATATTCATAATTCTATAACTATGAAGGCCCTCGCCAGGCTTACCAAATATGTGTTTATATTTACAAAAATGAAACATTAATTATATTAATAATTGATATAATTAATTCTTTTTCTTTGTACTATTTCTTCGTTTTCTTTTCTTTTTATTTTTTTTACTTCTACTACGATTCTTTTTCTTCTTTTTCTTTCCTCCTCTTTGTTCCTCATCAAAATCTCCAAAATCGTCAGAATCATAATCCTCTACTCGACCGCCGACAGTAGTTTCCACCACCGCCTCAACAGCATCTTGATTCATTTCATCCATCACACCGGAGTAGTCATCGCCACCCATTCCACTTTCATTCGAATCCAATTCCCCATCGCAATTTGTGTCATCCCCACAATCATACTCTCCGGGGATCCCTAATTTTTCTGCCTTTATATTTTCATCTTTAAAAATAAAATCCATGGGTATTATCGTTTTTTTAACATCTTCTATAGAACCAATTTTTTTTAACTTAATACCACGAATTCCCTCTTCTCCTTCTAATTGTATCCCAATAATGGCACTGTCTCCTGTCTCTCTCTTGTTTATTACTCTTCCTAAAAAATAACATTCTTTATTTGCCTTATTTTGTATTTTAGCCTTAACAAGCACCTTATCATTTTCTTTTATTCTTTCCATAAACTCATCCATATATATATTAAATATACATTATATTTAATATCTATGCCTGCAAATTATCAATAAATAAACGTAATTGTTTATCCATCGCTTCAATAGATTCTTTGTACCCTTTTGTAAAAGTATTCACAAGTTTCAATTGCTTCTTCTTCTCTTTGGTATATGATTTTAAATAATCTTGAATCGTTTTAAATTTTTCCGTTACACTCCAATCAATATTTAATTGTTTTATTTTAATTATAATTTTAAAAGCCGTTATCATCTTCTCCATATCAGTGCTTACATTACACAAATAGACTACTGGTTTACCATCTATAGTATCTATAGTCCAATCATCGATGTTACAAATGCCTTTCTTTAAACTAACAAAGATACCACCCGCGACATCATTATTTTTTATATCCTTCTTAAATTTTGTTACTTCACTTGTTTTAACATTACCACTATCATAATTCTTAACTTCAACCATAACATTATTAGAGGCATCTACTATCATTAAATCTCCACAACCTCCTTTTTGTGATGTATCTTTAATGTCAGCTTTGGGTAGCGACATGGTTAAAAAATGCTGAACACTATCTTCTCCATCTTTACCTTTGTTTGATGCTACCTTATTCTTATCATCAACTTTTAATTTATCTGTAAGTTCAGCTATACTTTTTCTGTATTCATCATCTTTTTTATCCAAGTCGTTCTTAGAATCCTTTCTCAATAATTCCATTTTATCATCGTATTCCTTTCTTTGTTCATTAAGCTTCGTCCATTTATCACACCGCACACTCTCCATTTCTTTCTTAAGTCTATCATTTTCTTCTTTTGAACTCTCTAACATAGATTGCCACTTCGTCTTTTCCATATCTCTTACTTCTTTTGCACAATTATCCATTTTTTCTTTATTATTTTCTTTGATTTCATTCATTTGTTTTTTTAAATTCTTCATTTTCTTTTCATATGTTTCTACCATTTCTCTAAGTTCACTTCGTAATTCATTAGCTTTTCTCTCCCACTCTTCGTTATTCATAGTTAATTTACGATCTTTTCCTAATTTTAATAATGGCGTACCTAATTTAATAATTGTTTCTTGGTCATCTAAAGAACGATTATTAAAATTTATAAACGTTTTATTATCGATTGGAAATCTAATTGTAATCATCTCGTTACTTTCGTAATCCATTAATTTATATAATGTTATATTATTCTTTAAATCCATTTAAAATAATTATTAGATACATATATATATATGAATTTTGCCCAACAAAAAGAAAGACAAGATATGATTTTAGAACCCTTACAAGTGATGATTCAATTATCATTGGTAAGCCATTGTCCTTTAGGTACAAAAGTCAGCATTAGTAATAATATACTACATATACAAAAACCTACCGTATCACAGGGTATCGTTAGATGGTGGTTTGGTGATAATAAAGATGACCTATATTATTTATTTCATGCCATTCGTAGATTCTACTTATGGTATAAAACTGATGGTAATAATCCGAAAAACGCATACATTTTAAAATCCGCTATAAAAGGTATAGATGCCCTTATAAATACATATAAAAATACAAAATTAGCTACTATAACTACAACTTTACAAATGTATAAAAATATATTAGACCTTGACACACAAGAACTTTTCAAGACAGATGATGCAGCTGTTAATATCGATAATGTTTTTGAAAAAATAACCGATGTATATGAAAAAAGAACATTGGTTGTTGTATACAATATTCTTAACATATTAGATAATGAAACTAACGATACTAATATAGCTTTCTACTATGATTCTCTACAAGCTTTCTTACAACCCACTAATCTTAAAATACAACAATGGATCCGTGATAATTTAACTTGTTAGTTTTATATCTCTCCACCATCTTTGTATCATAATCACTTGTTTGTTGTGATTAAACTTATGACCCTCTAACATATTTTCCACCCCCCTTATGTATTTCGCACCACAATGACTACTACAAAACAATCCACCATAACAAGTCGTATTGTTACGTGACGATATTCTATATTTAAAATTTGGGAATGGACTTATTATCTCAATCCTTAGAGAATTTGTGCATAAAGTGCAAAGTTCTTGAACCATGGTATAAATATTTGATTATAATTATTTATATTCAAATATTTTAATTCAATTTTTCATGATTTATAATTCATCATTTGGTGGCCTTGTATCTCTATCCTCCCTTGTTACAGTATTGTGCCAATAATGCCCTCCGTGACTCCACGGAACTCTAATCCAATCACTTTTCTTTGTAACCTTCTTTTTTGATGTTTCCGCGTTTATTCCTAAAATTACTAAAGAAATAACGCCAATGACTTTTAGACATAAACTTTTTCTCATATATATTATAATATTTACTACATTTTAAATAATATTTTCTCCTAATATTATATAATGAAAATTCCAATCGCAAGAACAGCAACCAAGGTTCTTAATATATCGAACAAAATGTTTCAAAATGTTAATAAAGGCTTGTTTCACGGTAACGCTAAAGTTACAAAAAAAACTGGTACAGGTGCCGCTAAAATATTAAATAAAATCGGCAAATTAACCAAACCTATTAAATTGGATGGTGGTGCTATCCAATATACCTTGCAAGGCGCTGGAAAAGGTATTGTTGTAATCACCGGTACTGGTGGTAAAATTATCAAAAGTGGTGGCGATGCCATAGGTGCAACTGTTGGTGGTGTAAAAAATTTAGGTGTTACCTTATTAACAACCACTGCTGGCGCAACTAATAAACTTACCAGAGGTGTTATTGACTTAAGAGGCGGTCGTAAAAGCAGACGTAAACGTAGAAGTCGTCGTAGAAAATCACGCCGTAGCCGCAAATCGCGTAGAAAAAGCAAACGTTTTAGGAAAAAACGCCGTAGATCTCGCAGACGTCGCCGTTAATTGATAAATTTATATATTATCTCATTTTAATATATAAATGTCAAGCATGGATTATAGTAAGTCAAGAGGGCAAAGATATAGAGACCGCGCGATCAACAGCAACAAAGACGGTTGGTCGATCGAAAACCAAAACGCCATGGACGCGGAAAAAGAAAGGCAAAAACAGGAAGAAGAAAAAAGAAAAGAACAAGA
>MDSX01053023.1_pt1 | contig 10592 bp, 9 predicted proteins | sample 811141 | NCBI WGS metagenome assembly MDSX01 (sample SAMN05326642, study PRJNA326480) | marine metagenome | isolation source: seawater | place: Atlantic Ocean: South East | collected 2010
CAAAATCAATACTGAAGTCATTAGCTGGATAAAGCGCAATATGTTCACCAGATTGACCAAAAACTTCCACAGGTTGGAGTATTTTCAGGATATTCCTAGCAGCTTTTTGTTCTACTACTCCCGAGGATTGAAATCCATAAACAAATGGTTCAGAACTTCCATCCATAATAGGAACTTCTGGACCATCTATCTGTATTAAAACATTATCTATTCCAGATCCAGACAATGCAGCCATCAGATGTTCAATAGTGGAAACACTTATGCCATTTGAATTTTTGATTGTTGTCGATAGAACCGTATCATTTACCATATCCCACGTAGCAGGTATTAGGGAAGTATTTCTAGACACATCTATTCTTTGGAACACTACTCCGTGGTCAATGTCAGCTGGTAATATTTTCAGGTTTACATTACCTCCACCGTGTAACGCTATCCCACTAAACTCAATAACTTCACCAAGAGTATGCTGTTTCTTTACATTCAATATACTATCTACCAAATTATGTAACATGAAGTTATTGTCCATATATCGCTGCACGGAAAAATTAGAAGTCTGACCTAGCACGCCCCTTCTTGATACCAATTTAGAAGGGGCTTCTCAAATCACCTTTTATTACTAATTGTTACCGGTAAGAATATAAATTTTTCCCATAATGCGTAACAATTTTAGCTACTTGGCCGCCTTAAAAAGGCCGGTATGTCAAGAAGGGAACTGTCAATATTCTCATTTTTTCGACTTGTAATAGATGATCCACTAGACATATCAGATTGAGATAAAGGATCCGTTCCTAGGTCCACTTTTGGAACAATTGGTAACGAAGCTCTAAGAAAATCGTTTTGAATATTTAGGTCAGTTTTTTCACTTTCATTATCCTTTTTCCCTATACCCGTTACTCTTTGAAATAGGTTCCTACCTTTTTTTGCTGTTCCAGATAAACCAGTATTAACAATGGCGGCAGCGTTGAATGGATCAGGTGTTGCTCGTGTATCAATATTGACAGTTTTTTCGGTGAGTACAGGAGCGGACGGAATGAAGTTTTGTGGGACTTCCGCTGTTAACATGCTTGACTGAGAAGACTGACTGCTTGCTATAGATGACTCTATGGTGGGATTATCTGCAGAAATCTGGGATATTATTGAGCCCATGTTATCAGTTTTGGAATAATCTACAGCATTATCAGTTTTATCTAACTCTTTAGCTATGGGTTCGTTATTATCAGGTAAGATCATCCCATCTGTGCCTGTCTTTTTTGAAGATTCTAAGATAGTCTCTGTTTCAGGAGAAGCAAATTCGTCCCGAATTTCTGTCGCGACAGGGCTCTCTAGTTCGTTTGTTACCAATTCTTGGACTGGAGCCTCTTGACTAGAGACTAATGTCATTTGAGGCCTTGGTTTTGCTAAGGTACCTTCTGCAGAAATTCCTGTTGCCACAACCGAAACTCTCATCAAACCATCTAGTTTTTCATCAAAGGTAGACCCAAATATTATATTTGCATCGATATCAACTTCCTCTCGTATACGATTGGCGGCTTCGTCGACCTCAAAAAGCGTCATATCCATTCCGCCAGTAATGTTGATTAGTACACCTTTCGCTCCTTTCATTGACATATCATCTAATAATGGGTTTTTTATTGCAGACTCTGCAGCATCAACAGCTCGTTTTTCACCACTAGCCTCTCCAGTCCCCATCATTGCTTTGCCCATTTCACTCATTACAGTCCGTATGTCAGCAAAATCTAGGTTAATAAGCCCTGGCATAACCATTAAATCGGTAACTCCTCTGACACCCTGGTGAAGCACGTTATCAGCCATGTGGAACGCATCAGCAAACGTCGTTTTTTCATTAGCTATCCTGAACAAATTCTGGTTAGGAATTATGATTAAGGTATCAACATACTTAGTAAGTTCTTCAATACCTTGTTCAGCTAAACGCATTCTGTGGGCACCCTCAAAGTGAAAAGGCTTTGTTACAACACCGACAGTTAAAATACCTCGTTCCCTAGCTGCTTGAGCAATAACAGGGCCAGCTCCTGTTCCCGTTCCACCTCCCATACCAGCTGTAATAAATACCATATTACTATCTCCAAGCTCCTCCAGGAGTTGTTCCATGGCCTCTTCCGCAGCAGCTCGACCAACATCAGGTCTCGATCCAGCACCAAGTCCTTGCGTCACCGTTGCCCCCAATTGCAGTCGCCTGTCAGCAAGTGAATTACTCAAAGCCTGATTATCAGTATTGGTGACGATAAACTCTACTCCTTCTAGATTAGAGCGAATCATGTTATTTACAGCATTTCCGCCAGCTCCACCGACGCCTACGACGCTAATCCTTGGTCTCATTTCTATATTGTCATGTGGGGTTGAAAAATTGATTGTCATTTAAGCCTCCGGAGTTTCAGGGTTTGAGTTAATTTTGTTTCTATTTTCTCTAATTATAGTGTTGCGTTCGATAGTAACTGATCCATTCATTTTTTTTATAATTGTTGGTCTACGAAACACAGCACCATTGACTGCGACACTGGTATGCAACGGTTCTTGGTTAGACATCTAGAAGTTCTCCCTTATCCATGAGCCAACTTTTCCAAAAAAACCAATTGGCTCTATCTTATCGGCCATTCCAAAACTGGAATTGTCGAATTTCGGATCAATTCCATAGGCCAAAAGACCTACGGAAGTTGAAAAAGCTGGGCCAGACACTGCATCGGTCAGCCCATTCGTTCTCACAGGTTTACCCAATCGGACCTGCTTTTTTAAAACACTCTGAGCCAGGTCACAAATCCCTGGCAATTGACTTGCACCGCCTGTTAAGACCACGCGACGTCCTGCTATCGATTCAAATTCTGATTTGGAAACACTTATTCTGATCAGTTCAAAGATTTCCTCCAAACGGGGTTGGATTATATTAATCAACTTGGATTTTTCAACTTGAGTAACCACGGTTTGTGCATCGCTACCGGTTTGTGGGATTTCCAGCAATTCACGATCATCAATAGCAGACCGAATTGCGCTCCCATGCAAGGTTTTTAATCGTTCCGCTTCTGAGACTGATGTACATAATCCTCTAGCAATATCATTTGTTACATGCGTGCCACCTACTGGAAGGCTGTCGGCGAAGATTACACTCCCATCAAAAAATATTGCTATCGTGGTAGTACCACCTCCCATATCAACAATCGTAACACCTAAATCAACCTCATCTTCGACTAAACACGCCAAACCCGATGCCAAAGGAGAGACTACAAAACTATCTATATTCAAATGACATCGCTCAACAACTGTTTTTAAGTTCCTTTTAGGACCAGCATCCCCAATTACTGTATGCATTTGTGCAGTTAAACTCTTCCCTGTCATACCACAAGGATCTTTAACCCCCCTATTACCATCGATCGAAAAATCTACGGGCAATAAATGTATAAGTTCTTGGTCCTCAGAAATTTCTATGCTTTTACCTTGTTCAATGATCTTCCCAAGATCCGCCTCAACTATGTGATGACCGTTAATATCTAAATGTATCTCTATTATTTGAGATATAGGCCGTCCAGCTGATAGATTAATATAAACACGTTCTATAGTCTCATTAGCCGTTGTTTCAGCTGACTGTACTGCTCTTCTGATAGATAGTTCACAGGATTCCATATCAACTATAGCGCCGTTACGAATACCCTCAGCTATATTATGTCCAACACCAAGGACTCTGATATTAGATAAACTTACACCAGATTTTGATTTTCTCAAATCTTCTACTCGCGCAATAAGGCAGCAAATCTTCGTTGAGCCGACATCCAAAGCCGCTATCACGCCACTTTTAGGTTTCACAAGCGACTTCTTCACTGACTGTTTACCTTCCAATTGATTGTCATGTTGTTTTTCCTGGCTTACGAATATCTGCAGCTTTAGCTGGTGTAAGCTTGATAATAAATTTTTTGGGAATCCGCATATCGATGGCTATAACATCTTTGCCTAATACCTTATGCCCTTTCTCAATCGTTGCCAGACTGGCCCAAGCTTTGCCGACCCCGTGCTCTGGTAATTTAATATTTATTTTATTATCCAAGCTCACATCCCAACGCCGGCCAGTAACAAAAGTTAGGGCGTTGACTCGATCAAAAAGTAAAGGTTCTTGCTTTAGGGTTAACAGTATTTTCTGTGCTTTTTTTGGAGCGTCTTTGCCAATAATTATTGGCAAGTTTTGAAACATATCATGGGTTAAAATGCTTATTACAAAACCGTTCTGATCAATCAAACTGAGCTGGCCATCTCTTTGCCATCGCCCAATCGGCTGTCTTTCATTTAAATTTATAATTATTCTATTTGGCAGTTGTCTCTCAATTTTTACTGTCTCAACCCAAGGTAAGTTTGATATTCGGTCCTGAATCGCATTTATATCAACGCCAAGAATTGGCTCGCCAAATTTTATATTCGAAGCACTAAGCAAACTACTTTTCTTCGTCTTCTTTCGGCCATTAACTAATACGTCGACAACAAGCAATCCTGTAGCATTTGAAATTGAACGCCCCACCTCTGTAATGGCTGAATTGATATATCGTTTTACATAACTTACTTGAAAAGTGGTTATCCCAATCACTACAAACGCCATAATAAACAGTGACCAGAGCAATCTCCGTCTTAATCCAGAAGCTGAAGATAAATGCTTCCAACCAAAAAATTGATGGTTTCTTTTTACATTTCCCCTTTTCTTTAAAGATCGCATTGTGCAACCTCCACCATTTTGGAAACAAGGTTTACGAAATTAATACCCTTAAAGGCAGCTTGTTCTGGAACTAACGAGGTACCTGTCATGCCAGGTTGGGTATTTATTTCTAAGAAATAAAGTTCCCCAGGTGTCCGACTTGTGTCGTCGTATCTAAAATCAGATCTTGTAACTCCCCGGCATCCAAGTAACCTATGGGCACAACTAGCAGCTTCCAGTGCTTGTTTTGTTATGACATTCGGAAGTTGGGCTGGAAAGATATGAATGGAGCCACCTTTTTCATATTTTGCGTTATAATCGTAAAAACCCCGTTCAGAAGTTATCTCAGTAACGCAAAATGGCTCTCCATCGAAGACACCAACGGTTAATTCCCGACCAGGAATGAACTCCTCCACAAGAACTTTATTACCAAAAGGCCAATCTCTAAATATTTCACCAATATTATTTTGACCAATATTCACAATATTAACCCCAACGCTTGACCCTTGATCTACTGGCTTAATGACGAATGGTTTTGATTGTTTATCAAAAAAACTTATGTCGTGTTTTGTTTCAATTGATCCTTTTGGGCATTTTAAGCCAGCCCGTTCGAATAGTTCTTTCGCTCGCGCTTTATCCATCGCTAAAGCTGATGCTTGCACCCCAGAGTGCGTATATGGGATTCCTAAAATGTTTAATAGTCCCTGAATATTGCCATCTTCACCCATAGGACCATGCAAAGCGTTAAAACAAATATCGGGTCGGTTTTGTTTCAAAACATCAGCTATTTGTCGATCGACATCAATTTCTGTTACTTTATAACCACCATCTCTTAAGGCTATGGCACACGCCTTGCCAGTACCTAACGAAACTTCGCGTTCCAAAGACCAACCTCCCATAAGCACGGCTATGTGTGGCTTCATTTTAAGGTTCCAGCATCTAGTTGATGGAATTTTTTGGTTAATCCTATTCTCTTAATTTCCCAATCTAATTTTACTCCGGAGTTATCAAAAACACGGCATCTCACTAAATTGCCTAATTCCTCAAGCTCTCTAGCCGTTGCTTTGCCGGTGTTTATCAAAAAATTGCAATGCTTTTTTGAGATCATAGCTGCACCTAATCGTTTTCCACGGCAGCCAGCAGCTTCTATTAATTGCCATGCTTTATGACCTTGTGGATTCGAAAAAGTGCTTCCACCCGTTTTTTCTTTGATTGGTTGACTATCTATTCTTTTTAATCGAATGTTTTCTATTTTGCTTTTTATCTCGTCTGGCTCCGCTAAGGGCGCCTTAAACAGGGCAGAGAGAAATATCCAGTTAGAATCAACACTACACTGTCTATACTTAAATCCCAATTCATCAACAGACAACACATGCACGTTGCCGAAAGGATCCATAATTTCGGCTTCAATCAGTATGTCCTTAAATTCACTCCCATACGAACCAGCATTCATGCGTAATCCACCACCTATAGTTCCTGGGATCCCACTCAAGAATTCTAGACCAGTCCGATCCGCTCTCAAAGCAGCCCTAGAAACTTGACTATTGAGAGCTGCGCTACCTACACGAAGAGATTTCTGAAGCGGTACAATATTAGAAAAGGGTTTACCTAACCTGATAACAACACCAGGGATACCGCCATCGCGTACTAATAAATTGGAAGTAGCGCCAATAACAGTGACCGGACTTTTTTCTTTTTTATTTTCTAAAAAACCACTTAAATCTTCAAGATCGGCGGGGCGGAAAATTACCTCAGCCATCCCTCCCACACGAAACCAAGTGAATAAACTCATATCGACATTTTCTGAATAACGGCCACGTACTGTCGGCAGTCTAGCAATAAGAGCACTGTCGCTTGATGAGAATTGATTATTATTTTTCATTATTTAGTTACCAAGGCTTCGGTTGTTTTTTCTGTTAACCTTAAACCAACTCGTGGATCGTTCTTTTGGTTATTTTCTTTATTTGAAGGCTTATCATTTTCTATCGAAAATATGTGCTCCAATTGTTTGGGTAATTCTTGCGCTAGTTCCGTTATATTTCCCGCACCTAGGAAAACCACAAAGTCTTTCGGGTTTGCTATTTCTGCAATCTTAGTTGCGATTGATATTGGCTCCTCAAGAGAAAATGCGTGGCAGGAACCATTTTTATTTATCCCAGCAACAAGCGTTTCTCTATCAAAACCAGCGATAGGACTTTCACCAGCCGAGTACACATCGGTTACAAAGACAAAATCTGCATCAAAAAAACACGAGCAAAAGTCATCGAATAGATCTCTTAGTCGTGTGAAACGGTGTGGCTGAACAATCGCTATCACCTTACCGTTTCCACAGGCTAATCTGCTCGCGTCTAACGCGGCAGCAATTTCGACAGGATGGTGACCATAATCATCTATTATAGTGATTGAATTAACTTCTCCCGTTTTCGTAAACCTTCTTTTTACCCCCTGAAAACTCTTAAGAGCCTCCCTAACAGTAGCTTCCGGCACTCCCATTTCAGTGGCTACAGTAACCGACGCGAGTGCATTAAGTACATTGTGTCGCCCAAACATTGGCAGCATAAGATCTGACATCAAATTACTATCTATTTTATTTTTATCTCGAATAACAACATCAAAACGCGTCCCACTCTCAACACTTTTTATATTAAAAACACGCACGTCTGAATCCTCAGAAACGCCATACGTTATGATGCGCCGATCTACAACCTGCAATATCACCTCTTTAACAACGGGATGGTCTAAGCAAACCACAGCAAATCCGTAAAACGGCAAATTAGCTATGAATTCTTTAAAAGCATTCTTCAGTTGCTCGAAATCACCATGAAAATCTAAATGTTCTGGATCAATATTTGTAACAATAACTATAGTGGCCGGCAATTTATTGAATGTCCCATCAGATTCATCTGCCTCGACAACCATCCAGTCCCCAGCTCCAATCCGTGCATTTGTACCATATGAGTTTATCACCCCTCCATTAATCACGGTTGGGTCTAACTTTGCTGCATCTAACATAGCCGCCACGAGAGAAGTTGTAGTAGTTTTTCCATGGGTACCCGCACAAGCTATTGACCACTTAAGCCGCATTAACTCACCTAACATTTCGGCACGGTGTACTATCGGTATTTGAAATTTTCTAGCTTCTAGCAATTCGGGGTTATCAAACTTTATCGCTGATGAAACTACCACAATAGAAGCATTCTCAATGTTTTGAGCTTTTTGTCCTATAAAAACTTTTATTCCCAAATGCCTAAGCCTACCAACGTTAGGGCTTTCTGATATATCGCTTCCTTGAATATCATATTTTAAATTATGCAGGGTTTCAGCAATACCACTCATACCGATGCCGCCAATACCTACGAAGTGAATTATGCCAATATCAATCGGAAGCTTCTTCATTTCTCCACCTTTGATATCCGAGCACGATTATCCTTTAACCTGTTCTCTTTAAAAGCTGCACATTGTAACTGTGGAGTGTTTTGTTCTATTAAGTCATTGAGAAAGTCTGCTAAATTTTCCGCTGAGTTTGGGACACCACAGTGGTAAGCCACATTTGCTGCCGTTGTCAGTTTTCTTGGATCAGACAAAATCGATTTGAGAAACTTGGCTAGAATTTTTGAATTCAGCTCAACCTCACGGAAACTCCAAGCACCGCCGACTTTGACCATACTGTTAGCATTGATATGCTGGTGGTCATCTACAGCGAACTTGTATGGAACAAAAATAGCAGGCCGACCAACAACACTTAACTCCGCTATTGTGGAGGCTCCCGAACGGGAGATTACAAGATGTGCATCTCTTATTTTTTCTGATATATTTTCAAAGAATACTCTAATTTCACTCTTCTGTTTTGCCTTCGCATATGTAGATTTAACCATAGCAATATCGTCTTCGCGGCATTGCTGTGTTATTATAATATTTTTCCTGAGGGCATCCGGCAACAACAAGATAGCCTCGGGAACAACTTGTGACAGCACTTTGGCCCCTAAACTTCCTCCAATTACTAATATATTTATTGGACTATTCCCATCTAACGATGGATAAGGTGTTGCCCGCGCATTTATCATTTCCGAACGAACTGGGTTCCCTGTTCGTATTATTTCTAAATCAGTAATTTCTGCGCCCAATGTGCCCTCAAAGGAAGTAGCCATCACGGTGGCTATTCTAGAAAGCCATCTATTTGCCCTACCTACGATAGCATTTTGTTCGTGAATGATAATAATATGACGATTGATAAATGCAGCTAAAACAGGAGCAACGGTGGGATAACCACCGAAGCCAACAATGATCCCAGCATCAAAATTTTTGAGCAATCTTCGAGCATGCAATACACTTCTCAACAGGCACCACAATGCCTTTAGTTTCGGCAACAATCCTTGAACACTTAAAGTTGCAGCTGGGACACACTCAACAACCCATGTTTTATCAACTGGCTGCAAGCCAGCTCCTCTGGGATCTGTAATATATAATACCTCATGGCCTTTCTTCGTTAAAACTTCTGCTAAACTAATAGCAGGGAATACATGCCCCCCAGTTCCACCAGCAGCTAACACAAATCGATGCGTCTTCATAGATCTTCCTCCCGGCCAGGTCTTTTTCGTGTCAAAGAGAGGAAAAAACCCATGCCAAATGACAAGGCAATAAAAGAGGAGCCACCGTAGCTTATAAAGGGAAGCGTCATACCTTTCGCAGGAAGCAATTGTAATGATGACGCTATATGAATAAAGGCTTGTAGCCCAAACTGGATTAACAAACCTCCAGCAGCTAAAAACACAAATAGATTAGACCCTGAAATTAATTTCAAAAAGCCCCTTAAGACTAAACATCCAAATATTCCAATCACGGCCAAAGCCACCAATGCCCCAAATTCTTCACCCGTGACAGCAAAGATAAAATCGGCGTGTGCATCCGGCAACAAGTCCTTTATTTTCCCCTCCCCAGGACCAGTGCCTACGAAACCACCATTTGCAAAGGCTTCCAAAGAGCGATCAACTTGATAAGTGTCCCCGTTAGCCGGATCTAGAAATCGATCAATTCTCGATCGCACGTGTTCCAGACCAAAATAGGCACCCACAATGCCTACCACACCAAGCATTATGAACGAAAAGACTAGTATCATTGGTAACCCTGCCAAAAAGAATTGACAGAACCAAACTGCGGATATGATTATGGACTGCCCCAGATCGGGTTGATTGAGCAATAAGGAAACCACACCAATATAGCAAAAAATCGATATCCAATGGCCAGCGAATCCGGGATTTCGGCGCCATTCAGAAAACATCCACGCAGCGAATATCGCAAAACATGGCTTTACAAACTCAGATGCCTGTAGTGAAAACCCAAGTATAGACAGCCATCGCTTCGCCCCTTTAATTTCCGAACCAAAAATAAGTGTAAGAAAGAGTAATCCAACGCTCACACCAAAACCAATAACAGCGATTCTTCGGACACTTTTAGGAGAGAATAAAGAAGTCAAAACAATTATTATTAGTCCAAGAGGAAATATCATTAGATGTCTTTTTACAAAGTGATAGCTCTCAAGATTAAGGCGAACCGCAACTGCAGGACTGGCAGCAAAGACCATTAAAACGCCAAACATTACGATTAATAAAAGTGCTCCTAGTGACCAACGATCAACGGTCCACCACCAGGTCCCAATCAAACTTTTATCGGTTCTTGCTAATGATTTCATGGCAAGTTGAGCTTAAGTTTGGAGTTGCCAATTATTTTATCATTTACTAACGATCGAAATATATTCCCCCTCACTTCGTAACTTGAAAATTGATCAAACGATGCTGCCGCTGGCGAAAGCAACACTACCCCATATTGCCTTCCGGCTATGTATAAGTCGCTTAGTATAATATCAAAAACATCATGGATGGTGTCACAAATTGTATAACCAACTTTC
>MDSX01083889.1_pt1 | contig 10591 bp, 10 predicted proteins | sample 811141 | NCBI WGS metagenome assembly MDSX01 (sample SAMN05326642, study PRJNA326480) | marine metagenome | isolation source: seawater | place: Atlantic Ocean: South East | collected 2010
CGGAACCCGGCCACCTGTACTACGACACCGGCACCGTCGCCATCGCGTACATAATCAACAAGGCTAGCATCACGAGCCAGCAGTTCTGGCAGAGCAACGAGCTCGGTAAAGGGTTCTGGAATACAATCGTTCCGTTCGCCGGCCACGACCTCGACACCGGCTATCCCGGCCAGTGCCCCGAGGACAAGGGATGGAAGAAATCGTTGCTCGCCATCACCAAGCACGCCACCGTGGCGGAATTCTACGCCGAGTTCGACGCCTGGGCAAAGACCGCGTCGGTGGCAGACGTCGTCGCCATCCTCGAGACGCAGTCCGCGATCGACACCCAGACGGCCGGCGTGTTCGACCTGTCCACCGCCACCGAGGGTACCGACCACGACCCGTGCGCGTCGCCTCTCTCGGCGGGTTCGAGTCTGTCGGGTGTCGTGTCGGCCGTCGTCGCCGCGGCTACCGTCGTTCTCGCCGTGACGGGACGGGCTTAAGTCCCGGGTCAGAGCCGGATGGGCCCGAGAGCTCGACGAACTCTTCCTCCCATCGCGGGATGTACAAGTATGTGCGGCGTCGTCCAGAGGGCAAAACAAGACCCGGGTGAAACGTGCCCGGGCACCCTCGCAATAGGCGGCTGCACACGACGCACGTGTCTATTACATTTAAGTTTATGCGTTTAAACGAGCGACCGCCGTCTCCCTCTGTCCGTGCCCGCCGTCGCCATTTATTGATCTGCGATTGTTCTCGCAGTTTTGGAACCAACGCGCGTCTGTCGTCGTCCACGGCTCCACTTCGACAGCCGCGCACGACGGTCGTCGCATCTCTGAGTCATGCGATACGGTGACCCGGAGTCACCGAGGCGCGGTGGCGCACCACCCGGCAGGGGCTCCCTCACCGGAGTCACGTCCGCGCCCGCGTCGTCGTCGTCCGCCTCGACGACGACGCATGCGCCCGTGGATGAGCTCGACGGCGGATGGAACACGACCAAGACGGCCATGCTCGCGACGCATCTGGCGCTATCCATCGCGCACGTCTTCGCGGTGTTCGCGTCGAGGAGCGAAGGCGGCGGCGGGGAGTCCGCGACCGACGCCGACGCGAAGGAACCCGCGTCGCCGTCCTACGAGTACAGCCCCGCGGTCGTGGTGCTACTCGCGGAGACGATCAAGTGGTGCTTTAGCGCGTTCATGTTCACGCGCGAGTGCCACGCCAACGCGGGCGATTTCTGGGTCACGCAAGTCAAGGAGGAGGTCGTCGAGGCGACGCGGGACTACCGCGCTGTGCGCTTCGCCGTCCCCGCGGGGGTCTACCTCGCCGAGAATCACATACGGTTCATGGTGATGAAACGTTTAACGTCGCCAATCACTTGGGTCGTCTTCGCACACGTCGAGATTCCCGTGGTGGCGATCATGTCCTGGTGGCTCCTGAAGCGCCCGATCACGCGGACGCAGTGGCTCGCCATTTTCTTTCTGCTGGACGGCGTGATGAGCAGCGAAATCGCGCTGTGCCACTCCAAGCGCGGGGACGTCGACACTTGCGGTGGCGCTGACGCGTATCCAATCGGCGCGTTGGCGATGGTTCTCCTGTGCTCCATCCTGGCGGCGTTCGCCGGGATCGCGACGGAGCACACGTATAAGGGGGAGTACCACGTGAGCATACACCTGCAGAACGCGCAGCTGTACGCGTTCGGGGTTTCCGGTAACTTTCTCTTGGCGATGGTAAGGGACGGTAATAGGATAAACGAGGGAAACGCGCTTCGGGGGTTCGGGTTCGGCGCGTGGGCGGTGGTGATCACGCTCGCGGCGTTCGGGCTCGTCACGAGCGTGGTCGTGAAGCACCTGAGCAACATCGCGAAGGTGTTTAACAGCGCGTTCGGCATCATCGTCACCGCGGCGTTGTCGTGGATGTTTCTAGGCGTTTCGATTTCGTTTCCATTCGCGCTCGCCGCGGGGGTGGTCATCGGAAGCCTGTACCTGTTCTACGGCGCCCCCGGGGACATCGGCGACGGGAGACGGGGCGGGAGTGTGCTGGGGCCGGGGAGTGGATCGAGTGTGCTCCAGCGGCTGCGCGCGAGCGTCGGGGGCGGCGTCGGGTCCGCGGGTAGGAGCAAACGGACAAACGGCGACGAGGAAGCCAGACATCTGATATGACGAACGCAGTTAGCTCCGGTTAGGGTTAGCGGACGTGGATTGCGTACAAGTAGATCGCTCGCGTCGTTTTACATCTCGTCGTGGGGGCTCTTAGTGGTGTACACGTCGTCGTCGTCTTCCTCTGGCTCGTACTCGTACTCTTCCTCGTCGTCCACGGGAGCTTCGAACGTCATCGGTGGCGCCCGGACCATCTGATCGGGTCGCTTGCCCCCCCGGTCCCTCGCCGCGAGGTCCGCGCCGTGGTGCGTGAGCACGTCGATGATTTCCTGGCTGTAGAACTCGTGCGCCCAGAACAAGGGCCCGCGTCCGTCTCCAGCGCGCATCACGGCGTAGCACGGATCGTCTTGGATGGCGTCGCGGACAGCCTGGACGTTTCCGTGCGCGATGTCCTGCCACGCCTGGCTCTTGACGTCGTTGTCGTGGAAGCCCGTCATCATCTCGTCGCACTCCAGCGCGGAGGTCGGGTGGCTCGCGGCGAGGAAACAGAGCGCGGCGAGCGCGAGGGCGGTGACGCGTCGCGGCATAGGGTGGCGCGTTCGATCTCGATCGGGGCGCGATGCGATTTGGTTCTTTTTTCTTGGGATCGCCAGACTTTCGTCCGTTGGACTTTTGTGTTTTTCTCGGTCGGGACGCCACTTCGATAGGCGCGCGTGGACGAACCTCGGGTCATCCTCGACGCTCGTCATGCTCGCGGATCCCCCGTTGCGTGAGATGGGTCTCAAGAAGGTGCGTCGTCAGACACGCTGTGCGCGTGAAGCGACCGACGAGCGCCACGACCAAAAGACCGTCCTCGTTGTTGTAGATCGATTCCGCAACTGATATTCCCACGCCTTTGACCTTCGCGCTGACCACGACATCCCGCTTCATCGCCCGCAGCTGGAGGCGTACCGCCGTGCGAAGGAGCGCCGTGCGGAGGACGCTATCCGCCGCGCCAGGGAACGCCGCACCGGCGCCCCAATACCCGTCGAAGAGCGCCAAACGGAGGACGGAAGACCGAGGGTGCCGACTAACACGTCCGAGGCGTCGTCGTCCGGTTGGCGCCGCGCGTCCGTCGCCGGATCATCGCGGCGGCGACGGACGGACCGCGCGTGCGACCGGACCGTCGCCGACATCTCCTCACTGCGCGCGTTCACCGACCTCCTCGACGCCGCCGCGGACGACGGTCTCCCCGCACGGCGCAGGCTCCCCGAGCAGATGGGACCGGCGGAACTTCGAAGAGCTCTGGGCGAGGCAGACGCGCAGAACGACGGTTTGAGCAGCGAGAACGCGCGGTTACGAGAGGAGGTGACCAGGTTGGAGGGTATGGTGGACGCGTTGATGTTGCTGGTGGACAGACACGGGATCGACGCGGAGGCTAACGACACGGGGGAGTCAAAGGAGGAGGCGCTAAAGGTAGTTAACGTCGACGCGGAGACCAACGACCGAGCCGAAGTCGAATCATCTCGGCCGATTGGAGATTGCGACAGCATGCTGGAGCACTGGCTGGAGAATCACTGCGTCCCCGCGGCCGAGACACATCGCGGGGAATGTGAAAGGACACCCGCGGCGGCCACGCGCGAAGTGGAGGATGAGGACGGCGACGGAAAGGAGAACAAGTTTGTTGACTCACCGTTTGAGTATCACGCGCAGGACACCGGCGCTGTCGATGGGAGTAAGGGTGCCGCGGTGGACGACGAGTGGGAGAGCAAGGTGCTCGAACTGGAGGGGTACGCCCGTGAGATGACGGCGAAGAAGGAGAACGTCGTGACCCCCGCGTTGGCCGAGGTACTCACGCAGCTGAACGCGTTCTAGTGCTCATCAGTGTTAACTCTTAAAATGAAAACAGGAGTCCTGCCAGCCCCTCGGTGGAGACGACGCTCACTCGCCATGCGCGCGTGCCTAGCGCAGCCGACTCGCGCGTCGGCCGCGGGTCCATCTCGCCCGCACGATTCCGATTCGTGGCGGCGCCTTCGCTCGGTCCCTCGTGTCCCTCGTCGTGCGCGCGTGACCGCGCGAGCCGTGAGCGATGGGGCCGACGCCGCCGACGATGCCACCGCCCCGATCGCCCTTCGCCCGCCGTGCGTGATACACGAGGACGACGACGTCCTGGTCATCGACAAACCCGCGGGCATGAGCTTCCACAATGATGACCTCGTGACGAACCTCCCCGGGGTCGTCTCCACCGTCAGGGCGCTGCAGGCGTCGGGCACGCTGCGCGGCACCGACTACGCGGGCGCGGTGCATTCAGTACACCGATTGGACAAGACCACCTCGGGGATACTGCTGCTGGCGAAGAACGAGCGCATCGCGTCCTGGCTCACGGCCCAGTTCGCCGCCCGACGCGTGCACAAGTACTACGTCGCGCTGAGCGCCAAGAGACCGTCGAAGAAGATGGGCACGGTGCGCGGGGACATGGCGAAGTCGAGGCGGGGCGCTTGGAAGTTGACGAGGCCCGAGAAGGGTAAGTCGCCCGCCGCGGTGACCAAGTTCGCCTCGCGCGGTGTCCGCGGCGCGTCACCGGATGCGGGCGAAGAGGGACGATCGCTGCGCATGTTGCTGATGCGGCCGCTGACGGGTAAGACGCATCAGCTGAGGGTGTGCGCCAAGTCCCTCGGGTCACCGGTGCTGGGCGACGAGAAATATTCGGGGAAGAGCGCGGGTGCCGACGAGGACCGGGGGTACCTGCACGCCGCCGCGCTTCGCGTCGCCATGCCGGGCGGGAACGTGATGGACGTCGTGTGTAAACCGAGTGATGGGAACGAGTGGGCGGACGCGTCATCGGGGTTTCACGACGCGTGGATCGAGTGCGGCTTTCACGAGTTACTCGGCGCCGACGAGTGGTTTGGTGGCGTCGCCGCCGGGCTGCTCGCGTCGAGACGCGCTGAGCTGTTCGAGAAGGGTCACGAGGACGTCGAGGACGACGACGAGGACGCGGGTTAGGTAGCCAGTCAGTGTTTCCGGTCGTGTGCATCGATGTGAGCGAGCGTTTAGTCTAGTCGGCGGCCGTCGTCAAACGAGTGCGTGTATTGCCAAAACTTTGCCACACCTCTTCACAAATCCGTGCGCACAGCAGCCGAAATGGGAGGCGAGGAGACCGCCGTGACCGCCGTGCGGACCATCGAGGATGTGCAGAGCGACGACGCCGCGTTCCGCGCCGCCGAGGCAGTCGCGCCACCTATGATCCCCGCCGAGGAGGGCGCCGCGCTCAAGGGGATGTTGTCGGACGCCGGGACGTGCGATCGGTGCGGGCGCGTCGCGGCGGGAAGGTGGGGCTCGTGCGAGTCCGTCGCCGAGGCTGTCCGCGGCATGGGCGACGAGGAGCTCGGACGGAAGATTGGACGGGTGGTGGAGGATCTCGACGCGTCGCACCTGCGACCGACGAGCATACGTAAGAGGCTGGAAGACGGCGTGGACGCCGCCTGCCACGGCGTAGTCACCCTGCTCTCCAACCTCAAGTAGCCCAACTTTATTTTAGCGGAAAGAATCGATCAGCAATGCTAAGTGTCTACGCGTTTGAACTTCAATCACCTCACGTATCGCGACGGGCGCTGGTACCCCTGCGCGATCTGTACCCTCGACCTGACGAACAGCACAGTCGCCGTTCCGAACAACCCGATGAACGCCTTGACCGGCGTCGACAACGTGAACTCTTTGGCGTCGCCCAAGAGGAGCCGAGTCTTTCCGCCGTCCTCGTCGCCGCATCCCTTGAAGTGCAGCATCTTACGGATCGCCGGCCGCTTGCACAGGTGCACCGGCGCCGCGGGCCTCGAGTACCCCTCGCAGAACGCCATCTTCGCCTTGAATTTGTCCTTCGTGCGCTTCAACAGTAAGGCGACCATGTCCTTGTCGTCGTTAGCCGCGGCGAGATGAAGGGGCGTCCTTCCCTTCTCGTCGGGCAAGAGCTCCGCCCCGGCGTCGAGCAAGTCGGTCGCCATGAGCATGTACCCGCGGCTCGCGGCGATGTGCAGGGCGGATTTGTCGTCGTTGTCCTCGTTGCGCCCGTTCGCCGCCGCCCACCGGTCGCGCTTGTTACCGATGGACTGCAGCGCTTTCTTGAGACGGAGCGAATCGCCGTTCTCGGCTGCGCGGATGACGGGATCGGTGCCGTCCACGTACGGCAGATCTGTAGCGTTACCGAACCCCATCGTCGTTGGCGCGGCGGAGGACGGGTATGAATGCCCCGGACCAAGTGCCGTGCCGCCGCCGACGCGTGTCGCTCTGTGATGGAGGGGCCGTTGGTGTTGGAAACCTCGAGTTTCTTGGCAAAAAACTGAGCGCAAAAAATTGCATTTCATCAATGCAAAGGTTTTGCCATAATTGTGAACAGATCATTGGATTTACGTGAGCTCACACGGAATCGCCCAATGCTTTAATCATTGGCGAGGATGCATATCGGTACCCTGGGAAACGGGGCTATGAGTAAAAAGGGTCAGAAATGTAAAGTTGTCAAGTTGCTCCTGAAAGATAAAGAAATGATGGTGCCGGCACCACAGCCAATGATTTTTGTCCCAATTTGCCCATACAGATTCCAAAACACGGTGAAGCTTTCACCCGATTCACGAAAAAGCTGAAGCGTGAAAGTTCAAGACGACTATTCATCAACCGATGTCGTTCGGTCCCTTCGAGAACTGCATTCGATAACCGTCAACGTCACAGGCCCCCCGCGCGCGGTGTATCGCACGCCCGGCACGCCAAAGAAACCCGACCAACGATGTCGGTCCAAGACAACCACATCCAAGAGGTGGAGACGTCCTGGGACAAGGTCGCCGCGCTGGGCGTAGAGAACGTGGGCGTCCTGCTCTTCAAGAACATCTTCACGATCGCACCCGAGGCGCTCCAGCTCTTCTCGTTCAAGGACGAGCCGGACCTGTACGAGTCGCTGGCCCTGAAGGCGCACGGCGTGAACGTGGTGAACACCGTGGGCAAGGCGGTCGCGGGGCTGAGGGAGTTCTACACGCTCATCCCCGCGCTCGCGGCGCTCGGGGAGAGGCACGTCGGATACGGTATCTTGGAGGTGCACTACGACGTCGTCGGGAAAGCGCTGCTCATGACCCTGGAGCAGGGCCTCGGGAAGGACTTCACGCCCGCGGTGCGGGAGGCGTGGAGCATCGTGTACGACGCGGTAGCGGTCACCATGATTGGCGACAACTACAAGAAGTAAACCCACGCCAACCGGGGTCGAGAAAGACTCGTGAGCCCCCGATCTACCGATCGATCGCTAGCACTATTAAAAAATATCACCGCCGTTGAGCCGCTATCTCGGATCCCCGTCGCTCGACGCTTCACCATCCGCGGCCGCGACCCGCGCGGCCGCCTCCACCGCGGCCCTCGCGCGCTCCCTACCCCGCCCCACGCTCGTACCCGTATCCTGCGGGTCCGCGTAAGGCCTTCGAACGACGCTCCCCGGGCTGGTGGTCCGCGTCCCGCACGTGCCGCAGTACCGCGCCGCCCGCAACAACTCGTACCCGCACTTAGCGCACTGTATCTCGGCGTTGGACCCGCCGGGTCCCCGACCGTTACCGTGGCCGTTACCCCCGACCTCACCGCGCTGGTACGGGAGCACGCGCCGAGAGATGCCCGCCCCGGCGAACCCGCCGCTGGCCCACTCCGGTCCGACAAAGTCTGGACCGTTTTGACCCCCGTTCGAGGAGTTACCCCCGTTCAGGGTTCCCCCCGCATTGGCGACCACCTTGGCGCCGAACCTCGCGCGCTGCCACCCCGCGTGAAGCGCCGCGCGCTGCTCCACCTCCCCTATCGACCGCCGCCCGTCGGCACCTCTCCCGTCGAACGACCGATCGTAAAACCGACGAGCTCCACCCGGACCCGGAAGCTCTCCGGAAGCTCTCCGGAAGCGCTCGTACGTCTCGTCCCCGCCCCACGCCTCGTCGCCCCTCGCCGCGTCCATCCACGTCCCACCGTAGCGCCCATCGACGGTACCTTGCCTGGCGTAGAGCGGCGATCCGGGCGCGAGCGACACGTTGGCCTTCTCCACGAACCGGTGCGTCTCGCCTCTGGCGTGAGCTCGAGTTTCGCGTCGTCGCCTCGCCTTCGCCGCCTCCATCGGGGACACCGGCGAGGGCGCGACGTAGATGAGCCCCGCGAGACATGCGAGGGAGACGTACAGCACGCGTAGGTTGCGATCGATGCGTCTCACGTGGTCTCCCGTGGTTCCTCCTCCTCGGCCGGTTCTGAATCCGAATGGATCTTCGGTCGTGTACGCCCCGGCGTTCGCGGACCCGCTCCCTGGCCCGCCGCTCGCGGCGTAGGACGACCACGGTCGCTGCCGCGTCCGCCCCGAGCCCTGCGACGATGACCCGGACTGCGGCCCGCGTCCGCCGCCGTTGGATAGGTAGTCGTACGCGTCGTTCACAGCTTTGAACTGCTTCTCGGCGAGCGCGGCAGCTTCCGGGCCTGACGCGGTGTTTCGGTCGGGGTGCCATCGCATCGCCGCCTTGCGGTAGGCGGCCTTGATCTCGGTGTCGGTGGAGCCCGGGGGTACGCCGAGGACGTGGAACGGGTCCATGGTCACCGCGAAGGCTCACGCACGACGACGCGCCCTTCAAACACGCGTGTGTCGATGAGACCGACGCGGGTATCCGGCTCGGGTTCGCCGCTCACCCGTCACCTCGCGACCCCGACGCGCATGGCTACGTCGCCTCTGATGCTATCGCCCGTGTATCGCCTCTCACGCGCGGCTCGTGCGGGCATGTAGTGACGCGACGTGAGAGGTTTATCAGCGAGAAAAGCATCACAGAGAAAGTGGGAGGTGTCGAAGTTTTGTCCGTCTCGTTTTTCATTAACACAAGGGAGTGCCTGTGGCGCTTACACTTACACGTCGTCTCTCACGCCTTGGCGCTGTCCCCGCCCTCCCTCCACTGCTTCATCAGCGACGCGATCGCCACCATGTCCGGCAGGAACGGGTACGACGTCACCGCCACCTTCGCGCTCGTCCGTGGTGAGAGCGTCTCGAGCACCAACGTCGGCATGCTGTTCATCTTGAACTGCAGCTCCCGTGTCACGCTCTCTCGCAACGCCTCGACGACCGCCATGGTGTCCACGAACGCCTCCCCCTGCGTCGTCTCCGCGACGATGATGTCGTCGCTGCCGTCGCTGCCGCTGGGGGGCGAGTCGCCGCCTTTGCCGTTGACCGCCGCGCTGGCGAACGGCTGCCCGACTCCCGCGAGCTTGGCGCCGATGGACTGCCGCTCCTCGTAGATGTTGGATATCCCGCGGACGTACTCGTCCCTGAATCGTATCAACTTGTTTATCTCACTCGGCGGCACCTCGTCCAGCACGGTCTTCGCGACCGTGATCCAGTGCGCGTTGGCTTCATCCTCGGAAGGCGTGGACCCGTCGATGGTCACGCGAAGGGGCCCGCCGCAGACGCTCTGACAAACGGACCGGCCGGCTCCCTCGAAACCCTCGCATCGAACGTGACCCTCGTTCGAGCGTATCACCGCGTTTTTGTACTCCGGGTGCGACATGAGCCCTTCCCCACCGCTGCTACCGTCGCTGTCGCTGAGCTTGCCGCGCTTACTCGAGCAAGCCTCCCGGTTGAGCATCTGCGCGTTGGATTTGATCAAAGAACCCGGGGAGTAATCCGGGTTCTTCCCCATGCAGTACGCCATCAACTGCCTCAGCGAGTGCCTGAGCTCCCCGTCGGACGCCCCGCGCTCCAGGATACCCTTCATCGCCCTAACGCGCTCCCCAAACTTGAGCAGGTACTCGCGCCGGGCGTATTCGCACACCGCGGACTGAGGCTCTCGGGCATCTGCGCCGGCGAGCCTCAGTCCGCACGCGGCGGACTGCATCGCGTCGCCCGACTCGCCGTTCGTATCGTTCGTGTGCGCCGCCGCTCCCTTCTTCTCGGACTCGAGGTCGTCGATGCGCGACTGAAGCTCGGCGACTTTGGCCTCCAGCGACGCGGTGTGCTGCTTCTTCCGCTCGCGGTATCGTTTTTGTACCGCGCGCTGATTGGCCCCCGTGGTTCGTGCCTTCTTGCCGTCGTTAGTATCGATGTCGGCATCGTCGGCGGCGGCGTCCATCGTGAAGCTCATCGGGGGTATCTCGTCGAAGCCGAGGGTGAAGAGCGCGTCTCTCATGACCGAGTCGTCCAGTTGGTCCGCGAGAGCTGCACTTACCGCCGCGGGATCTATGACGAGGTCGTCCGAGCTACCGCTGGCGAGGGTCCCTAGGTCTGCCACGGCGGGATCCGGGACGTCCATCGCCCTGAGGTTCTCGCCGTATGACTCTGTTTTCATCATGGGAATCTCGCCGTATGACTCTTCCTTTATCGACGCACCGGAGCGCCTCGTCGCGGGCATGTTCCTGTGTGAAGCCGAAGATTCTGGAAGAAAGTTCAATAACGCTATTTTCGCTGCAACCGACCTCAGCATGAGTCATAAACCATCACTCCCCCGATAACGCGATCGAACTTCGGTCGGACAGTCCGAAAAATCGTGCGTTGAGTGTGACAC
>MDSX01071920.1_pt1 | contig 10588 bp, 6 predicted proteins | sample 811141 | NCBI WGS metagenome assembly MDSX01 (sample SAMN05326642, study PRJNA326480) | marine metagenome | isolation source: seawater | place: Atlantic Ocean: South East | collected 2010
TCTGTAACACATACATTTAATACTGCTGGAGAGTATGACGTTACTTTAATAATTGAAAATGAAAATGGCTGTAAAGACACTTCTTTTCCAATACAAATTCAGGTCGGAGACACAATAGATGTAGATTTATCGGTCTCTCCGAGTACAGTTTGTATCGGGGATACAGTTGTAATAACGGATGCAACAGGAGATCCAAGAATTGATGAATATCATTTTTCAACAGATGAAAACAGAGGGTCTGAATCTTGTCCAGACGACTCTATTCAACAGTGGTCCTATTTCCATGAAACAGGTCAACATGACGTTACATTTTATGCTAATTATAATGGATGTATAAGTGAAGAGGTTTTTACTGACGTCGTTAGCGTTAACGGACCGTCTTCTTATTTTAAATGGTCAGGGAATTGCGCTACTCCAACAGAAATTAATTTCGAAGCAACCGTTAGTGATGTAGATAGTTTATACTGGTATTTTGGAGATGATGACACCTTGGCTACTGACGACTTAGCAGACACAACAGTCACGCACTCTTATAGCGCTTCTGGCGATTATACAGTTGTTTTGATTTCAACAAACAACTCAACAGGCTGTGATAATGACACAAATACAATGCTGGTTAAGGTAAGGTTACTTCAAGCTATAATAGATGTTGATTCCCTTAACTGTTCTGAAGTAGACTTTACAGCTTCAGGAGAAAATTCGATTGAAGTTAATGGAGATTGCGAAAACGCTTATCGGTGGGATTATGGAGATAGTACTCAAATGGTTTTATCAAGCTCTCCAACATGGACTACATCACTACGTGACACTGGGGCATATACTATTCGACTGATGGTTTATGACGTAAACGGATGCCGTGATACCGCAGAAAAAGCAATTGTTATAACTGACTTATATGCTGGATTTAAAGCAGACACAACAACGGGTTGTATTCCTTTAACTATCAACTTTACAGACACTTCATGGAGTGCAACAAAATTAGAAACATGGGATTGGACTTTTGATGATGGGAATTTGGGAACAGGACCAGACACAATTAACCAATATACGGAATCAAACAAACTTAATTATGATGTAACTTTAACTGTTACAGACTCTTTAGGATGTCAAGACCAAGCGACATTAAGAATATCACCAATTATACCCGACTCTAATTTCACGGTAAATGATCAAACAATATGTATTGGCGACCCTGTAACTTTCACACTAAACAATGAAAATTCAATGAGTAACGCTGTTTGGGATTTTGGAGGTCCAGGCACCTCCGCAGAACTCAACCCAACTTTCCTATTCGACACTTCAGGAGACTTCACAATTAACGTTCTACTAACAGACACCAATGGTTGTAAAGCAGAAAGGACAATAAATGAATTAATAAAAGTGGACGCATACCCAATAGCTGGATTTTTTTCAGACAAAGACAATGAGGACATAATCTGTTACCCCGCGATAATAGAATTCACAGACACCTCTCAAGTAAACTTTGGCGTGACTTCATTTGGGGCAAGGTACTGGGAACTGGATGACGTTCCAAAAACATCCGGACTGTCATTAACCTTACCATTTACTGAGCCGGGAGATCATTCAATAAGGTTAATAGAAGAAAGTTTAAATGGTTGTCGAGACTCACTTTCAAAACCTATAAAAGTTTCAGGACCGGTGGGTAAAATAGCCCCTATTCCTTCTATTATTTGTATTGGTGATGAGATCACACTGGATATAATCGACTCTTCAGATGTCTTTGCATTCTTGTGGGATTTTGGAGATGGTGAAGTTACAGACACTATGTATATTTCCAACGTAATAAGCGCAGACACATCTCACAGCTACACTATAGTTCCTCCTAGTGGAACAACAAAAGCTCAATTGGTTATTTGGAGCGAAGGATTAAAGTGCAAGGCCTATGACCCTGTAGACGTTAATTTACACCTGATAGAAGCAGACTTTGGTTTTGAAGATCCTACAGTTTGTTTGGATGTTGATGTTGTATTTGAAGATAAGTCTTTATCAACGGGATCAACAACTTATTCATGGGATTTAGGAAACGGTTCAACCTATAATTATGTAACAAATAACGTACCTGAGCCAGAAAAATACAATACCACAGGAAATTTTGATATCCGCTTAATTATTAACGACCCCAATTCTGGATGTTTGGACACTGTAATAGAAGAGCTTATAGTTTTACCTTTGCCTAACGTTTCTACAATCAACAAAGAGATCTGCTTCGGAGACCCAGCCTTGCTTGAGGCCAGTGGTGCATATACATATTTGTGGATTGACACAAATTCTACAGTGGTCGATATAGATACCAGCTCAACTTTAGCGTACCCTGAGGAATCAATCAATTATAAAGTTTTTGGTACCGATACAAATGGATGTATTGATAGTGCTTTAGCCAATGTAGCTGTCTTACAAGAAAAGGCGTTTATTAGGGAAGACACCTGTGTTATCATTGGAGACACTGTGACTATTGGGATTGATTATGGGCCCGGCTTTACTTACGACTGGAGTGAAGGTCCAACACAATTTCTGGAATGCTTAACTTGCCCTGTGCAAACAATACAAATTACTGAAGAGGTTGATTCAATTCTATATGAATTAGCCTATAGTGACTCCTTAAACTGTTTTCCAAAGGTGAACGAATACAACGTGTGTGTTGAAGACAAGTATACTGTAGATGTTCCTTCAGCATTTACTCCAGATGGGTCTGGCGAGAACGATGTTATATACCTAAATGGACACGGCATTAAAGAATTAATATATTTCAGAATATTCAACAGATGGGGAGAAGTTGTTTTTGAGACAACCGACATTCACACAGGGTGGAATGGAGTTTATAAAGGAGCTGAACAAGGGATTGAAACATTTGTATACCAGGCTAAAGTTAAATTTTATAACGATGAATTTAAGGTAAAAGGGGGGGATATTACGTTAATTCGATAGGCAAAAACTTATTAGCCATTTAAATCAATTTTTCAAAATTGATCTCCCTGATTAACTACTTTTTTAGTTCAATCTAGTTGATATTTAGCTCTCCTATTTATTTACTAGAGCTAAAAATGTTGTTCTAGCGACTCCCAGAATTTTATTCTTTTGAAGCCAATTGCTTAATTATCTATGCGTCAAGGCAGGAACTAAAAAGCAAATCGAATATAACACGCGAGGCATCAACGATTATCAAAAAAACGAGCCCCGCTTAAAAACAGAGCACAATATATTTTAGAACAAATCAAAAAAATATTAAACGAGAATACATGAAATCACTAAATTTAGTGAAATGTTAAGCAATAAGGACATTCATATTATTGAAGACAAAACGAAAACTAAGGTGCTTTGTCAAGAATCACTTGAAGGAGGAAACATAAACAGCATCTACCTTTTAGAAACAACCACTCTTCCTATGGTTGTAAAATCTAATTCCTCAATAGAGTACCCTAACATGTTTGAGTATGAAAAAAAAGGGCTGGAAAAACTTGAACAAACAAAAACAATACGAATAGTCGAAACAATTAATCAGGTAAATAGTGGTCATTTATCTTTTCTCATATTAAACTACATCCAGCCAAAAATAAAAACAAAACAATTTTGGGAAAATTTTGGAATAAAACTTAATCAGCTTCATCAAACCCAATCTAATTCTTTTGGCTTAGATTCACCTAATTATATCGGCAACCTTCCTCAACCAAACAACTGGTGTTCAACATGGGCTGAATTTTATGTTACGCAAAGACTTGAGCCCCAACTCAAAAAAGCTATTGAAAAAGGATTTCTAAAAGGACTAATTCGGCAATTCGAAAAGTTATTTCACAGCATAGACACTTTATTTCCTAAAGAACCACCCTCCCTTATACATGGGGATTTATGGAGAAGAAATTTTATCTCCGGAGAAAACGACACTCCTTTTCTTATCGATCCCGCAATCTATTTTGGGCATCGTGAAATGGATATTGGTATGAGTTTACTTTTTGGAGGCTTCGAAAAATATTTTTACGAGGCTTACAATAATGAAACTCCACTCGAAAAAAATTGGGAAGAGCGAGTTCCTTTAACTCAGCTATATCCGTTACTTGTTCACTTAAACTTATTTGGAAATCAATACGAGTCGTCTATTAAAGTAATTCTTAATCGATTTGTTTGATCCAAACACAAGTAAATAAATACTTTTTGTACAGTAAGCAGTGATTAACTAAAATCAACCAAAACCTTTTTCTTATTTTAGTCAAAATGCCTAGGAATATACTTGAAATAAATAATCTTACCACTGAGTTCATAAATGATAAGCGCTCTATAAAAGCAGTTAACCGTGTTAGTTTTTCAATTAAAGAAGGTGAAATTGTTGGAGTTGTTGGTGAATCGGGTTCTGGGAAATCAGTCACTAGCCTAAGCGCTATGGGATTAATCCCTTCGCCTCCAGGTAAAATAACTCATGGGGAAATACTTTTTACAACATCAGACGGTACAACCGTTGATACCACAAAAATTAGTGCTGAAAGCTTAAGAAAGATTAGGGGAAATGAAATGAGTATGATTTTCCAAGAACCAATGACTTCTTTAAACCCTGTTTTTTCATGTGGAGATCAAGTTGCTGAAGCAATTGTTTTGCATCAGGATATCGGCAAACAAGAAGCAAAAAACAAAACAATTCAATTATTTAAAAAAGTCAAACTACCAAGGCCGGAAACCATATTTAACCAGTACCCTCACCAATTATCTGGAGGACAAAAGCAACGTGTAATGATTGCGATGGCGATTAGCTGCAATCCAAAACTCCTTATTGCTGACGAGCCAACAACAGCACTAGATGTAACTGTACAAAAAACAATTTTAGAACTGCTGGTAGAGCTACAAGAGGAAACAAATATGGGTATACTTTTTATTACTCATGATCTTGGAGTTATTGCGGAATTAGCCGACAAGGTAGTTGTTATGTACCAAGGAAAAGTAGTAGAACAAGGAACAGCATCAGAGGTGTTTAATAATCCTAAACACCCTTACACTAAAGGCTTAATTTCATGTAGGCCTCCTTTAAATACTCGATACTCTAAACTTCCAACTGTTCCTGACTTCATGGAGGTTCGTGAATCTGGTGAAGTAATCTCTAAATTAAAATCCATTACAGAATATCTTTCTGAAATTTCTTTACCTATAGGAACAAGAAGGTTAGCACACCAAAAATTATACTCACAAAGTCCTCTTCTGATCGTAAAGAACTTGAAGACCTATTTCCCTCTAAAAAAAAATATTTTTGGTCAAGAACAGTCATGGGTTAAGGCTGTTGACGATATTTCTTTCAATGTTTACCCAGGAGAAACTCTGGGTTTAATAGGTGAAAGCGGCTGTGGAAAAACAACAACAGGAAAGTCTATCGTCCAATTAACTCCAATTACTTCAGGAGAGATCTTATATAAAGGAAGAGACGTTTTAAAAATGAACAAAAGAGATCTTTTTGACTTCAGAAAAGAGGTTCAGATAATATTTCAGGATCCATATTCATCACTGAACCCACGAATATCAATAGGTAGTTCAATAAAGGAACCAATGAAAGTTCATAAAAGGTTTAATTCTGATACAGAAAGAAAAAAAGAAGTGATTCGAATTCTTGAAAAAGTTGGTTTAAAAGCGGAGGACTATAATAAATACCCCCATCAATTCAGCGGAGGACAGCGGCAAAGGATTTGTATTGCAAGAACACTAGCTATGCAGCCAAAATTCATTATTTGCGACGAAAGTGTTTCGGCTCTTGATGTTTCTGTTCAAGCTCAAGTTTTAAATCTATTAAATGATCTAAAAAAAGACTTCGGATTAACATATATATTCATCTCACATGATTTATCCGTTATAAAGTATATGTGCGACCGAATGGTTGTAATGAACCGGTATGGGAAAATTGAACGTTATGGTGAATGCGATGAAATTTATGAAGATCCTCAGACAGAATACACAAAAAGTCTAATTGAGGCGATTCCTAAGGTTTAGTTTTTCGTTAATTCAACTCCTGCATTGAGCATAATTTATAATAATAACTTTTTTTAGCATACAACTCTTCATGTGATCCCTCCTCAACAATTACACCTTGATCCATTACTACAATAGTATCAGCGTTTTTAACAGTACTTAAGCGATGGGCAATAACCAAAGCAGTTCTTCCATTCATTACTTTTTCCAAAGCTTCTTGAACTAACTTTTCTGACTTGGTGTCTAGAGCCGATGTCGCCTCATCCAAAATTAATAGCGGAGGATTTTGAAGCACTGCTCTTGCAATACACAAACGCTGACGTTGTCCGCCACTCAACTTGCCACCTCCCTCTCCTATTTTTGTGTCTAATCCATCTTCTAGCTCCATCACAAAGTCTTTAGCATTTGCAATACTTAAAGCTTTTAAATACTCATCTTCCGTCAAATCTTGTATTCCAAGAGAGAGGTTATTTCGAACGGAATCGTTAAACAGTATAGAGTCTTGAGTAACTATTCCTGTTAATTTCCTAAGAGACTGAACGTTAATATCATTAACATTTTTATCATCTATCAATATTGAACCCTCTGTTACATTATAGAAACGAGGCAACAAATCCGCTAACGTCGACTTCCCACTTCCAGAATGCCCTACTAAAGCAACCGTTTTCCCTTTGGGTATTATCAAGCTTACTCCTTTTATAACCTCCTCATTTTCGTACTTAAACCGAACATCTTTCAATCTTATCTCTTTTTCAAAAGAACATATTTCTTCCCCTCCAATACGTTCACTTTTTTCATCTGCTTTTAATATCTCATCCAAACGATCCATCGAGACCATCGAAACCTGAAGATTGTTTATGGCTCCAATCAGGGCTTTTACAGGAGATAACAACCCCCACATATACATCAAAAAAGTAATAAGTGTAGCCCCCCTAAGCCCGTCTTCTGAATCAAAAACAATATTACCTCCAATCCACATTACAACAGCAAAAACAGCAATTCCAATCGTTTCGCTAATTGGTGAGGATGCAGAGCTTTTTCGAATTTGACGATTTCTTAATTCGAAAAATCGTTTGTTGTATTTTTTAAATGATTTAGTAAATGTTAATTCAGCAGCAAACCCCTTAATTAATTTAATGGCAGAAAGAGTTTCCTCAACGACAGATAACACTTGTCCTAATTGACCTTGTGCTTTTTTTGAAGTTCTTTTCAGTCCTTTACCAATAACCGATACAAATAGTGCCGAAAGTGGTAATAAAAGAAGCACCACGAAGCTTAGTTTCCAGCTAATAAAAAACAAACCAAAAAGAAAGATAACAACTTGTATTGGCTCCCTTAAAAATCTTTGAAAAGCAATCATACCAGACTCAACCTGCATAACATCATTAGACATTTTACTCATTAAATCGCCCTTTCTTTCATCACTATAATAGGAAACCGGTAAATTGAGCATTTTTTGATAAACATCATTTCTAAGGCTTGCAATAATACCGTTTCGAACAGGAGCTAAAAAGAAATTAGCCAGATATAGAAAGAGATTCTTAAATAAGAAAGAAAGAGATATAAATAAACATACGATAAACAAGGTTCTTTTTTTTCCTTCAACAAAAGAAGATGCTTCGGAAATTGAATTCGCAAACCAATGATTTACCTCATATTCTAAATATTTTCTTGAAAAATTGTGATTTGGGTTAGGTTTCAAAAACTCCATTATAGAATTATTATCTGCTTTAAATAGAAGTTCTATCAATGGCATCATACTACTGATTCCAATCAAAGTAAACGCCACTCCAATTAAATTAAAAACTACATTTAGAGTAAAATACCCTTTGTAATCGGCCAAGTACTTAAGAAGCAACTTTAATCTCCCCATGGCGCAAAGGTAGTATTTTTCATACTCAGTGCCTCTATCTATTCGTCAAATCTGAAGGTTAAAAGAAGTTAAGTTTTTAAATAATGCTACCTTTGTATCCTTAGCTTAAATTTTAAGTAGCATGGAAAATTTTTTTTCAGTAAAAGACGTAAAAAACATAAAAACACTTTTATCAAAGGCCTTAAAGGTAAAATCTAAACCCCTTGCCAATAAAGATCTAGGTAAAAACAAAACACTAGGTTTAATCTTTTATAATTCCAGCTTAAGAACACGAATCTCCTCTCAAAAGGCTGCATACAATCTAGGAATGGACGTAATTGTTCTTAATATTGGCTCAGACGGTTGGGAGTTAGAATCTAAGGATGGTGTTATAATGGATCAAGGAAAAGCGGAGCATATAAAAGAGGCTGCTGCAGTAATTAGCGAATATGTAGACGTAATTGGCATTCGTTGCTTTGCCGCTTTAAAGGATTGTGCATTTGACTACAGTGAAGAAGTTCTTCAAAACTTTATTAAGCATTCATCTGTTCCTATTATAAATTTAGAGTCGAGTACTCTTCACCCTTTGCAATCTCTAGCTGATTTAATTACTATTGAAACCAATAAAGAAACCGCACGTCCAAAGGTTGTTTTAACTTGGGCACCTCATCCAAGAGCGCTGCCTCAAGCTGTAGCCAATTCATTTGTACAGTGGATGAAAGAAGCAGATGTTGAGCTGGTCGTTACGCATCCCCAAGGCTATGACTTGGCTCCAGAATTCAGTAAAGGCGTAAAGGTGGAATACGATCAAAAAAAGGCTTTTAAGGAGGCCGATTTTATATATGCTAAAAATTGGAGTTCTTACTCGGATTACGGACAAATCTTAAGCTGTGATTCATCATGGTGTGTTAATTCCGAAAAAATGGCCCTAACCAATAATGCAAAGTTTATGCATTGTTTGCCGGTTCGCAGAAATGTTGTTGTTTCTGATGAGGTTATTGATTCAAAAAACTCTATTGTCATTGAGCAGGCCGGAAATCGAGTGGTGTCAATTCAAACGGTATTAGAAGAATTTCTTAAAAAGTAAGCAATGATTAAAGTAGTAAAAGTTGGTGGAGGAATTATTGAACAGGAAGGTGCTTTAAACACTTTTCTAGATTCGTTTTCTAAAATAGAAGGGCCTAAAGTTTTAATTCATGGAGGAGGACGTTTGGCTACAAAATTTGCTAAAAAGCTAGGGCTTAAAACAAACATGGTAGAAGGTCGTAGAGTAACAGATAAAAACATGCTAGATGTAGTAACTATGGTTTATGGTGGGCTTACGAACAAAAAAATTGTTGCTAAACTTCAAGCTATAGGCGTGAATGCACTTGGACTTAGTGGTGCTGACGCCAACTTAATTACAGCACACAAGCGCATTGTTCACAAGGTTGATTATGGATGGGTTGGTGACATTGACAACGTTAATTCAAGCTTACTTCTAAACCTCATTAAAAGCGACATCGTCCCGGTTATAGCCCCTCTTTCACATGATGGACGTGGTAAAATGTTAAACATCAATGCAGACACAATCGCTAATGAGGTTTCAAAGGCTTTAGCTCAAGAAGAAAAAACACAGCTGATACTTGGCTTTGAATTAGATGGAGTGCTTAAGGATTTTAATAATAAATCTAGTGTGATAAAAAAAATAACGCCTCAATTATTCAAAGAATTAAAATCAGAAGGAATTATATCGGAAGGAATGATTCCTAAGTTAACCAATGCATTTGACGCCATTAAATCAGGCGTGTCTTCTGTTCGTGTTTGCAACGCCTTAAAAGTTGAGAAGGATTCAGGTACTTTAATTTCAAAATAAGATCTCCTTTAAAAAAGGATTGGTTTTTACTTAATAAACATTGAGGCAAGAGTTGGAGGCTAAAGTTTCACCGTAAAAAGAATGTAATTCTTTTTTAGCTTTTTAGTTTTTTCAAATCACCAAAAAGCTCCTGCTCAACTATTTGACAAACAATATGACCGATTAAAATATGAGTCTCCTGAATACGAGGAGTGTCTTTAGAGGGAACGGCGACTAAATAATCTGCATAATTTCCCATTTCACCTCCGTCTTCGCCAGTAAAAGCAATAGTTATCATTCCAATTTCTTTAGCCTTTCTTATCGCGGAAACGACATTCGTCGAGTTACCCGAGGTAGAAATACCAACAAACACATCCCCCTTCTTACCTTGAGCTTCAACCATCCTCTCATAAACAATATCGAAAGAATAGTCATTAGCAACAGCTGTAACAAAAGAGCTATTAACGTGAAGCGCTTCAGAATCTAACGGTGGTCGATTAAAGTAGAACCTCCCACTCAATTCCGCTGATAGATGCTGAGCGTCTGCAGCACTTCCTCCGTTACCGCAAAACCGTGTTTTATTTCCCGATTTATATGCCTTTTTGATTTCAGAAGCAGCGTTAATAATTACTAACTTCAATTCTTGGCTTTCTAAAATCTCATTTTTTAGCCTTATACTATCCAGCAAAGAGGCCTCTACAACATTTTCCATTGATTATAAATCTAACCATTAGCGGTGACTTTTCAAATTAGAAACAAAACTAATAACCAATAAAAAAAAGAAGACTCGCTCTAAATTTCAATTATAGTAAGACTCTAAACAAGATCATATTGATGGTAAAATCAAACCAGTTCCAGTAAAAAACATCTGTTTATTATTTTGAAAGAATAAAACTATATTTGCATTTCAATAACACAAATTTCTAGATTTATGAAATCCTTCA